>ERZ506753.602-NODE-602-length-29841-cov-5.531894_pt1 | contig 29841 bp, 41 predicted proteins | sample MGYA00513044_ERZ506753 | MGnify/ENA metagenome assembly ERZ506753 | reverse complement strand
ATGAAACAGTATGTCAACCCTGTGGAGCTGACCGCCGAACTTCTGAACACTCTAATTGAAAAAATAACCGTCCACGAAGCTGTCAAGGGCGAGGACGGAAGCCGTGAGCAGGAAGTAGAAATCTACTACCGCTTCATCGGCAAAATCGACTGACCTTTCTTTTTTACCCAACAATATCTTTAATTAAGGGAAACGGGCCGCTCCGACCCCAGTACCACCAATCTGATCGCGCTGGCCAAGCTCTTCGGCATTGAGCCGGAGGAACTGCTCCGGGCGGCGGAAGTGAAAGACGAAAGCGAAACCGAGGGCTGAACCGTTTGGTTCAGCCCTCGGACTTTTTGAAGCATTAAATTGACCGGAACCCCTTGCCGATGATCTCGCTGCTGTTGACGATGGTGAGGAAGGCCTTGGGGTCCAGCTTGCGCAGGAAGATGCGCAGGCGAGTGGCCTCGGCCCGGGTGAGCACGGTCATGAGCACCCGCTCCTTCTCCCGGGTGTAGGCGCCCAGCGCGGGCTGCTCGGTGGCGGAGCGGTGGAGCTCCTCGATGATATACTTCTCCACCTCGTCCGGGTATTTCGTGATGATGGTGCACACCTTGCGCAGGTTCAGGTTTTCAATGGCCCCGTCCACCACGGTGCATTTGAGCACCATGCCCAGAATGCAGTACATTCCGGTGCGGGGGCCGTAGAGCAGGGCGGCCACGGCCACGATGCCCAGGTCGCTGACCATCAGCGCCCGGCCAATCTCCATGCTGGTGTACTTCTGGAGGATCATGGCCAGAATGTCGGTGCCGCCAGTGGACGCGCCCACATTAAAGACGATGGCCCCGCCCAGCGCGGGCAGGAGCACCGCGAAGCAGAACTCCAAAAACGTGTCGTCGGTCAGCGGGGCGCTCAGCGGCCAGATCCATTCGCACAGGCTGACGTAAAAGGACAGGGCGAAGGAGGAGTACACCGTCCAGCCCATGCTTTTGCGCCCCAGCAGGCAGAAGCCCAGCACCACCAGCGCGATGTTGATGACCCACATGAACGCACCCACATTCCAACGGGGAAACAGGGTGGCGAGAATGACCGACAGGCCGGAGGTGCCGCCGAAGGCGAACTGGTTCGGGCTCTTGAACAGCACGATGCCCAGTGCCGTCAGAATGAGCCCCAGATTCAGAAGGCCGAAGAAGCGGGCGTCCTCCAGCAGTGTTTGGCGGTTGAGCTTTGGTTTTTTGTGTTCCACGGTGCGTCTCCTCTTCCTTTGTGCCTGGAAAGCGGTTTTATATCAGACGCTATCATATACGGCCAGGAGCCGTTCGTCAATCCCATTTTATACAAAATTACGCGCCGGGATAGCAGAAATGGAAGCGCTCCATCCATGCGTTGAGCTGAATGAGCCATGCGATCATCTGCGGCCCGGCCATGAGCTGACCAAACCAGGGGCGGCCATAGTCCCCGGCCTGCACCAGCAGCCCCTCCTGAAGCGCCCTCTCGTCCACCAGCGCGTGGATGGGGGCGCTTTTGTCGTTCAGAATACGCCTCAGCTCCGCCCGGGCCAGCTGCTCGTAGAGGGGGTTGTGGGTCTTGGGATAGGGGGACTTGGGGCGGTTGCGCACATCCTCCGGCAGCAGTCCCGCCGCCGCATCCCGGAGCACCTGCTTGCGCGCCCCGCCCCGGTTCTTCATGCTCCATGGGATATTCCAGACATACTCCAGCAGCCGATGATCCGCAAAGGGCACCCGCACCTCCAGCCCGGACCACATACTCATACGGTCTTTGCGTTCAGTAAAGTTTTATCAACAATGAAAATTTCAGATAAAAAATCAGACTTAGAATACGATCTCTGGGTGTCGATCCGGATGGATGACTACCCGCTGGACGGTGCGCAGCCAGAAGGCCCGCCGTCCCTCTCTGGACAAGCCTGTGTATACGTCCTTCCAGCCCTCGGGAAGCAGTCCGTCCAGCCGTTCCGCGCGCGTGCGGGGACGGGGGTGGAGGGCTTGGAGCTGCTGCTCCACCTCTTCCTTGCGGGTCTGGTACTCCGGCAGATCAATGTCTCCGTTGATAAACAGAAGTTTAATGCGCTCCAACCGCTGTGTCAAGGCATTCTGTCGGGAAATGTCGTTTTTTTCGTCCGCCTTGCTCTCCACCTTGGCCACCTGTATCTCCTGCGCCAGCAGGTATTCGAGATGGTCCAGCAGCCACTGCTCCAGCTTGCGCTCGTTGGCGTAGGCCCGGGCCTCTTTGGAGCAGCCGTTCCGGTTCAGGTAGCGACCGCACACATAGTAGACGGTGGATCTGTTGGACTGGGCGTGCAGGATCGCCCCGCAGTTCCCGCAGACCAGAAGCCCGCTGAACAGATAGGTCTTGTTGTGCTTTGCGGTGCGGACGAAGGTGGCCTTCCGGCGCTGGATCTGCTCGAACTCCTCCTCAGTCAGATAGGCCGGGACGGAGATGCCCCGGACGGTGCCGGTGAAGAAGGGATTGCGCAGCATTTTGGAGGCGCCCACCCGGGTCATGTGGAGCCCCAGCAGATTGGCTGCGTCCATGGCGGCGGCAACGCTGCCGGTATTCAGATAGGTGTGGAAGAAGGCAGCTACGGCGGGCTGCATTTTTTCGTCCACGACGACGGTCTTGCCCTCCCGGCGATAGCCCGCGGGGAGCTTCTGCACCACCTCGCCGGCGGCCCAGCGGTAGGCGTTGGTCTGCTTTAGGCGCTCGGAGGTGCGGTCGGCCTCGTCCTGAGCCACGGACAGCATGATGTTGACCTTCAGGCGGCCGGAGGCGGTCTCCGTCTCGTAGTCCTCCCAGATGGCCTTCCAGGCCACGCCGCAGTCGTCCAGCACCCGCTGGATCTCATAGTAGTCCCCCACGTTGCGGAACCAGCGATCCAGCTTGGTGAAGATGATGAGCTCCACCCGGTGCGCCTGCACATCCTGTAAAAGGCGCAGCAGCTCCGGGCGCTTGGTATAGCGGGAGCGGGCGGAGATGCCGGCATCGTTGTAGCAGCCCACATATTCATGCCCGTGCTCTGCGGCCCAGTCGGCCAGCGCCTGCTCCTGCGCCGCGACGGAGACGCCGTGGAGCTTCTGCTCCTGCGTGCTCACCCGGGCATATCCGGCCACGCGCATGGGATCACGTCCTTTCAGTGTTGAGTTTGGTTCAGTTGCCGAGGTTTTCTCAGTAACTGCGTTTATCTAAAAAGTTGGTCAGACCAATCTTTCGGAAAGGCCAGATGGTACAAATCGATTTCCTGTTTATATTCCTCGAATAGGGCTTCCATAGCAGGAAGGATCTCTGTATTCCACTTTTGGGCATCAGGATAGAGTGCGCGAACGGACAGCACGGCACCCCAGAGCCTGCACTGCTGGGCTGGCTTCAAGTCAAACCCGGCGGGCGTGGCAGGGAAAATGCGGTAATAGAGCCGTCCGTAGTGTGCACAGATGTTGCGCAGATCCGTACAGCACCGCAGCCAGCTTCGCACTTCTTTTGTGGATGCCTGGTATAGTGCGCGGGATAATCGCTTCTGATCGGATGGCTTTAAGTCGCTGAAAAAACGGGACAGCATACCAAAGGAGAAAAGCTCCATAATGACCCAAATGGGGAAGTGGCCGTCATACTGCTCCAGGTGGTGTTTGACGAATAGGACGGTTCGATTGCTGGAGATTTCTCTGTCGATATTGGCCCTGAATTTCTCTGCGTCATGTCGTGGAGAGAAGTTGGCCGGATCCTTGTACCCTTCAGCACCATAGGTATGGGCGTGAAAGTAGGCCAGCTGCGCACGCAGAAAGACTTCGATCTCTTCGACAGCAGAAAAGAGAATGCGGCGCAACTTGCGGTCAAACTCGTAAATCTGATAGACGCGTTCAAATGCAACGCCGTTGTAGCCGCCGTCTTTTTTCTTGAAGGGCAGAAAATATGCGGTCAGCCTGTAATAGCTGACTGCGGCCAGAATCGACCGGCAGCGCTCACTGTCCTCGAACCGGACGCCGCGCTGATGCAGGATCTGAAGCTGTTCCTCATATGTAGTTGGAGGTTTTAATTGTGGCATAGTTATCTCCGGGCAAAAAAATGTCCCCCCTGGGTCACATCACGCTGTTGCCAGCGGAGAGGTGCGGGAGGCCCTGTTAATATCATTATATGAGGTCTCCCTAAAAAAATCAACAGATGACTAAACAAATTTTAGTTGTAGAAATGCAAAGAGCACGGAACGAAAGAGACTTTGTGCACTACCATCCCAAAATCACGCGACAGTTGTCCTAACCGCGTCGATTTCGACACGGTTTGCTCGTCTGATCCGCGCTCCCCGCAGGGGAGTGACAGACAGAAAGAAGGGTTTGGCTCTGATTATGGATCCTTTTTAGGCGTCAAAGAGAAAAATACATCTTGACAACATCGAACAACCGTTCTATCATACAGGTAACAAATATCACCGAATGGAGAATAGGTGCAATAAAACCAAACAATATAACGCAAAAGGGAGATGCGAATATGAACGATACACAAAGAAGGTTAGTCGAGCTGATCCAAAGCATGACAGAGGAGCAAGCGGCCTTTGTTCTTACTTATCTTGCTGATGCTGCTGAAGCACAAGAGCAGCTTCCATCATCTTGAGCATGGCTTCAGCTTGTGCTTCGTCTGTGTTTGAAACAATTCGCAGTAATTTCGATTTGGCAGAGCCGTCATCCTCCGGGATGGCGGTTTCTGCTTCTACGGTGGAAGCTGACTGCGAAAGAGAGGACAAGCCTCTTTCCAAGAGGGACAAGATCGCCTGTGTCTGATTTTTCATCTTATGACTGTAACGGTAATCGTCAATTTTACTGAGGGTCTCTGGATTCACAGTGAAAGTAATTCTGGGTTTTTCAGTTGGCATACAGTTCACCTCCTGCTCTTAGAATAACATCGGTTCATCAGTTCTGCAAGTATGAATTGCGACAAAAGCCCTGACTTTTTGGTCAGGGCTTTTGTTTATGCGTGTTTGGCCTGGTAAAGAGAAGTGAGTGCGTCCTGAAGGACTTGCGAGAAGTTTAGGTGGTTTTGTTCAGCGAAGGTGTTCAGCCATGCGGGGATCGTAAGGTTTTTCCTTACAGCCTTATCCCCGTACTTTTCTGCATAGCTGTCCATATCCAGAACAAGGAGATTGGTGAACTCTCCCGATTCCAGTTGGAGTGCGGAGGGGTCGCTAGATGCCGGAATAGCGTTGCCGCACTCCAATTCATCCAGAACCCAGCCGGACGCGGCATCCTCGGCCATCAGGATTGCGTCGGCCAGAGAATCGCCCTCGGTGACGCATCCGGGCAGATCAGGGACAACGACCGTATAGCCGCTCTTTTCCACGCACGGGCTGAAAATAGCAGGATAAACAAGTTTCATAAGGCAGTACCTCCTAATGGAAAAATTAACTGTGGTTATATAAACCTTTCAGGCAAGCGGGACTTATTTCAGTCCCGCCTGCTTCAGGATGGTGTTTGCAGTTTTGATGTCCAAGTCTCCTTTATGCTGCGGAATAGTGATTTTTCCGGGCTTGTTGGGGTGCTTGAACTGTTTGTGGGATCCAGTGGTTTTCACATGGAACCAACCATCGGCAAGCAATTTCTTTTCTGCTTCCTTTGCTGTCATTGTGTTCCCTCCTTACAGTCTTTATTATATGCGCATTATGCGCACAAATCAAGAGCCGAAGTAAAAAAAGATGCACAAAAAAAGTTCATCACTTTTGTGCAATTAGTGATGAACTTTTTCTTGACGGGTTCATGAGTTCTGAACTATAATGCAAGCAGAACGAAGGTTCGGAACTTTTTGAAATAGCCGAGGAGGTGAGCACATTGACAGATATGCGCCGAGTGACGATCTCTATGCCGGACGCGCTGGATAAACAGATCCTGTCTCTGCGTGCAGATGAGCGGTTCGCGAAATGCACTTACGCGGAGATCGTGCGCCGGGTCTTGGAGATCGGCCTGTCCAGCACAGACGAAGCGAGTGAGGGAGAGGGGAGGTGATCCCTTTGAACGAAAAAAAGAAGCCGCCCCCGCTGAGGCGGAGCGGCAAAAAGAAGAAAACAAGGACAAGCAAGAAATCGACAGCGATTCATATCATGCAATGGAAGCTGCTTCCTGAATGGGAGGCGTGGATAGAAACGAGGTGTTTTACTTATGCCGAGACGAGGTTATACGGTTCCCCCTGTGAGCGGGAGCTCTGTGCCGGACTTCTGTAAGGTGTTTGGTACGCTCTATTCCATCTGGGCCCAGGAGCACGGGTTCGGGGAGGATGTGAAGGTCATCTTTGAGCCGGTGCCTCCCGGGGAGAAGCCCCGGGAGGGCGCGTATGTCATCCGCCCCACCCATGACGTGCGCGGCGAGGATCACGGGATGCCGCGATAAGGAAAAAACAACGGCCCGTCATTTCAATCCACACTCCCCGCAAGGGGAGTGACTTAAATAATCATAACACATGACAGCGGGAAAAGAAAGGAGTTATCACAATGAGACTGACTGATTTATTAGAGCTGCTGGAGCCGGGCACCCGGGTCTGGATCGCCACGGGGCTCGATCTGGAGCACGACCCCGAGGCGGAGCTGGTGGCCGAGGATGAGGTGGACAGGCTGCGGCTGTTTGCTGTGACCGGCTACTGGGTGGATTGGATGCGCCCGGTGGGCAACGAATTGAAGATCCTCGTCCGGGAGGGCCTGTGAGGGGAAAAAGAGCGCCCGCCTCTGCTGGCACAGAGACGAGCGCAAGTCCAATAAGACACTCCTATTATAACGGGGAAGAAAGGAAACGTCAATGAAAGATATCACGATCGAACGGGTGCGGGAGCACTATGTCATCCGCGTGGGCGGCGCCTTCTGGGCCACAGCGGAGTCCTACGCCGAAGCGCTGGAGGAAGTGGCGGAGCTGGAGGTGCGGGTATGACCACCAAACGGAGAAATAATCTGCTGCTGACCATCGTGGCCTGCTGTGCGCTGCTGATTCTGCCGCTGATCGGCGTGGCCATCGGCTTCGGCGTGTGCGGCAATGCCGGAGCCATGGGCTGCATGACCTGGATCATCGTCATGCTGGTGGCCGCCGGGACGCTGTGCGCCATCAACGTGCGCCGGGAGGGCAGGGCATGAGCGGAGTCCATATCACCGCGCTGGAGGTGGAGAACGTCAAGCGCATTCAGGCGGTATCTCTGGAGCCGTCGCCCACTGGGCTGACGGTCATCGGCGGGGCCAACAATCAGGGCAAGACCTCCGTACTGGACGCCATTGCCTGGGCGCTGGGCGGTGACCGCTACCGCCCGGACAACGTCCAGCGGGAGGGTTCCAGCGCACCGGCGCGGCTCAAGGTGACGCTGTCCAACGGCATCATCGTGGAGCGCCGAGGGAAGAACTGCGACCTGAAGGTGACGGACCCCTCCGGCCGGCGGGGCGGGCAGCAGCTGCTCAACAGCTTTGTGGAGGAGCTGGCGCTGAACCTGCCCAAATTCATGGAGGCGTCCGACCGGGAGAAGGCGGACACCCTGCTGCGTATCATCGGGGTGGGCGACCGGCTCCGCGAGCTGGAGCAGAAGGAACAGCAGCTCTACCACCAGCGCACCTACACCGGCCAGCAGAGGGACCAGAAGGCCAAGTATGCCAGGGAGCTGCCCTTTGTGCCGGACGCCCCGGATGAGCCGGTGAGCGCGTCGGAGCTGATCCGGCGCCAGCAGGACATTCTGCTGCGCAATGCGGAGAACCAGCGCAAGCGCCAGCGTCTGGCCCAGCTCTCGCAGGAGCGGGACGTCATGCGGGAACAGCTGGAGCTGCTGCGGGAGCAGCTGTCGCAGGTGGAGGCCGACCTGACTGCGGCCCAAAAGGATGCAGCCCAGCTGAACGACGAATCCACGGCGGAGCTGGAGGAGAGCATCCGCCGCATCGACGAGGTCAATCAGGCCGTGCGCACCAATGCGGAGCGCAGGCGGGCCGAGGAGGAAGCTGAACTGCTGGGGCACCAGTACCGCAAGCTGACCGAGGCCATCACGCAGGTGCGCACGGAACGGACGCAGCTGCTGAACGGCGCTGATCTGCCTCTGCCCGGCCTGAGTGTGGAGAACGGAAAGCTGCTCTATCGGGGACAGCCCTGGGGCAACCTGTCCGGCTCTGACCAGCTCAAGGTGTCGGCGGCCATCGTGCGCAGGCTGAAGCCGGAGTGCGGCTTCGTGCTGATGGACAAGCTGGAGCAGATGGATCCCCGCACGCTCAGCGAGTTCGGCACATGGCTGGAGCAGGAGAGCTTGCAGGTCATCGCCACCCGGGTGAGCACCGGCGGAGAGTGCAGCATTCTGATCTCCGACGGGCTGGCCGTTCAGCCGCAGCCGCAGGCGCCGACATGGACGAAGGGAGTGTTTTAAACGACCATGCAAATCACAAGAGGAGCCATTCCCACGGGTCAGAAGGTCATCATCTACGGCCCGGAGGGCATCGGAAAGACGACGCTGGCCGCCCAGTTTCCCGGGGCGGTATTTATTGACACCGAGGGGAGCACGAAGAACTATGACGTGGCCCGCCTGCCCGCGCCCACCAGCTGGGAGATGCTCAAGTCTGAGGCGGAATATCCGCTGACCCATCCCGGCGAGGTGGGGACGCTGGTCATTGACACGGCGGACTGGGCGGAGAAGCTGTGCAACCGCGCTGTTTGCGCCCGGGCCAACAAGGCCGGCATTGAGGACTTTGGCTATGGCAAGGGCTATACCTACGCGGCGGAGGAGTTTGGCCGTCTGCTGGATATTCTGGACAGGCTGACGGCGCAGGGCATCCATGTGGTCATCAATGCCCATGCCCAGCTGCGCAAGGTGGAGCAGCCGGATGAGATGAGCAGCTATGACCGCTGGGAACTGAAATGCTCCAAGCAGCTGTCGCCCATCCTGAAGGAGTGGGCGGACATGGTGCTCTTCTGCAACTACAAGACCATGGTAGTGAAAACCAAGGACGGCAAGGGCAAGGCTCAGGGGAGCCGCCGGGTGATGTACACCGTCCACAACGCCTGCTGGGATGCCAAGAACCGGGTGAACCTGTCCGATGAGCTGGAGATGGATTGGCGGTGCATCTCCTTTGCCTTTCAGCCGAACGCCGACCTGAGCAACCAGTACCGCCCGCCCGCCGCAGTCCCCGCGCCGGTGCAGACGCCGCCTCAGCCGGGGAATGCCGCCCCTGTTGTGCCGGAACCCGTCCAGACACCGCCTGAGCCGCCTGTGATAACGGAGCCTGTGACGGTACCCGGACAGGCCGAACCGGCCCCTGCCCTCGCCCGGCCGGAGGAACATGCGCCGCAGAGTACCACTGACCCCTATGCGGGCATTGATCCGGCACTGGCCGACCTGATGCGGGCGGACAACGTGACGCCCGGAGCGCTCCGCCGTGCGGTGGCCAGCAAGGGCTATCTGCCCGCAGAGCTGCCGGTGAGCCAATATCCCGCCGACTTTGTGGCGGGCTGCCTGGTGGCGGCGTGGCCGCAGGTGCGCCAGCTGGCCCGGCAGATGGGAGCGTCTGATGGCTGGACGGAGCTGGCCGGAGAAGATGATGACCTGCCGTTTTGACGGCCTGATGAAATAAAGGAGGATCTATTCCATGAGCTACAACAACGATCTGGGCGCCGCCATCGGCTGGGATGACGAACTGACCGCCGAAGAAGCCAGCTTTGCGCTGCTGGAGCCCGGCGACTACCCCTTTGTGGTGGAGTCCGTCGCCCGGAAGCAGTTTGACGGCTCCGCCAAGATGGCGCCCTGCTTCATCGAGGAGCTGAGCCTGAACATTCAGGGCTTTACCATTGAGCACGCCCTGTTTCTGAACACCAAGTTTCTGTCCAGGATCAGCGAGTTTTTCGTGGCCATCGGCCAGGCACAGTATGGCCAGAAGTTCCGCCCCAACTGGACGGGGCTTGTGGGCGCAAGGGGGATATGCAAGGTGGGCTATCGCACCTGGACGGGCAAGGACGGCACAGAGCGCAAGGCCAACAAGGTGCTGACCTTCTATCCGCCCACCGCGAATGCCATGCCTGCGACTGCTCCCGGGGCCGGTCAGGCGGCGGCCATGCCGTGCTGGAATCAGCCACAGAGCGCGCCTGTGGCACCTGTCCCGCCTGCACAGCCGACCTGGCAGCAGCCCCAGCAGACCACCATGCCCGGGTATCCGCAGAGCGCGTCTCCCTGGCAGCCGGGCAGCTTCTGATGGAGCTGCGGCCTTATCAACAGGAGGCCCGTGAGGCGGTGGAGCACCAGTGGCGCGAGGTAGACCGCACGTTGCTGGTGCTCCCCACGGGCTGCGGCAAGACCATCGTCTTTGCCAGCGTCACCGCCGACCGGGTGTCGGCGGGAGACCGCGTCCTGATCCTGGCTCACCGGGGCGAGCTGCTTGAGCAGGCGGCGGACAAGCTCCGTCAGGCCGTAGGGCTCGGCTGCGCCGTCGAGAAGGCGGGGGAGAGCTGTCTGGGCAGCTGGTACCGGGTCGTGGTTGGCTCCGTCCAGACCCTGATGCGCGAGAAGCGGCTGGAGCAGTTCCCGCCGGACTATTTCGGCACCATTGTCATCGACGAGGCCCACCACGCCGTGTCGGACAGCTATCGCCGCATTTTGGACCACTTTTCGGATGCCAAGGTGCTGGGCGTCACCGCCACCCCCGACCGGGGCGACATGCGCGATCTGGGCGCAGTGTTTGAGTCGCTGGCCTATGAGTATACCTTGCCCCGCGCCATCCGGGAGGGCTATCTGACGCCCATTCAGGCGCTGACTGTGCCGCTGACGCTGGACATCTCCGGCGTGAGTATGCAGTCCGGCGATTTCAAGGCCAGCGAGATCGACACCGCCCTTGACCCCTATCTGGAACAGATCGCGGGAGAGATGGCGCAGCTGTGCGCCGACCGCAAGACCGTGGTGTTCCTTCCGCTGGTCAAGACAAGCCAGAAATTCCGGGACATCTTGAACGCCCACGGGTTCCGGGCGGCGGAGGTCAACGGCGAGAGCACCGACCGGGCCGAGGTGCTGGCCGACTTTGATGCGGGGAAATACAACGTGCTGTGCAACTCCATGCTGCTCACGGAGGGGTGGGACTGCCCCAGCGTGGACTGCGTGGTGGTGCTCCGGCCCACAAAGGTGCGGGGGCTCTACTGCCAGATGGTGGGGCGGGGCACCCGGCTCAGCCCGGGCAAAGAAAATCTGCTCCTGCTGGATTTCCTCTGGATGACTGAGCGCCATGAGCTGTGCCACCCGGCCAGTCTGATCTGCGAGACGGAGGAGGTCGCCCGGAGGATGACCGAGAACCTGGCGGAAGAGACCGGATGCCCGGTAGATCTTGAGGAGGCCGTCCAGCAGGCCAGCGAGGATGTGATCGCCCAGCGGGAGGAGGCGCTGGCCAAACAGCTGGAGGAGATGCGCAAGCGCAAGCGCCGCCTGGTGGATCCGCTCCAGTATGAGATGAGCATTCAGGCGGAGGATCTGGCGGACTATGTGCCCGCCTTCGGCTGGGAGGTGCTGCCGCCCACCGCCGAACAGCAGGAGGCGCTTTCCAGGGCGGGCATCCTGCCCGACGGCGTGGAGAGCGCGGGTAAGGCCAGGCTGCTGCTGGACCGGCTGGCCAAACGCCGGGAGGAGGGTCTGACGACGCCCAAGCAGATCCGCTTCCTGGAACAGCGTGGGTTCAGGAGCGTCGGCACCTGGAGTTTTGCGTCGGCCAAGCACATGATCGATCGCATCGCCGGAAACGGCTGGAAAACGCCCCGGAGCATCGTTCCGGCGGAATACAAACCGGGAGAGGAGCGAGCTGATTGGAGGAAAGACAGCACCTTTTGGATGCCCTGAACTGCATCCCGCCGTCCCGGCTCAGCTATCAGGACTGGTGCAGTGTGGGCATGGCCCTCAACCAGGAGGGATTCAGCTGTAATGTCTGGGATAACTGGAGCCGCGCCGACAGCCGCTACCGCCCCGGTGAGTGCGCGAAAAAGTGGGAGGGGTTCGGCCGGTCCGGCGGAACCCCTGTCACCGGCGGCACTCTGGTCAATCTGGCCAAACAGTATGGCTATGCTCCGGGCGGCGGGCCTGGTACGGCCATCGGCTGGGACGATGAACTGGAGGCCGTGCCGGACGCCCTGCGGATCGTAGACCAGAACCGGCCGGCTCCGACCGCTCTGCCGCCGGAGCCGCCGGAATGGGATCCAGCCAAGCAGCTGATCGACTATCTGGACACTCTGTTTGACTCCGACGATCTGGTGGGCATCGTCACCGACGTGTGGAAGCATGAGGGCAGATTCTCTCCGAAGAAGGGCAGCTGGAGCCGCACCGCCGGACAGCTCATCGAGGAGCTGAGCCGGTGCGGCGGCGACATCGGCAAGGTCATCGGTGACCCTGACCCGGCGGCGGGGGCGTGGATCCGCTTCAATCCGCTGGACGGTCAGGGGGTGCGCAATGACAACGTGACCCGGTTCGACTTTGCGCTGGTGGAGAGCGACGAAATGCCGCTGGAGGAGCAGTATGCGCTCTATCAGGCGCTGGAGCTGCCCATTGCCTGTCTGGTGTCCTCCGGCGGCAAGAGCCTGCACGCCATCGTGCGGGTGGATGCGCCGAACTGCGGGGAGTATCAGCGGCGGGTGGACTACCTCTATGCCGTATGCGAGAAGAACGGCCTGAAGATCGACCGCCAGAACCGCAACCCGTCCCGGCTGAGCCGGATGCCCGGCGTCATGCGCAATGGCCGCCGACAGGCGCTGCTGGGCACGAATCTGGGCAAGGAGAGCTGGGACGAGTGGAAGGAGTGGGTGGAGGCCGTCAACGACGACCTGCCCGATCTGGAGAGCGACCTGGGCGACGACCTGCCGGAGCTGGCTCCGCCCCTCATCGACGGCGTGCTCCGTCAGGGCCATAAGCTGCTGCTGGCCGGGCCCAGCAAGGCGGGCAAGTCCTTTGCCCTCATCGAGCTGGCCATCTGCATTGCGGAGGGTCTGCCCTGGATGGGCTTTCAGTGCGCCCAGGGTAAGGTGCTGTACGTCAATCTGGAGCTGGACCGGGCATCCTGCCTGCACCGTTTCCGGGACGTCCGCCGGGCCATGGGGGCGCCGGAGCGAAACGGCGTCAGCATCTGGAACCTGCGCGGCCATTCCGTCCCCATGGACAAGCTGGCCCCGAAGCTCATCCGCCGGGCGGCAAAGCAGAACTATATCGCCATTATTATCGACCCCATCTATAAGGTCATCACTGGGGACGAAAACTCCGCCGACCAGATGGCCGCCTTCTGCAACCAGTTCGACAAGGTGTGTACCGCGCTGGGGTGCGCCGTCATCTACTGCCACCACCACTCCAAGGGGGCGCAGGGCGGCAAGCGCAGCATGGACCGGGCGTCCGGCTCCGGCGTGTTCGCCCGCGACCCGGATGCGCTGCTGGATATGATCGAGCTGGAGCTGACCGCACCCATCCGGGAGCAGCGCCAGAACAATGCCGCCTGCCGCATTGCCCAGACCGCCCTGCAACAGGCGTGTGTGCTGGATCGGGTGGGGCCGGATGACCTGTGCTCCCGCAAGCTGTCGCTGGACGCCTGCATGGATCTGCTGTCCACCCAGCGTTATAACGAGGTGCTGGAGGCGGTCAGCCGGAGCGACGCAGCGGAGCAGAACGTCACCGCATGGCGCATTGAGGGCACTCTGCGCGAGTTTCCGTCCTTCCCAGCGCTCAATGTCTGGTTCGAGTATCCCGTCCACCACAGCGACGCCAGCGGCGTTCTAGCCGACATTCAGCCCGAGGTCGCCGCCCCCAGCTGGAAGCGTAATTTCAGCAAGAGCGGGAAGCGGTCAAAGTCCAAAGAGGAGCGGGCGCGGGATCGTGCGGCGGTCCTGGAGGAGGCATTTAGCATGGTCGCAGAGAACGACAAAACGACCCTCGCAGAGCTGGCCGGAGCTATGGGCGTGAGCGAGAAAACAGTCCGAGGACACTTGAAAGAATCAGGTAAATACTGGATCGAAAACAGCGAGGTAGGACGTAAGTAGGGAAGGAAAAATAGGGTGTTTTCCTTTTTTCCAGAGGGAAGGGAAAATAGGGCGTTTTTCCTTTTTTTCCGAGGGAAGGAAAAATAGGGCGTTTTTCCTTTTTTTCCGAGGGAAGGAAAAAGTATCCCCCTTACAGGGGGATAACGTTTTACTTTTCCCTCACGGTCACAGGGGTAAGTAGTCGTGCGAAAGCTGACGCACGACGACTCCTTCCCCTGCCTGTGACAAAAGCAGATTTTTTTCAGAAAGGCAGATGATCGAACGCATGAATTTCTTTATGGCCATGATCCCGCCGACGGCCACCCACCAGCAGCAGAGAATCCGGGTGGTGGAGCGCAGCGGACGCCACGTCCCGCTGGTCTATGACGGAGCGGAGGTCGCCGCCGCCCGGTCAAAGCTGACCGCCCATTTGGCCGCCTTCCGGCCCTCGGAACCGCTGACCGGCCCGGTGAGTCTGCTGGTCAAGTGGTGCTTTCCGCTGGATGAGGGCGGGCGGCATCACAACGGCGAGTGGCGCACCACCAGGCCGGACACCGACAATGTGCAGAAGCTGCTCAAGGACTGCATGACCGGACTGGGCTTCTGGCGGGACGATGCGCAGGTGTGCTCTGAGGTGGCTCAGAAGTTCTGGGCAGACGTGCCCGGCATTTACATCGAGGTGGGGGAGCTCCGCCAGATGCCGGAAAGGGGCTCCCAATGAGGCCGATTTACCGCGTGAATAGAGACGACCTGTACGATCTGCGAGTTGCTATCCGTCACGCCGGCAACGGGGACGAGATCGGGCTGACGCCCCGCCAGCGGGTTATGGCCCGGGCGCTGCGCATGACCTGTACGGCGCGGCAGGTCGAGACCATGCAGCTGTACTTTGTTGTGGGACTGCCGCAGGAGGCAGTGGGCAAACAGATGGACATCGACTGTTCTAATGTGAGTCGGAACATCCGTAACGGTCTGCGCCACATTGAGCAGGCGCTGCGGCTGAGTGGGGAGCGGACGCTGAGCTGCTTTATGGCGGGGGTGCGTGAATGACCAATCAGGAGAAAAAAGCCTGGCTGATGCAGTACCGTGCGGCGGAGCGGGAGGAGCGGCGGCTTTCTGAGGAGCTGGAGCGCTGGCGTTCGCGGGCGGAGAGCGCCACGGCCCGGTATGGGGCTGACACGGGCGGCGGCGGAGACGGCAGAAGTCTGGAACACGCGGCGGAGCACATCGCACACCTTGCGGCACAGCTGGAGCATCAGAGGATCGGGCTTGTCCGGCTGAGGCGGGAGATCGGCGCGGCCATCGACGCCGTGCCGGATGCAAGGCACCGGGAGCTGCTTCGGCTAAGATACATCGACGGGCGGACGTGGGAGCAGGTGGCTGAATTTATGGGCTATGATGATTCCCGCTGGGTCTATGTATTGCACGGCAATGCGCTGAATGCACTCGGTCTGGAACATTGACCATGTTAATTCAGTATTGACCTGTGATAGGGTGTAAGCGTGAAGATTTGGGAGCCGCCCGGCAGGGGTGGCTCCCTTTGTGTTGCCCCGGGAAGTTGTACGGGGCGGGTTGTCCATTGCGATGCAGGCAGGGGCGGGGCCAAGTGATGGAACAAACGAGAAAGGCGGCGGCGGGCGTGACCAATCCAAGATATGCCAACGGCACACTGCGGCGCAGAAACCGGGCGCGGCTCCGGGCGATGGGCGGTCCCTGCGGCATCTGCGGCGGACGGCTCGGGCCGATCCACTACGACGAGCCGTCGGACGCGGCGCATCCGTTGTCCTTCGTGGTCGATGAGATCCGTCCGGTGGCCCGGTGGCGGCAGTTCGGCTATGACTCGCCCCGAGCCGCCGCAGAGGACTTCAACAATTTGCAGGCGGCGCATTACTTCTGCAACCAGCGCAAAGGCGCCAAAACGCAGATGCAGCCGGAACAGGGAAAGCAGATCTGTTCGGCGCCGCGTGTGCGGGACGGGAACTGGTAAGCGGCAGCCCCCTGGGGGAGGCTCCCCCCGGTGCCCCCGCCGGCGCCCCTGCGCCGTCCAGCGCCGATTTACCCCCGAAGGCCAAAAGAGCGGAGGGGGTGGTATCCAGAGCGGAAGGAGGAACCGGATATGGAGAAAAATTCATCTACCCGCGCGCGCACGGAGATCGAGAAAAGATGCGCCGCAGAGCGCCGGAAACTGGCCAGATTTTTGAGCAAAAACGGCCTGAATGAAGAAAAAATCAAGTCGCTTGACCCGGTGATCCTCAATGTTTCCTGGATGAAATCCAAGCTGGATGACGCCCGGACGGCCATCGGCGAGGACGGCATCACCGTGGAGTACGACAACGGCGGCGGTCAGACCGGCGTGCGGGAAAATCCGGCCTTCCGGGCCTATGAGGCGCTGTGGAAAACCTACCTCTCCGGGTTGGATGCGCTTTTGAAACTCCTGCCCGAGGGGGCGGCGGAAGATCCGGCGCTGTCTGAGGTCAAGCCCGCCAGTGCCCTTGCGCTGGTGCAGGGCCGCCGGAAGCGGGACGCATGACCGGCGCACAGATCCCGCGCTATTGCATTGAGCCGGAGCGCCTCTCGACCGACGGTGCGGACGCCGCGGCGCTGATGGCTGCCTACGGCAATGCGCTGGACGAATGGCAACGGCTGGTGCTGGACTGCTGGCTGGGCCGGGATACATCCGGGCGGTATACCGTGACCTCCGCCGGGCTGGCCGTGCCCCGGCAGAACGGCAAGAACGTGTGTCTGGAGGGGCGGGAGTTCTTCGGTATGGTCATCAACGGCGAGAAGATCCTGCACACCGCCCATCAGGTGCGCACGGCGAAAAAGAGCTTCAACCGACTGGCCCGGATGTTCACGGACAAGCGGCACCCGGAGGTGCTGGAGCTGGTGAAAAACATCCGCTACACCAACGGCGAGGAGTGCATCGAGCTACTGAACGGCGGGAGCATTGAGTTCTCCGCCCGTTCCCGACAGGCGGCCCGCGGCTTTGACGGCATCTCGCTGGTGGTCTATGACGAGGCGCAGGAGCTGACGGACGATCAGGTGGAGGCCATCATGGCTACGCTGGCCGCCTCGGCCACCGGCACCCGCCAGCTGATCTATACCGGCACGCCGCCCTATCCGGGCTGTCCCGGCGACGTGTTCCGCCGCCGAAGGACGGCCTGCCTTGACGCGCCGGGCGCACATGACGCCTGGCACGAGTGGTCGGTGGAGGGGGAGCAGGTGGACAAGATCGATCTGGAAGACCACGCGCTCTGGTACCAGACCAACCCGGCCATGGGCATCCGGCTCAGCGAGGAGTTCGCGGCGGAGGAGTGCCGGAGCATGAGCGCCGACGGCTTTGCCCGGGAGCGCCTGGGCTGGTGGAGCCCCGTCCTGACGGAACAGAGCGACAAGGCGCTGGATGCCCGGGCGTGGGCGGACTGCGCCAGCGACGCGGAAAAGCCGGAGGGCAAGACGGCCTATGGTGTGAAATTCGCCGCCGACGGCTCGGCGGTCTGCCTCTGCGGGGCGGTGATCCCCGGGAACGGCCCGGCCCGCATCTCGCTGCTTGAGCTTCAGCCCAGCGGCCGGGGGCTCAGGTGGCTGGCAGACTGGCTCAGTGAGCGCTATGACCGGGCGTCCTGCGTGGTCATCGACGGCCGCAACGGCGTGGATGTGCTGATCGAGCGCATCAAGCCGGTGTGGCGAGCCCAAAACTCCGTGATAAAGCCCGGCGCAAAGGATGTCGTCGCGGCGGTGGGTCTGCTCACCAACGCCGTGGCGGAGCGGACGCTGACGTGGTACCGCCCTCAGGCGGTGCTGAACGAGAGCGCGGTCGGTGCGGTGAAGCGGCCCATCGGCGGCGGCTTTGGCTTCGGCGGGGAGAACAGCCTGCCCATCGAGGCCTGCGCACTGGCCCTCTGGGGCGCGAAGATCAGTAAGCGGGACCCGACGCGGAAGATGAGGATCGGATGAGGTGAGAAATTGACAACGCTGTACTTCGGCCGGGTGGACGGCCTGACGGACGCGGAGCGGGAGCAGCTCCGGGATCTGGCCGACGTGTTCAACCGCCATCAGGCGGCCAACGCGGCAAAGGAAAAATATTACGAGGGCCATGTGACCCTGCGGGACGTCAATCTGGGCATTGCCCTCCCCACGGGGCTGCGGGATCTGGAGGTGGGGTGCAGCTGGGGCCAGAAAGCCGTGGATGTGCTGGCCGCCCGGTCCATGTTTGACGGCTTTGTGGGGGCGGACGAGTCCAACTCGGAGCTGCTGACGCAGCTGGTGGAGGGCAACCGGCTCATCGCGGAGTATGCCAAGGCGTGCCGGGGCGAGCTGAAATACGGCTGCGTGTTCGCCACGCTGTCGGCGGATCCGGCGCTGAAATGCCGCATCCGCTTTCACTCTCCCGTCTCCGCCGCCGCCCTGTGGAGCGGCGAGAAGGGGCGCATCCAGTGCGGCCTTGCCATTGTGGACACCGCCCGGGACGAGACGGAGGCCGCCGGGTGGCAGCCCAGCGTGGTGAACCTCTACACCGACGACGCCATTCTCGTCCTGCGCCGGAGCGGGAACCGCTGGACGGCCCGGCGCTGTCCCCACCGGATGGGGCGGCCGCTGATGGAGCCGCTGGTGTGGAACGCCACCAGCGGAAAGCCCTTCGGGCGCTCCCGGCTGAAAAAGCCCATCCGCACGCTGATCGACGACTATGTGCGCACGGTGGCCAACGCCTCCATCGCGCTGGAGTTCGACACCACGCCCCAGAAATACCTCCTCGGCGTCACCGACGAGCAGTATGACGCCATCGTGGCGGAGAAATTCAAGACCTATGTGGGCTCCATTCTGACGGCCACCGCCAACCCGGAGACCGGCGAGAATCCCACCTTCGGCCAGCTGGCTCAGGGCAGCCTGACGCCCCATGTGGAGAAAATGCGCATGACGGCCACCCAGTTCGCCGCCGCCACCGGGCTGACGGTCATGGACGTGGGCATCGTCAACGACGCCAACCCGACGAGCTCGGACGCCATTCTGGCCCAGAGCCAGACCCTCGTCCTGCTGGCTCAGCAGCTGAACACCGGCAACGGGGACGCGCTGCGGACCATCATCCGCATGGCGCAGGCCATCGCCCGGTCGGTCACGCTGGAGGAACTCACCCCGGCGGAGCGGGACGTGATGGCGCATTTCAAGAACCCGGCCATGCCCTCGGTGGCGGTGACGGCGGACGCGGCCATCAAGATCGCCTCCGTCCGGCAGGAGTTCGCCGCCACGGACACGTTCCTGGAAATGGTCGGCTTTGACCAGGCGGACATCCGCCGCATCGGCGCCCAGGAGCGCCGGGTGCGGGGCCAGCGGGTGCTTGCGGAGGTAGAGGAGGGCGCGGATGCGGCTGACGGCGAAGGCGTGGAGTGACTACGCCGACCGGCTCTCCCGGCTGAACACGAAGGCCGGACAGCTGATGCGCGCCTATCTGGAGCGCTATGGCGCGGAGGACACCTCCGCGCTGATCGCCTACGCCAGCGCACTGGTGGACAAATACGGCGAAGGGAGCGCGGAGCTGGCCTGCCAGATGTACGACGCCATGGCCGAGGCCGCGGGGCTGACCCTTCCGGCGGCAGAACCCGCCGCCCCTGCCGCCTATAGCGAGCTGGCCAAGGCGGTGAACGGCACGAAGCACAGTCCGGCGCTGCTCCAGAGCGCCGTTTCCCGGCTGGTCAAGCAGGCCGGGGCGGACACTACGCTCAAGAACGCCATCCGGGACGGGGCGGAGTTCGCGTGGATCCCCCACGGCGACACCTGCGCCTTCTGCCTGATGCTGGCCTCCCGGGGCTGGCAGAAGGCCGGCAAGCGGACGCTGAAAAACGGCCACGCGGAGCACATCCACGCCAACTGCGACTGCGAGTATGCCGTGCGCTTCAACGCCTCCACCACCGTGGCGGGCTATGACCCGGAGCAGTACCTGGCGGCCTACAAGGGCGCGGAGGGGCGTACATATCAGGAGAAGCTCAACGCCCTCCGCCGGGCCCATTACGCCGAGAACCGGAAGAAGATCACCGCCCAGAAGCGGGCGGCGTATGCAACGCGGAAACTCTCGACAATCGAGGATGAAGATGCTAAAATAAAAGCGATAAAGGACACCATGACGAAGCAGGTTCAGGCGCTGCCTGAATCTGCGCGGGAAGTCCTTAGGGCCTATACCGGTTTTACGGCAACCCGTGTGAATTTTGCGATTCGGCATGGAAGCATCCCGCCACAGGTACAGGAAACTATTGCTGCTTTGGACAACGCTCTGGCTTCCGGCACGATGCCGCAGAGCGTTATGCTCTACCGGAATACGGCACTATCTTTTCTCGATCTCGGCCTTCCCCCAAAGCCTACTGAACAAGAATTGCAGACCATCGTTCGCGCACAAGGTATTTTTCCTATCTTCACTTCTACAAGTTTTGGGGATCTGCAACTTCCCGGCCGTGATACAGTTCTTCAAATGCACGTTCCTGAAGGATACAAGGGTTGCCAGTTTATTCAGCCCGTGGCATTGCCAAAGTTCAGGCAACAGGACGAAGTCCTGTTTTCACGAGGGATGCAATACCGGGTGTTGAATGCCAGTATAAAAGACGATCGTTATTTCTTGGAAATCGAGGTGCTTCCAAATGTCTAAAAATCTGCACGAGGAAGATATCAGCATGGGATTCCGTGCTCCATTTTATAGTATCACGACATGCATTCCAGAATGCAATGTTTGCATTTACTGGGATGGCCCCGGAAAATGCAAAAAACTCGGTGATTCACCAGATGAATTTGGATGGGGTGAACGGCACGACTGTCCAGATGCTGTTTTGAACACCGAAAACTTCCAGTATCCAAAGTACAAAGAACTGTATCCGGAAGAATGCAAAATCTCCCAGCAGAAATAAACCATAACCACGATGCAGACGCACCGTGGTTTTTTCATGCCCGGCCCTGCTCCAGAGCGCCGTCTTCCGGCTGGTCAAACAGGCCGGGGCGGACACCACGCTCAAGAACGCCATCCGGGACGGGGCGGAGTTTGCGTGGATCCCCCACGGCGACACCTGCGCCTTCTGCCTGATGCTGGCCTCCCGGGGCTGGCAGAAGGCCGGCAAGCGGACGCTGAAAAACGGCCACGCGGAGCACATCCACGCCAACTGCGACTGCGAGTATGCCGTGCGCTTCAACGCCTCCACCACCGTGGCGGGCTATGACCCGGAGCAGTACCTGGCGGCCTACAAGGGCGCGGAGGGGCGTACATATCAGGAGAAGCTCAACGCCCTCCGCCGGGCCCATTACGCCGAGAACCGGAAGAAGATCACCGCCCAGAAGCGGGCGGCGTATTTGGCAAAAAAGCAGTCAGAAATGGCACAGAAAACTGCTGAATCCCGCTTGCAAAATGCCGCCGGGAAAACTATAATTGAAGTGCAGAAGACTGCGCTGTACGGAGCGCCAGCTTCAATCACACAGGTTGTGACCCAGACAGGTGGAATTACTCGAAATTACTATGATTCGACAGGTAAATGGATCAAGCAGATTTCCAATAATGACCATGGAAATGCAAAGCACCATCCATATGGCAAGCATGGAGAACACGCACATGATATTGTCTGGAAAGATGGCGCTGTTGTAGATCGTCCTGTCCGCGAACTGACTGAGGAAGAACGCAAAGAGAACGGAGATATTTTATGAACCCTTCCGATTTGAAAGACTGGATCGACAGTCTGACCGATGATATTGTATTTCAATATAAGGGCACATTCGGCTCTATTTGTCCGTTCAACAGGCAGAATATTTCTGTTTCCTATGGCGAGGATGAAAGGACATTCAACTCCATTGATGATGTCATGGATTCGGCATTTATTGATGGAAAGCCGTTGAAAGATATTTGTCAGGACTTTGTTATCTGAGCAAAATAAAACCACGATGCAGACGCACCGTGGTTTTTTCATGCCCATTTTATCTTGATATGCGGAGAGCAGAGCTGATTTTTCAGCCCTGCTTTTTTCATGCATAAATTCACGCGACGGCTGCGGAAAAGCCGGGAAAGGAGAGCAGATCAATGAACGAAACTGTGGATCAGGAGAACCCCGCCACTCAGGAGGAGCGGGAGGAGCGCACCTTTACCCAGTCCGAGATGGATGCCATCATCCGGGACCGGCTGGCGCGGGAGCGCGGAAAGTACGCCGACTACGACGCCGTCAAGGCCAAGGCCGAGCAGTTCGACGCCGCTCAGGAGGCGGACAGGAGTGAGCTCCAGCGGGCGCTGGAGCGGGCTACGGAGCTTCAGATGCAGGTGGACGCGATGAACCGGGCCAATGCCGTCCGGGCGGTGCGGGACAAGGTGTCCGCCGCCACCGGCGTGCCGGCGGGTCTGCTGAGCGGCGAGAGCGAGGAGGACTGCACCGCGCAGGCGCAGGCAATTCTGGAGTTTGCCAAGCCGGGCTATCCGTCCGTGCGGGACGGTGGTGAGGCCGACGCCCGCCGCCGGGAGCAGCAGGACGACGGCGTCATGGCCGCGTTCCGGCAGCTGAACCCCAAACTGGAAGTGTAACAAACGAAAGAGAGGTAAATTTTTATGGCACATCCCAATCAGGAGCGCTGGTCCCAGCTGGTGGACGCCAAGCTGCGCAATGGACTGGTGACCCAGGACAATCTGATCTTCAACAGCCGCTATGAGGGGGACCCCACCTCCGGCAAGGTGAAGATCCCGGTGCGGGACACCGAGGTGGCCGTCAAGCCCTATGACAAGGCCAAGGGCATCGACCCGGAGGCGGGCACCACCACCTATCTGGATCTGAACATCGACCAGGATGAGGCGGTCAATGAGCTGATCGACGGCTATGACGCCGCCAGTGTGCCGGACGGCATCGTGGCCGACCGGCTGGACAGCGCGGGCTACAGCCTGGGCCTGTCCATCGACAAGAAGTCCATCGCCGCGCTGGAGGGCGCCGACGGCGCCTCCGTCTGCGCCACCAAGACCGCCGCCACCGAGGCCAACGCCTACAAGCTGGTGCTGGAGGCCAAGCGGGTGCTCAGCCGCAAGGGCGTCCCCGCCGCGGGACGCTTCCTCATCGCGTCCCCGGAGTTCATGGAGGTGCTGATGCAGGACGAGCGCTTCATCAAGCAGGGCGATCTCTCCCAGCAGCTCGTTCAGCTGGGCGTTGTCGGTCAGGCCGCGGGCTTCAACGTGCTGGAGTCCAATAACATGGACTATGAGTCCACCACCCGGGTCGCCAGCAAAAAGACCACCACCGAGTTCATCTGCGGCCATCCCAACTGGTGCCACCGGGTCATGGAGTGGCAGGTGCCCGTGCATTTGCAGGATCTGTCCGGCTCCGGCAAGTACATCGGCGCATCCGCCGTGCAGGGGCGCAAGGTCTACGGCCTGAAGGTGTCCAAGCCCCAGACCCTGTACATCAAGCGCACCGAGGCGGCGGTCTGAGCCATGCGGTACGCGGAAGCGGCCGACGTGGCCGCCGGATTCCGGGAGCTTACGGTGGAGGAGCAGGAGCGCTGCGGCGCCCTGCTCTATGAGGCCGGACTCATCATCGACGCCTATAATGCGGACGCGGATTGTGAAGCAAAACGCCTGGTGTCCTGCCGCATGGTGCGCCGCCAGCTGGGGGCGCAGGGGGACTCCTCCGCCCAGTTTCCGCTGGGCTCCACCCAGGGCACCCTGTCCGCCATGGGCTACTCCCAGAGCTGGACGATGGGCACCGGATCCAGCGGCGAGCTGTATCTCTCCAAGCTGGAGCGCAGGCTGCTGGGCGTGGGCGACCGCATCGGCGCTCACAGCCCGCTGGAGGGCATGACCTATGCTGAAGGGGATTGACGTCACGCTGTACACAAAGCGCCAGACCGGTGAGGACGCCTTCGGCGCGAGCGTGTATGAGGAGACCCCGGAGGTCGTCCGCAATGTGCTGATCGGCGCGCCGGAGACGGCGGACATCGTGAGCGAGCAGCAGCTCTATGGCCGCCAGCTGGCCTATACGCTGGCCATCCCCAAGGGCGACGAGCACGACTGGACCAATGTGACTGTGGAGTTCTTCGGCCGGAAATTCCGCACCTATGGGGCGGTCACAGAGGGCATCGAGGCGCTGATCCCGCTGAGCTGGAATCGAAAGGTGAAGGTGGAGCGGTATGAGTAACGTGAAGTTCAAGCTGAACCGTCAGGGTGTGCGGGAGCTGCTCCGTTCGGAGGAGATGATGGCGGTGTGCCGCTCCCACGCAGACGCCGCCCGGAGCCGTCTTGGCGAGGGCTACGAGGTCACGACGTACACGGGTAAAAACCGCGTCAACGCCTCGGTGTTTGCCGCCACAGCGGAGACCAGGCGTGAGAACGCGGCTCACAACAGCATTCTGAAGGCGGTGGGCGGCGGATGATCGAGCTGATGGTGCGCCGCTATCTCGCCGAAGCGCTCTCTGTGCCGGTGCGCATGGAGATGCCGGAGCATCCGCCGGACGCTTTGGTGCTGGTGGAAAAGACCGGCAGCAGCGAGACTGACCACATCCGCCGCGCCACGCTGGCGGTGCAGAGCTATGCGCCCAGCCTTGCCGAAGCTGCCCGGCTGAATGAGCAGGTGAAGGAACAGCTGGGGCGGATGCCCGCCGCAGAGCAGGTTTTTGCCGTGCGGGTGGTCAGCGACTACAACTATACGGACACAAACACGAAACGGTACCGCTATCAGGCGGTGGTGGAAGCCGTTTATTGAGCATGAAAAGGAGAAAAACATGAGCGATGCAAAACTGGTCACTGCCAGCTCGCCCCAGCAGGTCGGCGGCGCGGTCTATGTCGGCCCGCTGAGCACGGAGCTTCCGAGCGACGCAAAGACTGCGCTGGCAGATGGGTTCAAGGCGCTGGGCTATCTCTCTGAAGATGGTCTGGTCAACAGCAACAGCCCCAATTCCGAGACTGTGGCGGCCTGGGGCGGAGATGTGGTCCTGACGACCCAGAAGTCCAAGGAGGACACCTTCAAGTGTACCCTGATCGAAGCACTCAATGTGGACGTGCTGAAAACGGTCTACGGCGGGGACAATGTGTCCGGCACGCTGGAGACGGGGATCACGGTCAAGGCCAATAGTACACCGGCGGCGGAGTATGCCTGGGTGTTCAACATGATTCTCAAGAATGGAGCCAAAAAGCGCATCGTCCTGCCCCGGGCCACGCTGGCGGCGCTGGGTGACATCAGCTATACGGACAGTGCGGCAGTGGGCTATGAGGTGACGCTCAATGCAGCGCCGGACAGCTCTGGCAATACCCACTATGAGTATATTGTGGGAGGTGAATGAGCATGGCGACGGAGATCAGAACCTCCTCCGGCTTCTGCTGCGAGATCGACGAGGCCGCCATCAACGACATGGAGCTGCTGGAAGATCTGGAGGAGCTGGATCAGGGAAACCCGCTGCGGGTGCCGTCCGCCCTGCGCCGCCTGCTGGGCGAGCAGGGCAAACGGGCGCTTTATGACCATCTACGCACGGAGAGCGGCCGGGTGCCGGTGGATAAGGTGTCCGTCGAGCTGGCGGAGATTTTTGGCGGCCTGAAGTCTAAAAAAAAATAATCCTGCTGGCGCAGATGCTGAACGCCGGGGAGGATGAGCTGGTCTGCGACTTTGCGGAGACCTATCACATCCTGGATCTGCGCGCCCTTCCTGTGCCGTTGGCGGCCACGCTGGCATGGGGGCTGCGGCCGGACGCACGGATCCGGCTCAAACTAGCGGAGCAGCAGGTGCCCATGGAGACACTGCTGCTGGCGGGTGTGGTAGACCGTCTCTCTCTGCTGCTGTGGCAGAGGACGGAGAACGGGCAGAAAAACCGGAACCGACCGGCTATGCTTACGGATAAGCTGCTTCATATTGAGCCAAAACGTGAGCTGAAAACGTTTGCCAGCGGAGAAGAATTCAGGCGCGCATGGAGCGGGAAAGGAGGCGGCGCATAAGTGGCAGAGAGCGGAATTGAGCTCGCAAAAGCATATGTGCAGATCATCCCGTCAGCGCAGGGAATCGGCGGCCAGATCAAAAAGGAGCTGGGCGGAGAAGTTGAGCCTGCGGCGGAAGAAACGGGCGTATCAGCCGGGCAGAAGCTGTTCGGCGCGATCAAGAAGATCGCGGCGGCCGCCGGAATCGGAAAGGTCATCAAGGATTCCATCGTGGCCGGAGCGGATCTGGAGCAGAGCATGGGCGGCATCGAGACGCTGTTCAAGGAGAGCGCAGATCAGGTCATTGCAAATGCAAAACGCGCCTACCAGACGGCGGGGATGTCGGCCAATGACTATATGGAGCTGACCACCGGCTTTTCGGCCAGTCTGCTGAGCAGTCTGGGCAATGACACCGCCAAGGCGGCAGATGTGGCCGATATGGCGATGACCGATATGTCGGACAACGCAAACAAGATGGGCACCAACATGGAGGACATCAAGAACGCCTATCAGGGCTTTGCAAAACAAAACTACACCATGCTGGACAACCTGAAATTGGGCTATGGCGGAACGCAGGACGAAATGAAGCGCCTGCTGGAGGATGCCCGGAAGATAACGGGCGTAACGTATGACATCGACAATCTGGCCGACGTGTATCAGGCGATCCATGTCATTCAGGGGGAGCTGGACATCACCGGAACGACGGCAAAAGAGGCGGCCTCGACGATCTCCGGTTCGCTGAACGCCATGAAGGCCGCCTATCAGAATGTGATGGGCAATCTCGCCTTGGGAGAGGACATCGGACCGAGCCTGAATGCGCTGAAGGAGACGACGGTCACATTTGTACGGGACAATCTGCTTCCGGCGGCGGTGAATGTGGTCTCCGCTCTGCCGACGGCACTGGTGTCGCTGGCGGCGCAGCTGGCCGCACCGATGCTTCACGCGGGAGTGCAGGCGGTTCTGTCTCTGGCGGCGGGGCTGACCAGTGCGATACCGGAGCTGCTGCGTGAAGCGACGAAGGCGTTGGAGGGCATCGTCAATGCGATCATCACGGGTGTGCCGGCGCTTATCAATGCAGGCATGCTGCTGCTGAACGGATTGGTGCAGGGATTGCTGGAGGCGGTGCCGGAGCTGCTCGCCGCGCTGCCCGGTATTGTGGACAACCTGACGACGACACTGGCGGCGTTTTTGCCGCAGTTTATATCGGCGGTCAACCTGCTGGTTATGGGGGTCGCGCAAGCTTTGCCGACAGCCATACAGCAGATCGTGGCGGTTCTGCCGACGCTGATCGACAGTCTGATAAATGTGCTGCTTACGCTGATGCCGGAGATCATGGATGCGGGCCTTGCACTGCTGAGCGCATTGGTGACAGACCTGCCGGAGATCATAAGCGCAGTGGCGGCGGCAATTCCGAAGATCGTGGATGCCATCGTCAATGCGATCCTCAGCAGCATCCCGCTGCTGATCGACGCAGGAATACAGCTGCTTACCATGCTGGTGGGAAATCTGCCCGCCATTATCAGTGGCATCGTGTCCGCCTTGCCGACGATCATCAACAGCATTGTCAATGCCGTGCTGGGCAGCATCCCTCTGTTGATCCGGTCGGGCATTCAGCTCTTTGTGGCGCTGGTCAGCAATCTGCCTGCAATCATATCCGGCGTAGTGGCTGCGGTGCCGCAGATCATAGACGCCATTGTAGGCGGGTTTGCGGGCGGATTTGATGCAATGGCCAATATCGGCCTGAATCTGATCAAGGGCATCTGGAGCGGTATTTCCGACGCGGCGGCCTGGCTCAAAAGCAAAATCGCGGGCTTTTTCGGAGGCGTGGTGGACAGCATCAGGGACTTTTTCGGGATCCACAGCCCCTCGCGGCTGATGGCCGGAATCGGCAAAAACATGGCGCTGGGCATTGGCGTGGGCTGGGAAGATACATTCCCGGACATTGCGGAGGATATTACAGACAGCGTAAAGCTGGATTTTGACGCCGGGCCTGTGAGCTGCGGACGCGATCAGAATCAAAGCGGGAGCGTGTCAGTGGTACAGAATATCTACTCCAAGGCCCAGACCGCCGCAGACCTGATGCGGGAGGCCAAATGGGAGCAGGAAAGGGCGGTGATGATGGGTGTATGAGGCGAGATTTGAGACAGAGGATGGCCGAAGCTTTCGCTTTGGCTATCCCTACGGATCTGTCTTTTCCATCGACCCGCTGAGTGAACTGGACGTTGTGCTCTCCACATCGCAGGGATTTCAACAGGTCGGTGTGACGGTGGAGAGTGCGGACGTGGGCGGCTTGAGCCGGACAATAGCGGGACGGCTGCTGGGACTGTCCAAAGATCAGCGCCGGAGAATGCTGGAGGTATTTACGCCGTATACAAGCGGAACATTGTGGTTTAACGACCGGTATTACTGCCGAGCATGGGTGCAGAAGACCCCCGCATTTGGTGAGCTTAAGTACGACACGGAATTCACGCTGCTGCTGTTCTGCCCGGAGCCCTACTGGCTTGACACGACGCAGGCCTATCTCCTGGGCGGCTACACCGCCGCCTTTGCGTTTCCGGTCTGCTACGACTCCCACACCTTCGGCGTCAAATCCTCCGCCCTGTTCACCAACTGCCGTAACGACGGCATGGTTTCCGTGCCCTACACCGTGCAGTTTCGCGCTGGCGCCCCGGTGACAAACTACGGCATACTCAATGCGGCCACCGGTGAACAGCTCTCCCTGACCGACTCGCTGGCTCTGGGCGACGTTGTGACCGTGCACCGGGACAATGGGCGGCTGAAGGTGGAGAAGGAGTCCGGCGGCGTCACCACGGACATCTTTTCCCGGCTGGATGAGGACAGCACACTTTTCGCGCTGGCGGTGGGCGACAACATCATCAAGATGACAGCGGACAGCGGCGTGGACAACCTGACCGCCTATGTGACGCTCAACCCGGCCTTTGTGGGGGTGCTTGCATGACGGTGTCTGTCTACAATCTCTGGCTGGAGCGCATCGGCGTGATCGAGACGTGGGTCTCACTGGTGTGGCAGGAGTGCTATAACACAGAGGGCAGCTTCCAGCTGGAGGTGCGCCGGCGCTCCGACCTGCTCCCGCTGCTCAAGCCGGAGTATTACTGCGGTCTGACCGGCCATGACACGCTGATGGTCCTCAAATCCGTGCAGATCAAAGACGGCGCCATTGTGGTCAACGGCTTTCCGGCTACCCACATTTTAGACGACAGAGTGTCTACGGATGTGGTGAGCAATGAGAACGCCGAAGCGGCTATGCGCCGCCTGTTTGCGGCAATGGCCCCGTACCCATGCTTGGAGCTGGGCGAATCTGCTGGGTTGACCGCAAACTATGCCCCACAAATCAGCGACAGGAGCCTGAAGGAGTATTTTGAGAATATCGCGCAGGAATGCGCCCTCGGCTTCCGGCTCCGCCATGACAAAAAGGCACAAAAGCTGCTTTTTGAGGTCTACCAGCGCGGCGAAAATCCAAATGCGAAATACTCCACCGCCTACGGGAATATGGGCGATATTGCCCACTCCGTGACCACCAACGGCTATAAAAATGTGGCCGTTGTGGCCGGTACAGGGGCGGGCGACGCCCGGATCACCGTGCGGGCGGGCAACACCTCCGCCACCGGCGCAGACCGCCGGGAGATGTATGTGGACGCCCGGCAGGAGCAGCCCGAGGACGGGGAGAGCGATGCCTCTTACAAAGCTCGGCTCGTCGCGCTGGGGGAGCAGAAGCTGGTGGAGCAGATCAGGGTGGAGAACATCACCTTCACGCTGGATGACGCCCGCGCCCGGCTGGGCGACATCGTATTTTGTTACGTCCCCGAGATCGGCGTCAACGTCAAGGCGCGGGTCATCGGCATGACTGAGACCAGTCAGGACAACGTGACCACCCGGGAGGCCGCCATCGGCACCCCGGTGGTCGTCAGGAGGTATTGATGGCAATCGTGACATATCCCCTCAACGGGATTACCTACAACGCGGAAGATGCGGAAACCT
>ERZ506753.570-NODE-570-length-30741-cov-7.024930_pt1 | contig 30741 bp, 23 predicted proteins | sample MGYA00513044_ERZ506753 | MGnify/ENA metagenome assembly ERZ506753 | reverse complement strand
AACCCTGGACCTTGGGATTAAGAGTCCCCTGCTCTACCAACTGAGCTAACGACCCAAAGCTAAAGTCCGTCGTGGCGGACTTTAGAGAAGATATCGTGTGGTGGGCCGTCAGGGAGTCGAACCCTGGACCTTGGGATTAAGAGTCCCCTGCTCTACCAACTGAGCTAACGACCCGATATCAACACGAAGCAAGAACTGGGGTGGGTAAAGGGACTCGAACCCTCGACCTACGGGACCACAACCCGTCGCTCTAGCCAACTGAGCTACACCCACCGTGTCCTGTGCGCTTCGCGCTCGACTATTATTGCAAGGAACGCCACGCGATGCAAGCCCCAATTTTCAAGAATTTTGAAAAGAGTTTTTCGAGACCATTTCGAGCATTTCCCACCGGTTTCATAGGAGTAAACTTGCCCCACTGCAAATGCTCGAAAGGACCGGCATGAAAGAACTCTCCAACCGCACGGCAACGTTTACTGATTCCGTCATCCGCCGCATGACGCGCATCTCCAATAAGTACGGCGCCGTTAACCTGTCGCAGGGCTTCCCCGACTTTGATCCCCCAGCGCAGCTGCTCAATAGCCTCAGCACCATCGCCACCGACCCCAAGCCGCTCTACCACCAGTACTCCATCACCTGGGGCTCCCAGGCCATGCGCGAGGCGCTTGCCGCCAAGCAGGAGCATTTTATGGGCATGCCGGTGAACCCCAACGAGAATATCGTAGTCACCTGCGGCTCCACCGAGGCCATGATGGCCGCCATGATGACGGTCACCAACCCCGGCGACAAGGTCGTCATCTTCTCGCCGTTCTACGAGAACTACGACGCCGACACGATCCTTTCGGGTGCCGAGCCCATCTACGTGCCGCTCAACCCGCCCACATTCGACTTTGACCGCGAGACACTCGAGGCGGCCTTCCGCGACAACGACCCCAAGGCCATCGTCCTATGCAACCCTTCCAACCCCTGCGGCAAGGTCTTTACACGCGATGAGCTCGCCTTTATCGCCGACCTCTGCAAAAAGTACGACACCTACTGCATCACCGACGAGGTCTACGAGCACATCGTCTACGCGCCCCACGAGCACGTCTATATGGCCACGCTGCCCGGCATGTTTGAGCGCACCATCAGCTGCAGCTCGCTGTCCAAGACCTACTCCATCACCGGCTGGCGTCTGGGCTACACTATCGCCCCTGCCGAAATCACCGAGCGCATCAAAAAGGTCCACGACTTCCTCACCGTGGGCGCCGCCGCCCCCCCCTGCAGGAAGCCGTTGTCACCGCCCTCAAATTCGACGACAGCTATTACGATGAGGTCCTCGACCTCTACACCGCCAAGCGCGACCTGTTCTGCCAGGGACTCGACAGCATCGGTCTTGAGCATAACGTGCCGCAGGGCGCCTACTACGTCATGATGGACATCTCTGAGTTTGGCTATGACAGCGACCTCGAATTCTGCGAGGATCTCGCGTCTAAGGTGGGCGTGGGCGCCGTGCCCGGCTCGAGCTTCTTCCGCGAGCCCGTCAACCATCTGATTCGTTTCCACTTTGCCAAGCGAGACGAGACGCTTAACGCGGCGCTGGAGAACCTCAAGTCGCTACGTGATAAAATCAAGCCGCGCAGGTAAGGACGGCCCAGCAACTAAAGCAACCAAAGAAGCCTCGCACCGCCCGCCGCGTTGCGAGGCTTCTTTTTATAACGCTTTCTTAAATAGTTTAGAGCCCTATACTTTAGTCACGGAGCAACTCGTCCCAGAGAGAGGAATACTATGGCAGAACAGCAGCTTATCGGAGCGCTCGAGGCCGGCGGCACCAAGATGGTCTGCGCCACGGGCTATGCAGACGGCACGGTCCTGGAACGCGAGCAGATTGCGACCACGACCCCGCGGGAGACCGTTGAGGCCGTCAACGCATGGTTTGCCGACAAGGGCATCGCCGCGCTGGGCATCGGCGCCTTTGGCCCCACCGCAGTCAACCCCGCCTCGCCCCAATACGGCAAGATCCTGGAGACGCCCAAAACGGCATGGCGCTACTTCGACCTGCTGGGCACCATCCAAAACGAGCTCAATATTCCCTGCGGCTACGACACCGACGTCAACGTCGCCTGCCTGGGCGAGGTCACCTTTGGTTGCGCCCAGGGCCTCACTGACGTGGTGTATCTGACCATCGGTACCGGCGTGGGCGCCGGCGTGCTCTCGGGCGGTAAGCTCGTGCACGGCATGATGCATCCCGAGGCCGGTCACATCCTGGTCACGCGCGACCCGCGCGACACCATCGGCGAGCACAGCGGCTGCCCCTTCCACGACAACTGCCTCGAGGGCCTCATCGCCGGCCCCGGCGTTAAAAAGCGCTGGGGTGGCAAGAGCGCCGGAGAGATGGCCGATGACCCGGAGGCCATGGACCTTCTTGCCGGATACCTTGCGCAGGCGCTCATGACCTACATCCTGTGCTACGCACCGCAGAAGATCGTCATCGGTGGCGGCGTAGCCGACCACACCCCCATCGTGTCGCTCGCGCGCAAGAAGTGCGCCGAGATGCTCAACGGCTACATCGTCACGCCCGAGATGGCCGACATCGATAGCTATATCGTCAACAACAGCCTCGAGGGCAAACAGGGCATTATGGGCTGCTTGGCCCTGGGCGCTAAGGCGCTTCAGTAGCAGACGCACCCACAGGGCGTGGCGCGCCCGGCAAATCCGACCTACGGAACGACGCCACCACGCCTCATATAAGCCCTCAAATATAAAAAGCCGCCTAGGACCAAACAATACGTCCTAGGCGGCTTTTTTGGCGCACATCAGCGACCGTAAGAGATATCGGAGCACAACGCCCGTTGCCGCTCCGCAGCAGTCGATCATCACATCGGTGATCATGCCGGCGCGTCCCGGCACAAAGAGCTGAATCGTCTCGTCGATCGAAGGAATCAGCAGCAGGAACACCGCCGTGGGCAGCAGCACGTCAAAGGTGCGCCGCCCCTCATAATCAAAGGCATGCGTTGCCAGGATGCCGAGCACCATATACTCGGTAAAATGCGCGCACTTGCGAACAACAAAGTTGGTCACCCATGCATATGGAAGTCCCACGCCGTGCAGGAAACCGCGGATAGCTTCCATGACCGTTAGGCTCAGCGAGCCCGACCCCGAGCCGGGAACCAGCGAATTGCCCCAGATCAAGAGCGCCATCAGGCAAGTCACGACCGCCCATTTTCGATTGATCTTAACCATGCAGAAGTTATGCCTCCGCGCGGAGCGGCGCGAAGCTGGCGGTACCGCCCTCGATAACGCTCAGATAGGCACGGCCCGTACGCTTGGCGGTAGAGGACTGCAGGCGCTCGATCTCTTCCTCGAGGATCTGATTGACGCGCTCGTGACGACGATTTTCCATAATGCCGGCGGCAATAGCCTCGGCCCGCTCGATGCCCTCGCGCGAGATACGGGCGGTATCCTCGGGGAACACAGCGCTGTGACGGCCGACATAGGCGGGGGCAGCAGGCTGAGGGGCAGCGACGGGAGCGGGGGCTGCAACAGGAGCAGGCTCGTCAATCTCATCCAGAATCGCGGTGGCGGCGGCCCACATGTCCTCGTGGCCCGAGTAATCGGCCATGGGGACATCAACCTCGAGCGAGGCATCCGGAAGGTCGCCGGTGTCGATGCGATCTTGGGCATCAATCGATGCGGTGATGGCTGCAGGCTCATCGAGGTCATCGAGATCGATGTCCGCGGCACCGGAAATGATAGGCATGCTGGCGAGGTTTGCGCTGTACGGCGCAGCCTCAGCCGCCTGCTGCTGGGCAGGAGCGCCCCAAAGCGAGCTTTCGGCGGCACGGCGGGCGGCAACGGCCTCCTCGTCCGCGGTCATGTCTTCATCAACGTACGAATTATCGGCAGAAGCGTTCGCGTCCGCCGAGGTAGCGCCGTAGGCGTTATTGGCTGCCGCGTTGGCAACGAGTGCCACGAAAGCCGCCGTGCTGCCCGCAGGGGCGGCCTGGGAGCCCGACACGGCACGCGCCGCGGCGGCGATGTCGTCGCGATTGAAGGAGCCGGTCTGCCCGCCGTTGGTGAGCTCGTCGATGGCGACTTGATAGACGTCGCGCGAGCGTGCAGGGTCGCAGCTAACCGGCGAATCGTCGTCGAGCATACTGTCGATCATGGACCAAGCCTCGGCCTCGTCCATAGCATCTGCGGCTCGAGCGATGGTAGGGACACCATCATCGACATGACGGCGCTGGAACGCACCAGTCAGGCCGGAAAGGAATGCCGAGGTAGACTGCTCCGACTGAGCCTGAGAAGCAGAAGTCGCAGCGTAAGGAGTCGCATCCTGCTGCTGAGCTGGAATCGAGGCGGTCTTGAACTCGCTTTGATGCTGATTGAGATTGGCGGCACCGCCCATGGCATCGGGCTGGAACAGACGCTCTTCACGCTGCGCACGATACTCGGAGATACCCAGCGAGGCGGCATAGATGCCCACGCCCGCCACCGCGCCCACGGCGAAGGGAACCGCACCCGCCACGACCGTCTCGTTCACCGACGAAAACGGCAGCGTCGCGGCATACATAACCACGGGAGCGGCAAGGCCGATCCCGCACGAAAGTCCGGCAAGGACTGCTCGTTGTGTTGCATCAGAAGAAGCCATGAGCTCTCCCCATCTTCCAGCACCAAAATCGCATCATTCAGTTGGCTGCGCGAGAGAAGATGAAGCGGGGCTATGCCCCAAAGCAACGGTATATGGTTCGTTTCATCTGCGTTTTCCGTCGCGAAGCTTAAAAGCTATTATGCGAAACCGCCCTGCCGATTGCAAGCGACGATGTCGGATTGAAACGGGAAACCTGCTGCTCGTCGGTCTTACGGTCAAAAATAAGCGCGGAGCGGCGCTATGGAAAAGGGCCGAGGCTCAAAGCCCCGACCCTTTATCGCATTGATAACTATCGCTGCGCGTGGATGACAACCTAGAACGTCTGCTCGTAGTCGCTGTGTTTTTTGGCCGAACGCACCAGGAACTCCTGGTTGGTGTTGGTGCCCTTAAGACCCTTGATAAACGATGCGGCCGCGCGCTCGGTGTTGTTCATGCCGGCAAGAATGCGACGCAGGCCAAAGACAAACGGACGCATCTGCTCGTCGACCAACAGGTCCTCGTTACGCGTGCCGGAGGCAACGGGGTCGATAGCCGGGAAGATGCGGCGATCGGCTAGGTCGCGGTCAAGCTTGAGCTCCATGTTGCCGGTGCCCTTGAACTCCTCAAAGATGACCTCGTCCATCTTGGAACCGGTGTCGATGAGGGCAGAGGCCAGGATGGTGAGCGAGCCACCGTTCTCGATATTACGGGCTGCGCCCAGGAAGCGCTTGGGCGGATACAGGGCCGCCGAATCGACGCCGCCCGAAAGGATGCGGCCTGAGGCGGGCGCCGCCAAGTTGTAGGCGCGGGCAAGACGCGTGATGGAGTCGAGCACCACCACGACATCGCCGCCCAGCTCCACGATGCGCTTGGCGCGCTCGATGACGAGCTCTGCCACACGAGTGTGGTTGTCGGCGGGCATATCGAAGGTCGACGCAACAACCTCGCCCTTGATGGAACGCTGCATATCGGTAACCTCTTCGGGGCGCTCGTCGACGAGCAGGCAGATGAGGTGCACCTCGGGGTTGTTAATCGAGATAGACTGGCAGATCTTCTTGAGGATTGTGGTCTTGCCGGCCTTGGGCGGGGACACGATCAGGCCACGCTGACCCTTGCCGATCGGCGACACGATGTCGATGGCGCGACCGGTAATGGAGTCCTTGCCATGCTCCATGCGCAGCGGCTCATTGGGATAGACCGGGGTGAGGTCACCGAACTTGGGGCGGTTGCGAATCTGCTCGGGGTCTAGACCGTTGACGGTCGTGATTTTGGCGAGGCCGGCGCGCTTGTCGCCGCCGCGCGAAGGACGAAGCGAGCCCTCGATGACGTCGCCCGTGCGCAGACGCGCGGAGCGGATGAGGTAGGCGGGCACGAAGGCGTCGTCGTTGGACTTCATGTAGCCATGGGCGTGGATGATGCCGGAGCTGTCCGGGCGAATCTGCAGAATGCCCTTGATGTCGCGGAAGCCCTCGGCCTTCGCAGCGGTGACGTAGATCTCTTCGACGAGCTCGGCTTTCTTCTTGCCGGTCGTCTCGATCTCGAACTCCTTGGCCTTCTCGCGCAGTTCGGCGACCTTCATGGCAGCGAGCTCCTCGCGCGAAAGCGTGGGCTCGGTGGGGGCGGCGTTGCGCTCCTTGTTGCGCTGTTTGCGATCGCGCTGACGGTTGCGACGGTCGTTGTTGCGCTCGTCCTTGCGATCGTTGCGCTCCTCGTTGCGCTTGTGCTGGCGACGGTTGGGGCGAGCGCCGTCTTCGGCCTCGGCGGGCGCGGCGCCATCGGTTGCGGCGGCGCCGGCATTGGCCGCAGCGGCGTCATTGGCCTCGGCGCCGGAATCAATCTGCGCTTCGGCATCAGCCTGCTGCTCGGACGCCTTGGCCTTAGCGGACTTCTTACGACCGCGCTTGGGCTTCTCGGACGCAGGCTGTTCGACGTCCTGGGACTCAGCGGCATCAATCGATGCATCGGCGGTCGTCTCGGCGGAATCCTCGGACGCACCCTTCTTGGCAGCCTTGGCCTTGAACGTGCGCTTAGCAGCAGTACGATGGCTGCGACCAGGGCGGACGCCGGCGGGCTCGACATCAGCAGAAACGGCCTCGGAAGTCGTAGCATCCTGGACGGGTGCATCGGCAGCGGTTGCAGGCTCGGCGGTCGCCGCAGCATCCCGAGCGGCGGCGGCTGCGGCTGCGGCCTTCTCGGCCTCGACGAAAGCCTTGGGCTTGCGACCGCGACGGTGCGGGCGCAAAGCCGGATCGACAACGGGAACTTCGCTGGCCTCGGCAGGCGCAGCGGGCTCAACAGGCGATGTGCCCTCCCCTGCCGCGGAACGGACCGAAGCCTCAGCGAGCTCGGGGGTTACCTGATCGGCAACCTGCTCGGCCTTAGCAGCCGTGCGACGGCGTGTGCGCGGTACCGGCTTCTCGGTTGGCTGGTCGGCGGCAGGCGTCTCGGTGGCGGCAGGGGTCTCGGGCACAGACGGAGCTGCAAGCTCGGTCAGAGCCGCGGCCTCGCGCTCGGCAGCACGACGGCGGGCGCGCACCACCTGAGCCTCGCTAATCTGCGCCAACGCACGTGCCTGCGCGACCTCATCGGAAATCGGCGCCGAGGAGTCAGCTGCAACGGTGCGCTTGACGCGCGTCATGCGCGTGGTACGGCGCTTGGGCTTGGTGACCTCCTCGCCGTCAGCAGCAGGCTTGGCCGTGCGGCGCGTACGCTTGGGCTTTGCCGGAGCAGCCTCCTCACCAGTTGCAGGCACGGCCTTCTCAGCCGTTGCAGGCGTAGGCGTCGAAGCAGCCTTAGGCGTCTCAGGAGCCGAGGCATGCGCGGGCGCCGCGACCTGGTCCGACGCAACCGGTGCAGCGGGAGCGGCTTGCGTCGTCGTTATTTCGTTTTCTTGCTGTTGATCAGACACAGTGTTTGCTCAACTTTCTTTTCAAGCCCTGTGATCACATGCTCCCTGCATAAACCTTCAGGGCGGCTAAACAGTCTAGTTCCGTTCAAAACGACGGACATCATTGATCTGTATCGAGATGATTGCGTCATATACGCAGCGTTAGTGTAACACAACCGCCGCCACCTGCAACTTAGTCATTGGGAACGCTCTTAAACGACTAGTCAAAAGGGGCACTCTTTGGTTTAACACCCACAAATCTGACTGCCTCCGCCAAAACTATGGCGGTTTACTACGATGAATCGCTCAACCGCGACCACTCCGAAACTTGTTGAACTAAAACCGCAGGTAGATGCCCTGCACTTTTTTGCGAAAAGCTGGCGTGGTTGGAATTTCTCATATTCATCGTAGTAAACCGGCATAGTTTCGTATTTCCAGCAGTTCCAAATTCGTCAATACGTCGGCGTTTGCAAAAAGCCCGACCTCCGCATGGAGATCGGGCTTATAGGGCTCAGCAAAGCCGAACCTACACGGTTAAATGACCCGCAGCTTACATCTGCTCGGGAGCGGAGACACCAACAAGGGTGAGCACCAGGGCGAGCGTCACGCGGACGGCGTCGCAAGCGGCCAGACGGGCGCGCGAAAGCTCGGGGTCGACGGGACGGCCCTCGCTCGGCAGCACCTGGCAGGCAGCATAGAAGCTGTGGAAGTCGCCGGCGAGCTCCTCGGCAAAGTGCGTCAGACGGAACGGAGCGCGGTCGCGAGCGCAGCTGGCGATGAGGTCGGTGAGCTCGTTGAGCTTACGCGAAAGGGCGAGCTCGGTCGGGTCGGTCAGCAGCGAGTAATCGACGTTCTCACCGATGGCCTTCGCGGCGACGGCCTTCATGCCCATCTCGTCAGCCTGCTCGGGCGTAACGTCAGCGGCACGGCGCAGGATGGAGCACACGCGGGCGTGAGCATACTGCACGTAATAGACCGGGTTGGAATTGTCGCGCTTCTTAACAGCCTCGATATCGAAGTCGACCATCTGGTTAGAGCTCTTGGAAATGAGCGTGTAGCGAGCGGCATCGGAGCCGACCTCGTCGACGAGCTCCTGAAGGGTCACCATGGTGCCCTTACGCTTGGACATACGGACGGGCTTGCCGTTGCGCAGCAGGTTGACGAGCTGGCCCAGCAGAACCTCAAACTTGCCGGGATAGCCAAGAGCGTCGCAGACGCAGCGGACGCGCTCGATGTAGCCGTGGTGGTCGGCACCCCAGATGTCGATGACGTGGTCGACGCGCTGGAACTTATCCCAGTGATAGGCAACGTCGGAGGCGAAGTAGGTGTACTCGCCGTCGGACTTGATCAGGACGCGGTCCTTGTCATCGCCCAGGTCGGTGGAGCGGAACCACAGGGCGCCGTCCTTGGTGTAGAGGTAGCCCATCTTGTCGAGCTTCTCAAAAGCGCGGTCGACGGCAGAGGTGCCGGCGGTCTCGCCCTCGGTGTCCTTCACGTACAGCGAACGCTCGGAGTACCAACGATCGAAGTCGCAGTTAACGGCATGGCAGAGGTCGCGCATGTTGTCGACCATCTTCACGTAGCCGCGCTCACGGAAGCTCTCCATGCGCTCCTGCGGATCGGCCTCGACCCACTTGTCGCCGTCGGTGCGCCAGAACTCGGCAGCCTCGTCGATGATGTAGTCGCCGCCGTAGGAATCCTTGCCCAGGGTCTCGGCAAAGTTGTCCTGATACGGATGGGTCTCGGGGTGCTCGTCGTTCTCGTCGGCAACAAAGGCGTCGCGGTCGGCGATCAGCAGCTTGTGAGCCTCGTCGATATCCACGCCCTGCTTGGCGATGATGTCGGCAAGCTGCATATAGCGCGTGCTGATGGAGTTGCCGAAGGTGTTCATCTGAGAGCCGTGGTCGTTGATGTAGAACTCACGCTGGATGTCGTAACCGGCGTGGTCCATAACGCGGCAGAGCGAGTCGCCCAGCGCGGCCCAGCGGCCGTGGCCGATGTGCATGGGGCCGACGGGGTTGGCGGAAACGAACTCGACCTGGGTCTTCAGGCCACCACCGACGTTGGACTTAGCGAAGTCCATACCCTTCTCGCGAGCCTCGCCAAAGATGGCATTCTTGACGGCAACGGAGAGGTAGAAGTTGATGAAGCCGGGGCCTGCGATCTCGACCTTCTCGATCGCGGGGTCCTCGGGCATATGGGCAACGATGGCCTCGGCGATCTTGCGCGGGGCGCAGTGGGCCAGCTTGGCGGACTTCAGGGCCATGGTAGAGGTCCACTCGCCATGAGAAGTGTCAGCCGGTCGCTCGATAGCGCAATCGTCAAGTTCAAATGCGGAAAGGTCGCCGGCCTCCTGGGCCGCAGCAAGCGCAGCGCGTACCAGCTCTTCAATCTTCTCGGGCATAGATCCTCCTTGTGTTAAAGCCCCCGAGCTCTTGGTCACTCGTGGGGCAAAAGCCAGAGTTTGTAGCACTCTATCACAAGCGACGGGCACTGTCGCAGGGTAAAGCTAATAGATATTGCATATGCACAAAAATGACTACAGCTTGTATGGAGTCACTCAAAGATGCCGGTCTGCCTGCAGATTATGCAGGCGTTGAAAATGCATAAAGGTGTGAATGAGCTGCGTCTGTTATCGAATACTCTTACCTATCGGAGTTGTGTGCTTTTCCAGCATAAAGTAATGGTTTGCGCACGTCAGCGTGGTATTCTTAACATACGTAAATTCGTATAAGTTGGAGGTAGCATGTTCTCAATCGGTCAACACGTCATTCATCCGGGCCAGGGAGTCTGCACCGTCGTCGGTTTTAGGGACGACACACCGCAGCCCATGCTGCTGCTCGAGACCAAGCAGGGACATGCGCAGACGATCCTCATGTACCCCGTGGCGCAGGCCGACCGTTTGCACGCCGCCATCTCGCAGCAAGATGCCGAGCACTTGCTGAGCCACTATGACGAGCTGGAGTGCGACACCTTTACCGAGCGCAACAGCTCGCTTGAGGAGACACACTTTAAGCAGCAGCTCAAGCTGGGCGCGCCCGAGACGGTCCGCGTGGCAAAAACCATGATGCACCGCATTCGCCAGGCCGAGGAAGCTGATAAAAAACCCAGCTCCTACTACATGCGCGTACTCAAGGAGGCCAAGCGCCGCTCCATCGAGGAGTTCGCCGTGGCCCTTGGTGTCACCGAGGAGGCCGCCGAAGCCCGCCTAGCCCAAGCCGCCCTCAACTAACCCACCCGCGCCAAAAACCACCACAAAGGGGACAAGCACCTTTGTGGTGGTTTTCTTGTTCTAGTAGTATTCATTCTTAGCGATACCCACGAGCACAAGGAGTCTCTTATGGCAGAACCGCTTACCGCCGGAATCACCCGCGACCGCGCGTTCGAACTGCTCAACGAGCACAACAAGGACCCGTTCCACATCACCCATGGTGAGACGGTCGAGGGCACTATGCGCTACTTTGCGCGCGAGTTCGACCCCGAGAACGAGGAGTTTTGGGGCATCGTCGGTCTGCTGCACGACCTGGATTGGGAGGAGCATGAGGACGACCCCATGAACCACACCATCTATGCTGCCGAGATTCTTGAGGGCGAAGGTGCGTCTCCCGAGCTCATTCGCGCCATCCAGACGCACACGTCCGATTTCAATACCTCGCTGCCCAAGCCCGAGCTGCAGATGGAGAAGATCCTGTTTGCTTGCGACGAGCTCACCGGCCTGATCGGTGCTGCCGTGATCATGCGTCCGAGCAAGAGCGTCATGGACTTTACGACCAAGTCGCTCAAGAAGAAGTTCAAGGACAAGCGCTTTGCCGCCGGCTGCTCGCGCGACGTGATTTCGCAGGGCGCCGAGATGCTGGGTTGGGAGCTCCCCGAGCTCTTTGACCGCACCATCGCGGCCATGCAGTCCTTCGCGCCCGATCGCGATACCTTCCAGGCCTAACCGCCCGCGCCAGCTAAAACCGCCACAAAGGGGACAGGCACCTTTGTGGCGGTTTTTCTTGCGCGGTCGCTAGGGGCGGACCTGGCCGGTGCCTCGGAGCTTGTATTTGTAAGTGGTGAGGGCCTCGGCGGCAAAGGGGCCGCGGGCGTGGAGCTTTTGGGTCGAGATGCCGATCTCGGCGCCCAGGCCAAACTCGCCGCCGTCGGTAAAGCGCGTACTGGCGTTGGCATACACAGCCGAGGCATCGACCGCATCCAGGAAGTGCTCGCAAGCATCCGTGTCCTCGGCAACAATGGCCTCGGAGTGCATCGTGCCGTAGCGGTTGATGTGTGCGATGGCCTCGTCCTCGTTTGCCACGACCTTCACGCTCATCTCGAGCGCCAGGTACTCGCGACCCCAGTCCTCCTCAGTCGCGGCGACGTAGTCATCACCCTCGGCAAGCCCGGCATCGGCGCATGCGGCGTAGGTTGCCTCGTCGCCGTGAATGAGCACGCCGTGGTCATGCAGCACGGCCACGACCGCGGGCAAAAACGCATCGGCCACAGCATGGTCGACCAGCAGCGACTCGGCGGCATTGCACACGCCTACGCGCTGGGTCTTGGCATTAACGATAATGTTGAGTGCCTTATCAAAGTCGGCGGATTCATGCACGTAGATGTGGCAGTTGCCCGTACCCGTCTCGATCACCGGCACGAGCGACTCGCGCACGCAGCGCTGGATCAGGCCTGCACCGCCACGCGGAATGAGCACGTCGACAATACCGCGGAGCTTCATGAGCTCGCCAGTGGCCTCGCGGTCGGTGGACTCGATCATCGACACGGCCTCGCGCGGGAAGCCCTTGGCCTCGAGCGCATCGGCCAGCAGCTCGGCGATCATGGCACACGAGTGATAGGCCAGCGAACCGCCGCGCAGAATGCAGGCGTTGCCGGTGCGTATGCAGATGCCTGCGGCGTCGGCCGTCACGTTGGGGCGCGCCTCGTAGACCATGGCGACCAGGCCCAGCGGCACACTCACACGGGTCAAGTCCACGCCGCTTGCAAGCACGCGGTGGTCGAGCACGCGGCCCACGGGATCGGGCAGCTCGGCGAGCTTTTCCAGGCCGGCGGCCATGCCCTCGACGCGCTCGGGCGTCAGCAGCAGGCGATCGAGCAGTCCGGCCGAGGTGCCCGCATCGCGCGCGGCGGACATATCGAGCTCGTTGGCGGCGACGATGGAGTCGACACCGTTGCGCAGTGCTGCGGCCATGGCGCGCACGGCCTCCTGGCGCTGCTCATCGCTCGCCGTGGCAAGCGAGGCCGACGCTGCCTTGGCGGCAACGGCAAGATCGTGGACATACGTGGCTATATCGACCGACATGGGCGGCCCTTTCTCCTAGAAGTTTGCAACCATGGTAGCCGATTTGCGCATGGCCTCGCCCGCGGCGGTAGAATTGGTCAACCCGAAACACCGCAACGAACGGAAGACTCACATGGCCCTCATCACTTCGTACCACGTCCCCGGCCTTTACGTCGAGGACCACAGCATCGACGTCCCCCTTGACTGGCGCGGCCTGGAGCCGATGCTCCTGGCCGTCGGCAGTACCATGCGCCGCGGCGCCATGCCGGCACCCATCGCCGGCGCGCCCGAGAGCATCAAGCTCTTCTACCGCGTGGTTAGCGCGCCCGACCGCATCAACGACGATCTGCCGCTGCTCCTGTTTTTGCAGGGCGGCCCCGGCGGCGAGAGCCCACGTCCGCTGTCGCCCACAAGCGACGGCTGGATCGAGGAGGCCGTCAAGCACTTCCGCGTGGTCCTTCCCGACCAGCGCGGCACCGGACGCAGTAGCTGCGTGGACGGACGCACGATCAAGGCACTGGGTGATCGCGCAACGGCCGCCGGCGCCGATACAGCACGCTCGCAGGCGGACTTCCTCAAGCGCCACCTCGCCAGCTCCATCGTGCGCGATTTTGAGTACCTGCGCCTAGTGGGCTTTGGCGGCAAGCCGTGGGTCACGCTCGGCCAAAGCTACGGCGGTTTTTTGACGCTGAGCTACCTGTCGCTCTTCCCCGAGGGCGTGGCGGCGAGCTTTACCTGCGGCGGCATCCCCCACGTACCGGCGAGCGCAAGCGAGGTCTACGCGCACACCTTCCCACGCATGGCAGCCAAGACGCAGCAGTATTACGACCGCTACCCCGCCGACGTCGAGCGCGTGGCGACCCTGGCAGATACCCTCGAGGAGCAAAAGCCCGTGCTGCCCGACGGCTCGCCGATGACGGTCGAGCGCCTACAGCTCATGGGCAGCGACTTTGGCATGAAGCCGAGCTTTGAGCGCATGCATTGGATTATCGATCACGCTTTTGTTGACGGCGACGGCACGCTGGCCTGCGGCGCCTCGGTATCTGACAGCTTTTTGATGCGCGCCTTCGAGCGCACCAACACGCGCACAAACCCGCTGTACTGGACACTGCAGGAGTTCATCTACGCCGACGGCGATACCATGCCCATTCGCTGGGCCGCGGCAGAAGAGAAGGCACGCCGTGCCGAGTTCGACACCCTCGCGCGCCCGCTCATGTTTACCGGCGAGGCCATGTTCCCGTGGATGTTCGAGCAGATGCCCGAGCTTAAGCCGTTTAAACCCGCCATGGACCTGCTGATGGAAGACACCAGCTGGGACAAGATCTACGACCCGCAGCGCCTGGCTTGCAACGAGGTGCCGCTCCAGGCCGCGGTGTACTTCGATGACATGTACGTGGACTCGGGCATGCAGCTCGACACGCTCGACCGCGTGGGCAACTCGCACGCCTGGGTGACCAACGAGTTCGAGCACGACGGCCTGCACGGCAGCGTGGTATTCAAGCACCTCTTCGACGAGGCCCTCAACCGCGGAGACCTGCGCCGAATCTTCTAGCAAAGGAGTATCCCCACCTGCCGGCAAGGTAGGAACGTCCCCAAGTGCCGGCAAAAGCGAGGCAGCGCTGCTGGCAAAACGAACCGTAGCGCTGCCTCACTTTATGCAAATACAATCAAGTTGTCTCGATGGATCGCCGGCTTCTCGGCCAGGTCTGCCAGCAGACGGTTACCGGCAATCTGGTCCTGGCGGCGGCCGGCGGCAAGTTCCAGCACGTCCGAATCGGCCTCGGCGATACCGCGGGCGACGACCATACCGCTCGGATCGCACACATCGAGCACATCGCCCTCGGCAAACTGGCCATCGACCTCGCGAATACCCACCGCAAGCAAGGAAGAGCCACGGCTGACCAGCGCCTTCGCGGCACCGTCGTCAACCGTCACCGAGCCATGCGCCTTGTCTCCCAGTGCGATCCACAGCTTGCGGGGTGCGATGTCCAGACGCTCCGCCGGCGGATCGAACAGCGTGCCCACGCTCTCGCCGCGGGCGAGGCGCACGAGCGCATCGGGCTCCTCGCCCGAGCAAATCACGCTCTGAATACCCGCCGTCATCAGGATGCGGCTCGCGCGAATCTTGGTGATCATGCCGCCCGTGCCCACCGAAGTCGAAGAATCGCCTGCCGAGGCGATAATCTTGGCATCGATCTTATGCACGACCGGGACGAACTCGGCCGTGGGGTCCTCGTGCGGATTGGCGGTATAGAGGCCATCGATGTCCGAGAGCGTCACGCACAGATCGGCAGAAACCAGGCAGCTCACAAGCGCCGCCAGCGTGTCGTTGTCGCCAAACTTGATCTCGTCGACGGTGACGGTATCGTTCTCGTTGACGACCGGCACCACGCCCAGCTCCACCAGGCGCAGCAGGGCGTCGCGTGCATGCAGGTAGGACGTGCGGCGGGCCGTGTCGTGGCGCGTGAGCAGTACGAGCGAGGTGAGCAGGTCGCGCGCATGGAACTCCTCGTCGTAGGCCGACGAGATGATGCACTGACCAGCCGAGGCGCAGGCCTGCAGGCTCGGAAGGTCGCCGACCGGCTTGCGGTCGAAGCCCAACACGGGATAGCCACAGGCAATAGCGCCCGAGCTCACCACGACCAGACGCCAGCCGAGCTTGCGCAGCGCTGCGGCTTGATCGGCAAGTCCGCCGATAAAGGCGCGGTTGACCTTGCCATCGGCGCCCACCACCGTGGACGAACCGATCTTTACCACCATCGTTTTATAAGAAGTCGTCATACGTCAAACCAATCAACTGTTCAGCGAACGGCCGAGCTGGCGGCCAAGGGAGCGTGACTCGCCCCTACCGCCCAAAGAATTAGTGAGCCCAGGGGAAAGCCGAAGCCGCGGCCATGTTCTTGCGCACGAGCTCGTCGCGCACCTGAGCCAGGCCCTGCTCCATGCCCACCACATAGGTCTGCGGGTACAGGAAGCGCTTGAAAGCTGCGTCCAGATGATCGAGCGCCCAAGCACAGCGCTCGCGCGCGTCCTGGATGCTCTCACGCGGAGCCACCGCACTGCCATCGCGCACGATCGGCACCAGCAGCTCGCGATACTCAAGTTCGGACACGTCGGTCACCAGGGCGGCATCATTCACGGCCACGAGGGTATTGCCGCGCGCGGAGCCCTCCCCCGCCAGATGGTCCTCGTCGTAGATCATGTCGCAGACCGGGCCGCCAAATCCGTCGTAATAACGGCGCACGCGTTGCACACCCGGGATCGTGCGCTTGTAGGGCTGCTCGGAGAGCTTGACCACCGGCGTCCATGGGTCTGCCTCGCTCGCACGGCGGGCGGAAAGCTTGTACACGCCGCCCAGCGCCGGCTGATCGTAGCAGGTCGCGAGCTTGGTGCCCACGCCAAAGCTGTCGATGGGCGCGCCCTGGTCGAGCAGCGACTGAATCGTATACTCGTCAAGATCGTTAGAAACCGAGATCCCCACATAAGGCAGGCCCTCGGCATCAAAACGGCCGCGCACATACTTGGAGAGCTTGGCGAGGTCGCCAGAGTCGATGCGAATGGCCGACAGGCGCTCGCCCACCGCCTCCATCTCCTTGGCAACCGTAATGGCATGTTCACAGCCCTCGCGCACGTCATAGGTGTCGATGAGCAGCGTACAGTTCTTGGGGCTCGACTTGGCAAAGGCGCGGAAGGCCTCGAGCTCGGAATCGAAGCTCATCACCCAGCTGTGCGCATGCGTGCCAAAGACGGGAATACCGTAGCGGCGGCCGGCGAGCACATTGGACGTAGAGGAGCAGCCGGCAACGTAGCTCGCGCGCGCAACGGCCAGGCCACCATCGGGACCCTGGGCTCGGCGCAGGCCAAACTCCGCCACGGGGCGACCGTCGGCGGCGAGCACCACGCGCGCCGTCTTGGTGGCGACAAGCGTCTGGAACCCGACGATGTTGAGCAGCGCCGTCTCGAGCAGCTGGCACTCCAGCGCGGGGCCGGTGACGCGCACCATGGGCTCGCGCGGAAAGACGAGCTCGCCCTCGGGCACGGCGTCGATGTTTACATGCGCACGAAAATCGCGCAGGTAGTCGAGGAATCCAGGCTTGAACATCGCGCCGCCGGCCGGGGCCTCAAGCGATGCGAGGTAGTCGATGTCCTCGGGCGTAAAGCGCAGGTTCTCGACAAGCTCGGGCAGCTCGGCGGTGCCGCACATGACGGCATAGGCGCTGCCAAAAGGATGGTCGCGGTAAAACGCGGTAAAACAACCCTGCTCATTGGCCTTGCCGCTCTCCCACAGGCCCTGGGCCATAGTGAGCTCGTACAGATCGGTGAGCATTGCGATGTCGGTGGGATGAGAGATGTCGGTCAAAGCCATGGGGCGACCTTTCGGATGTGTTGTGCAGAGGTTGAGGGTTGGGCGAGGCGGACGTGCGGGCATGGAGCCTGGAGCGAACAGGTTAGTGCAGGCCCATGCTGCCCGTGATCGTGTAGACCATAAAGACGATAAACGCGATAAGGGCGAGCACGATGATGATTTTTTGAGCGGGAGCCATGCCGGGGATCTCATTCTCGCCCGTAGGCTCCTTGGAGGTGACCATGCGCTGGGCAAAGGTCATCTCGTCACGGCTCGGTTTGGGCTCGACGGTCTTAGGGTGAGCGGCTTTTTTGGGCTGAGGCTTGGGTGCAGTGGGCACGGGCTTCGCGGCGGCGGGCTTGGGCACGGGCGCAGACTCGGATGCGACCTTCGCAGTGGCCTCCTCGGCCTTCTCGCGCTCGGCACGCAGGGCGGCCAGCTCCTCACGCTCGCGGCGTGCCTCTTCCTGGGCCTCGCGACGAGCCTTCTCGGCGCGGAGCTCTTCCAACTCGGCGCGCTCCTCGGCAGACAGTGGTTGGGACTCAAGCTCGGCCATGATGCAGCCCTTTCTTTTTAAAAAAAGCCGCCGACACAATGTCAGCGGCTTATAAAATCCAAGGGTGGAGACGAAGGGAGTCGAACCCTCGGCCTCTGCCATGCGACGGCAGCGCTCTCCCAACTGAGCTACGTCCCCAGGACAAGTTGATATTTTACCTACGGCTCGCCAACTGTCAACGCCCAATACCCAGTCTTTTTGGGACGGGGCTGTTTTGACTACTTTTCGAACGCCCGAGCCACCCGATGATTATTTATCCCCCGTCCCAGAAAAATCATCGGCGAACGCGCTACTTTGCGCTGGTGAGGACGCCGGTGGTGTCGAAGGCCGGGGTGAAGCTCTCGTCTACCGCGCCGCCTTCTTGCCAAAACATCGTCGTAAAGCCCAGGTCGTCGGCATGGTCGAGCACCTGCTCGTACTCCTCGCGCGTCACGGCGCGCGCCAGGTCGCCGCCTTGTTCGCGCATGAGTGCATTGGGCGTGTACTGGTTCATGACCGAGATCGGCACGTCGCCCACCGTCTGCCACACCAGGTCTAACACGCGGCACGAATCGTCGGCATGCCCTGGCAGCACCAGGTGACGCACGATCATGCCGCGCTTCATGAGCCCGTCCTCGTCCACCAGCTCTCCCCCGCGGCGCTCAATCTCGCGCGCCATCTGGGCCAGACCCGACACGGCCACGCGCGGGTAGTCCTTAATATGAGAAAGCGACTGCGCAAGCCCGGCATCGGCATATTTAAAGTCCGTAAGCCACACGTCGACCAGGTCGCCCAGCGCCGCCACGGCGCTCGCGCGCTCATAACCACTCGTGTTGTAGACGATGGGGATGACCAGCCCGCGCGTCCGTGCCGCGGCAATCGCGGCAGGCAACAGGTGCGCATAGTGCGTCGCCGTCACCAGGTTGATGTTATTGGCGCCCTGCTCCTGCAGCTCCAGCATAATCTCGACCAAGCGCTCGGGCGAAATCTCAAGGCCAAAATTGCCGGTCGAGATCTCGTGGTTTTGGCAGTAGATACATTTGAGCGAACAGCCGCTAAAGAAAATCGTACCCGAGCCGGCCTCGCCCGAAATGGGCGGCTCCTCCCACATATGAAGCGCCGCGCGGGCCACCTTGAGTGTGTCGTTAGCACCGCACACGCCGCGCGCGCCCTCATCGCGCGCCGCACCGCAACGGCGGGGACACAAATGGCAGGCGGGCGAAAAAAGTTCGGTCAACGACGTCGGCATAAAAACATGCTCCAAAACAACAATTCAGCAGCTCAAACATAAAGGGCCAGGCCGCGTAGACGGCTCAAGCCCCAAGGCGCCGTAATCGTCCGACACGATTTTTGTAATGTCAAGACTGGAATCGACAAAGTGCCGCTTTATGATGTAGGTATTCCGCCCCCCGCGGAGCAACTGGGTGAACCGTCGCGTTTATTTAGGGAGCCCACACAGTCGTACCTAGTACAGGTATCCTTCGTTGTTAAGGACGCTGGAACAGTCGATGAGGGCACCCACCTGTTTTAGGTGGGTTCATTTTCGTAACGTGGGGGGTGGTTTTCTTTTGCCAAAAATCACCATACAGTCCATATGGATCCCCGCCGGCATCCCGACAAGCCATCGACAACATCCCAATATCTGGTAAGCGCGTGATTATCGCTGCGTGCAATTACATGCACCCCCCTTGGTCGAGTATTATGGTCCGGCTATGCCCTTTGCGCATGGCGTTCTTCTGACCTTTTCCTTCGACGCTTGGCGGTTTTTAGATTCATGGCTTCATCCCCGAGCTACATACCGTACCTATGCGTGGCAGCGGCGGCTTTTATCACGACCTTCCTCGCGGTGCCCCTGGTCAAGCGCTTGGCAATTAAACTCGATGCCGTCGACTATCCTTCTAAGCGCCGCATCAACACCAAGCCCATCCCGCGTTTGGGCGGAACGGCGGTGTTTTTGGGCCTGGTCGTTGCCTGCATTGTGCAAATCCTAGGCACCTGGCACCTAGGCTGGCCACCCGTCCTGGTGCCGCACCCGCGCCTTCACATTAGCTATCCCATGCTGGCGCTCTCCTTTACTGTCATCTTTGCGACCGGCGCTATCGACGACGTCTTCCAGCTCAAGCCCAAGCAAAAGCTGGCCGGACAGGTCCTCGCCGCGCTCATCGCCTGTATCGGCGGCCTAAAAATCGGCGTCATCGTCAACCCGTTTGCCCCCGGCGAGATCATACTCGGATGGTTCGCCTACCCCATCACCGTAATCTATCTGGTGGCATTCACCAACATCATTAACCTCATCGACGGCCTCGACGGCTTGGCCACGGGCATCTGCGGCATCGCCTCGTTCACCATGTTTTCGATGGCCGTTCTTTCGGGCCGCATCGACGCCGCCGCGCTCTCCATTGCGCTCTTTGGCGCCTGTCTGGCCTTTTTGCGCTACAACTTCAACCCCGCAAGCATCTTCTTGGGCGACTCGGGGTCGCTGCTTCTGGGCTTTGCACTGGGCTCCATCTCGCTGCTCAACGTGAGCCGCACCGCCGCGCTCACCTCGCTTATCATCCCGCTCATCGTTGCCGGCGTGCCCATCATCGACACGTTTAGCGCCATCGTGCGCCGCAGGCGCGCCCACATTAGCATCGGGCAGGCCGACAAGGGCCACATCCACCACCGCCTAATCCAAGAAGGCTACAACCAAAAACAGGCCGTGCTGCTCATCTATGCCTGGTGCATCATGCTTTCGGCCGGCGCCGCCGCGATTAACCAGGTCGAGGTGCCCATGCGTGTGCTCATCTTTACCGTGCTCGCCATTGGCTCGGCGGCCTTTGCCAAGCATCTACATCTGTTTGAGCCCGTGCTGCGCCACCATTACAACAAGCGTACGCACGAGGACGAGCTCGTCACCCCCGACGACCCCGCCTTTAAGCAGGAGGAGCGGGCAGCCGAGGAGCGCAAAGAAGAGCGCCACCACAAGCTCTAGGGCAAGCTGCGGAGGATGTGCCAAGGCACCGTTAGCCAAGCACGGCCGCGCCGCACCCATCGCACATGCCGCACCACGCGCGTCCCTCTCCCGCCCCTCGCCTACTTACGCACCACCCCTCCAATAAACGCGTTATCATCTTGACCCATGAACATACGTTAGGAGCAATCATGCCAAACGAGAACAGCTACGAAGTCGCGCTGCAAAAGAGCAACGCCATTCGCGAGGGCCTGACCAAGACGCCCGAGAAGTTCACCATGCTCACCGGCGACCGCCCCACCGGCCGTCTGCACCTGGGCCACTACTTCGGCACCCTCAAGGGCCGTGTTGAGCTGCAGAACATGGGCGCCAAGACCAACGTGCTCATCGCCGACTACCAGGTCATCACTGACCGCGACACGACCGAGCACATCCAGGACAACGTGTACAACATGGTCATGGACTACCTTGCCTGCGGTATCGATCCCGACAAGACCATGATCTACGCGCACTCCGCCGTGCCCGCCGCCAACCAGCTCATGCTGCCGTTCCTGTCGCTGGTGTCCGAGGCCGAGCTGGCGCGCAACCCCACCGTCAAGGCCGAGATGGAGGCCTCGGGCCATGAGCTTACCGGCCTTCTGCTCACCTACCCGGTGCATCAGGCCTGCGACATCCTGTTCTGCAAGGGCAACGTGGTGCCCGTCGGTCGTGACCAGCTGCCGCACATCGAGCTCACCCGCACCATCGCCCGCCGCTTTAACAACCGCTACGGCAAGGTGTTCCCCGAGGTCGACGCGCTGCTGTCCGAGACCCCGCTGCTGCCCGGCCTGGACGGCCGCAAGATGAGCAAGAGCTACGGCAACGCCATCAACATCTCGATGACCGCCGAGGAAACGGCCAAGCGCATCAAAAAGAGCCAGACCGACTCCGAGCGCATGATCACGTTCGATCCCGAGAACCGCCCCGGCGTGTCCGGTTTGCTTTCGACGGCCGCCATCTGCACCGGTCGCTCCGAGGTCGAGATTGCCGAGGAGATCGGCATGGGCGGCTCCGGCCAGCTCAAGAAGTACGTGACCGAGGCCGTCAACGAGTACTTCGCACCGATCCGCGAGCGTCGCCAGCGCTACGAGAACGATCTGGACTATGTGAAGGACGTCCTGCACGAGGGCAACCGTCGCGCCAACGAGATCGCCGATCAGACCCTGGCAGAGGTTCAGGACGCCATGGGCATGGTGTACTAGACCGATCTACTGGCTTGAGCTTTCGATTGCTTTAGGGCGGGCGCTGCGGCGTCCGCCTTTTTTGGAGCCGGACCGCTTCGGCTCCGTCCATCGCACCCCCTCGACAAACAGGAACAGGCCCGCCGGCAGTTAGCTGCCAGCGGGCCTGTTCCCGAAGTACACCGTTGAATCGCACAGAGGGGAGGGATGCGAATCAAACTCAACAGGGCAGGCTTTTTCATCGCCTATTGCCTGCTCCCTTGCTGAAACCAATATAGTTCACCGTGGTTTACTTTCTGACGGCAAAGTACGCCGCCACACCTTCTCCATAAGTTAGCTCTGGTAAACCTACAGTGTAAAACCACCACAAAGGGGACAGGCGCCTTTGTGGTGGTTTTCGCCACGGAAGAACCGCTAGAGCCCGGCAGGCCAGCGACAGGCGGCCAAGTCGACGTGCATGTCGTCCTTAAACGCCACACCTTCCCCTAGCAAAAGCTCACGTTGAGCATCGGGACCGCCAAAAGCGAAGCCCTCGCATATGTGCCCGTCGGCAAACACCACGCGGTGACAGGGAATCTCGCCGGGGCGCGGATTACTATGCAGGGCATACCCCACGTACCGCGCACTTCGTGGACGACCGGCAAGCAGCGCCACCTGGCCATACGTGGCGACCATCCCCTCGGGGATCTGCTCGACCACCTCGTACACCCGTTCAAAAAAGCCCTCAGACGCCATTGCTCGCTCCCTTCCACCCGGAAAAGCATAAACCACCACAAAGGTGCCTGTCCCCTTTGTGGTGGTTTTGACCGGAAAGCTAGTTGGCGGGGCGGAAGAAGGCTACGGCTACGGCGCCGGGGCCCACGTGGCTGCCGATGGTGGCGCCAATGGTGTGGATGGACAGCTCGCCCTCGGTGTGACCGGCCCACAGTGCCGCGCTGTCCTCGATATATTTCTTGAGCACGGCGTCCGAAAGGCCTGTATAGCCCAGCGCCAGCGGCATGGAAAAGTCGACGCCGCCCGCCTTTTCTACCTTCTGGTTGAGCAGGTTACGACCGTTCTTGGAACCGCGCGCCTTGCCCAGCTGCACGATCAGGCCGTCCTCGGCGGCCACAACGGGCTTAACGTTGAGCAGCGTGCCCACAGCGCCCGCAGCAGCAGACAGGCGACCGCCACGCACCAAGTACTCCAGCGTCTCGAGCAGACCGATAACCACCACACGGTCGCGCACGGCCTCGACGGCCGCCGCGATCTGGGCCGCGCTACGGCCCTCGTCCACCAAGCGCAGCGCATACTCGACCAGCACGCGCTCGCCCAGGGTGACGTTGTTGCTATCTACCACGAACACGTCGCCGCCCGGCGCCTCGGCAAGTGCGGTACGGGCACTCTGATTGGTGCCCGAAAGCTTGGCGCCAACGGTAATAATCACTGCCTCGTCGCCGGCCTCACGCGCCTCGGCAATCGCCTGCGAAAACGCGTACGGGTTGACCTGGCCGGTCTTGGGCAGTTCATCGCGCTCCACGAGCATCTCGTAAAAGCGCTGGTGATCGATGTCGACGCCATCCATGTACACATCGGTGCCAAAGGTGACGGACAGCGGCAGAACACGCAGAGCGGGGTGCTCAGCCGGCGACATATCGCTCGCGGAATCGGTAATAATACGAATGGACATAGCGAATCCTTTCTTGCGCGGACCTCGCGCGGGGAATTTTGACAGCAATGCCCCGGCACGGTATACGCGCTCAAACGGGACTATGCAGTTGTTAATTGGAAGCAAATGCCTTGGCGGCCTTAGATCTCGCGCAGGGTGTTGAGAATCGTGCGCAGCGACGCATACATCTGCTCGCGCTGCTCCACACCCATAGCCTTACCGGTGGTATCGAGCACCTCGCGAATGATGCGGTCCGCCTCGCTCATGCTCTCGCCGCCCAGAGCGGTCAGGCGCACCGGAGCACGATACTTAACGGCGGCATCGCCCGAATCATCGACCTCGACGTAGCCACCCTCCTCCAGATGCGCCAGCGTACGCGAGACGGCGGCGCGGGTCACGCCTGCCATGCGAGCCAGGTCGGCGCCAGTCAGGCCGTCCTTGCTGCGCTCAAGATAGTACAGGCACATAACGTCGGAGCCCTTGAGACCCAGCCTTGCGCCCTCAGACGTCTTAATGCGCTGGATCTCCTTGTAGAGTCCGCTGATCAGTCCGACAAAGTCCTCGAAACGTGTCTCGTCGCTCTGCTGCATGGGAGACGACCGCCTTTCGCTTGCATAATGCTAACGGGTAAACATCTTAGCCGTACTTAACGGCCGGCAGCCCTGCACGCCCTATTTGTTAACCCATCAACATAAAAACCACCACAAAGAGGACAGGCACCTTTGTGGTGGTTTGGGGCATCAATAGGTTCTAGGCGCCGCTACAGTTCCACGCAAGGATTGTCGCGGGTCACAAGCGTCTTAATGACAACCGTCGCTCCCAGATAGCGCTCAAGCAGCTCGGCTAAGCGATCGATCGCAGCCTGGCAATCCCCCATCCGCTCGGGCTCCACGCACTCAATCGCCAGGAACGCATCGGCCGAATCATCGGACAGCGCCGTTCGAACGCCGTCGCGCCAGTTCCAGCAGCGGCACACGGCGCCCGCATCATCGATGTAGGCGAGCTCGCCCGGCAGCGTCGGATCGTCCGCCTCCTCGCCAAGCGGCAAGAACGCATCGCCACCGTCGGTCACCTTCAGGCGAAGGTCTCCCTCGATCGCATGCAGATCCTCGCCTCCCACGGGCAGCGCGTAGGTCAGTGACACCGTGTTGTAAATATCCACCGCGGGCGTAATGTGGCCCACCGGCTTTCCTTTGAGCACGCGTTTGAGCAAGTTCTCGATCGAGCAGCGCGCGCCCTTTTTGGTCTTGAACAGACGATAGGCCTCGCGCCATGCCTTGACCGGTGCGTTCTCGCTGATAGTATCGCTGGTCAGATGACGCTCCGCATCGATATTGGCGCGGTCGAGCAACGCCGCAATCGCATCCACGTCCTCTTGAGGAATCTGAGCCGTGGGCTTCATGCCCTCCACGACCATAACACCGACCGCTGCCTGCGGAAACAGCTCCCAGAATGAATCCTCGGCAATAAAGCTCTTCATACGCTCTCCCTTCATTGTGCGCGCCAACGCGAGCGCCTAAACAAAAAGCGCCCTTACAACGACCACCTTCAAAGTCCTACGGTGCCGTCACAAGAGCGCTTGCGCTGTCCCCATCCGGAGAAGGGGACGATATGTCAGGCGTATTGTAACCCGAGTCATCCGCGCGAGCAAAACGACCACAAAGGTGTACAGCCCCCCTATGGTGGTTGTAGGTCTGAGGCGACGCTAGTGGCGGAGCCCCAGCAAGCCGCGACCGCGATGACGAGCGTCGGCGTGCACCTGAGCGTGCGGACCGGCGGCCTTAACGGATTCGGGCAGGTGCGAGTACTTCTTCTCGAAGTTCTCCTCGAACATCACGGCCAAGTTATGCGCGGCCTCGTCGTAGCGCGCGGTGCTCTGCCAGTATTGGCGCGGCACCAGGATGCCATCGGGCACGCCGTGGCACGTCGTGGGAATGTCGACGTTAAAGATGTCGTCGTGCACGAACTCGCTATCCTCGATGGTGCCGTCGAGGGCGCGTGCGACCAGCGAGCGCGTGTAGGCCAGCTCGATGCGATGACCCACGCCGTAGCCGCCGCCAATCCAGCCGGTGTTGACCAGGTACACGCGTGTGCGGCCGTCGGCAATGCGCTCGCCAAGCATCTTGGCGTAAACCATGGGGTCGAGCGGCATAAACGGCTCGCCGAACAGCGAAGAGAACGTGGGCGTGGGCTCGGTGACGCCGACCTCGGTGCCGGGAATCTTAGCCGTAAAGCCCGTCACAAAGTGGTACATGGCGGCATCAGCCGTCAGGCGTGAGATGGGCGGCAGCACGCCAAAAGCGTCGCAAGTCAGGAACAGCACGACACTCGGAGTGGTGCCCATGCCCTTAGTCCACGCGTTAGGAATGTGCTCCACGGGATAGGCCACGCGCGTGTTGTGCGTGATCGAGATGTCGTCGTAGTTGGGCTTGCGGTTCTCGTCGAGCACCACGTTTTCGCAAATGGCGCCAAAACGGACGGCGTTGAAGATCTCGGGCTCGTGGAAGGCGTCCAGGCCCTCGCATTTTGCGTAGCAGCCACCCTCGATGTTGAAGATGCCCATGTCGGACCAGCCGTGCTCGTCGTCGCCGATCAGCAGGCGCGTGGGGTTGGCCGAAAGCGTGGTCTTGCCCGTGCCCGAAAGGCCAAAGAACACGGCGGTCTCGTGCGTGACGGGATCCATGCTGGCCGAGCAGTGCATGGGTAGCACGTCGTCCTCGACGGGCAGCAGGTAATTCATGACGCTGAAGATGGACTTTTTGATTTCGCCGGAGTAACCGGTGCCGGCAACCAAAATCACGCGCTCCTGGAAGTTGATGACCACGGCGGCGCTGGAGTTGAGGCCCTTAATGGCGGGATCGCACTGGTAGCCGGGAGCGGCGAGCACGCAGAAGTCCGGCTCGCCGGTGCGTGCGATTTCACGGGCAAGCGGGCGGGCGAGCATCTGCTTAATAAAGAGCGCTTGGCTGGCACGCTCGCAGGCGACAAGCAGGCGACGCGTATGGTTGCGATCGGCACCGGCCATACCGCGAGTGACGAACACATCGCGCTCGTTGAGGTAGTTGACGATACCGGCCTTGATGGCCTCGTAGCTCTCGGCAGAAAGCGGGCGGTTGACGGCACCCCAGGCAATCTTGTCGTGAACATCGGGGGTGTCAACGATAAAGCGGTCATTGGGGGAACGACCAGTGCGCTCCCCCGTCTCGATCACCAGCGCGCCGTTGGATGCCATGCGGCCTTCTTCGCGGCGGATGGCGTGCTCGACGAGCTCCGCGGCGGATAGATCGACCAGCAGACGGGGCTGATTCTCGGCGGGATCTTCGACCAGCGCAATACCAAAGTTGGACAGAACTTCTGCAGGGGTAACACCAGGCATGGGGCCTCCTTTAAAAGCGCGACACGTGGACGCGGCGCGCACTTTACTCACGTAAAGCCCGTTGTACCCGATATGCAAAAACGTTTTTGCGGCAACGGCGAAGCGCCCGCCCAACGGTCAAAAATCGCAGGCAAGCGGCCTAGTCGTTAGGGACGCTTTTAAACGACTAGTCATTGGGGACACTCTTGAACAGACAACATTCAAGGAGTGTCCCCGGATGCCGGCACTTAGGGACGTTCCCAAAGTGCCGGCACATAAGGAACGTCCCTAAGTGCCGACTACAGCGGCAGGCCTTGGCCGAGCATGGCTATGGCGCTCATCAGGACCAGCATGCCGGCGGCGTAGGGCAGGACGGCGCCCAGGAGTTCGGCATCCTTACCGCGCACGAGCACGGCGGCAAGACCAATGGCGAGGGTCTGCGGCGAGATCATCTTACCGGCGGCGACGCCCAGGGCGTTCAACGCGACCATCCAGTAGTCGCTCACACCCAGCGCAGTGGCAGCCTGGCTCTGAATGGGGCCAAACAGCATGCCCGAGGACGTGCCCGAGCCGGTCACAAACGCACCGACTGCGCCGATCCACGGAGCCAGAATCGGGTACAGCCCACCGGCGACGGCGATGCAGAACGCGCTGATCGAAGAGATCATGCCCGCATAGCCCATCACCTTGGCACAGCCCAGCACCGAAAGCATCGTGATCACCGTCGGCATCATCTGCTTCACAGTCGCGGCCAGCACCTCGCCCATCATGCGTGGCGAAGCACCCTGAATGGCACCGCCGGCAAACGCCGCCAGGAAAATCCAGACGCCCGGCGTGTTGATCCACGAAAACGTAAGCGTACCGGGATTCTCACCGCAATACACCTGCACGTGGCTCGCAAACGGCGCGAGCGCGGCATGTACAGCGGGCACCAGGTTAGACGTGCCCAGCAGCAACACAAAGATCAGGATGAAGCACGACCAGGCCGAAAGCGCCGACTTAACGGTGAGCTTCTCCCCCGCCTCGATATTCATGTGAAAGCGTGCGTCCAGACGCCCCGACTTCTCGGCACGCATGGCAAGCGCAGCTGTCAGCGCGAGCGAAACGATGGATCCTACGACCACGGCCAGCTCGGGGCCCACAAACATGGCAACGACCAGAGCCGCGCCGACAAACGACACGCCGGAGAGCAACGCCACGCCGGCAACACCGTGCAGACGCTCGCCCACACTCGCGGCATTGCCCTGGTCATCGGCAACACGGCCCGCAACCAGCACAATAAATAGCGGCATCACCACAAAGAACGGCGCGAGCTGCACCAGCTGAACGGTCGCTAGGTGAAGGGAATCCAAACCCACCAGGTCGGCAACGGACACCGTGGGGATGCCGATGGAGCCGTAGGGCGTGGGCACGCCGTTGGCCAGCAGGCAGATGAGCACGGCAGGCACGGCCTCAAAGCCCAGGCCCGCGAGCATGCCGGCGGGAATGGCGACAGCGGTACCGAAGCCGGCCATGCCCTCCATAAAGCCACCGAAGCACCAAGCCACGAGCAGCGCCAGCAGACGGCGGTCGCTGCTGATGGAGGTGATCATGCTGCCGATCACGTCCATGGCGCCCGTACGAACGCACAGGTTATACGTGAACACCGCGGCGATGATCACCAGGACGATGGGCCACAGAGCCATCAAAAAACCTTCGAGCGAGGCGGTCGCGATCTGCGCTGCCGGCAGGTGCCACCATGCGAAGGCAAGCAAGCACGAAAGGACAAACGATCCGATAGCGGCCTTCCAAGCTGGCCATTTAAAGCACAGCAGCATCACGACCAGCCAAATAATCGGCACAAGAGCCAGTAAGAATGCGGCGACGTCCATAGGTAGAAGCTCCTTGGTACCGCGTGGGCGGCATCGGGGGTGTCACAAAACTTTAACAGGATACCGCACGTTTACCGACAAATTACAGCCGCCCGCCGAAATTATTGAACAATCCGTTCAAAAACACGAGCGAACACCGTCGCGTCTATACTAAAGCGCAGCAATAGAAAGGACTCCGCTTTGAGTATCACGCCCCTCGATAGCATTCGCCGCGCCATCGCCCGCCGCAACGGCACCTCCAACCCCGCTGCATCGAAGGACGGCGCCGCGAAGGCCCAGGGCGGCCGCATCGAGAACGGCCTCTTCCCTGCCTCGCACACTGCCGAGGAACTCGCACGCATCCAAGAGCTGAGTCAGCGCAACGCCGGCGGGCCCGATAGCAGCCAAGCCACACGTCGCCGGCGCGAACGCGATCGGGAGCCCGGCCCCGTCCGCCGCATGGTCAACGCTTGGTGGAACCGTCTGCTCGGCGCCGTCTACGGCGGCGGGTTCTCCACGCAAGAGGCTGAATACGAAGAGCACGCCACCAGCCGCGACTATCTTTGGAACACCCTCGGCACCGCCGTGTGGGGTCTGGCGTTTCCGTTGCTCACCATCGTGTCTACGCAGCTCGTGGGCGCCGAAGAAGCCGGCAAGTTCTCCATCGCCTTTGTCACCGGCACGCTCATCATGATCGCGTGCAACTACGGCGTGCGCAATTTCCAGGTCTCGGACATCGACGAAAAGACGTCCTTCGCCTCCTACCAGCTCAATCGTTGGATCTGCGGAGCGCTCGCCCTAGGCTGCGGCCTCATGTATAGCAGCGCCCGCGGCTATGACGCGCAGATGGCGACGATCGGCCTGGGCGTCTACCTGTATAAGGTCATCGACGGCGTCGCCGACGTGTACGAAGGCCGCCTGCAGCAGGCCGACAAGCTCTACTTGGCTGGAATGAGTCAAACGCTACGCTCCGTCGGCGTCATCGCGGTCTTCAGCGTGGCGCTGTTCCTCACGCGTAGCATGCCCATCGCGGCCATGGCCATGGGCATCGCCGCGATCGCCTCGCTCGTGCTGGTCACCGCGCCGCTCGCCCTGCTCGAGACCGAAAAATCGCGCCGCGTAAGCCTGCGCGAGGTCGGCCACCTGTTTGTCCAGTGCGCCCCACTCTTTGGCGCGCTATTCCTGTTCAATCTTATCGAGAGCATGCCCAAGTTTGTGATGGAAGGAACACTAGCCTACAAATACCAGCTGTACTTTAATGCCCTGTTTTTTCCAGCTCAGGCTATTCTGTTGAGCATTGGATTTGTCTATAAACCGCAGCTCCTGCGCTTGTCGAGCATTTGGGCTAATCCTCGCAAGCGTCGTCGCTTTGACCTGATTATTGTTGCCGTTATGGCGCTGATCGTGGTCATCACCGGCGTGTGCGCCGCATTTATGGCAGGTCCCGGTATTCCCCTCATGAGCTTTATGTACGGTCTCAGCTTTGAGCGCTACCGTACGCTGGCGCTGCTGATGGTCGTCGCCGGCGGCGTCACCGCGGCCATCGATTTTATCTACGCCATCATCACGGTATTGCGCCACGCTGGCGACGTCACCAAGATCTACCTGATCTGCTTCGCCGTAAGCGTGGTGCTGCCGGTGATCCTGATTAAGCTGCTGGGTCTGATGGGCGCTGTGGTGAGCTACCTAGCCATCATGGCCCTACTCCTGGTGCTGCTGATTATCGAGTACCGCCGCATCCGCCAACGCATAGAGAGGGACCGGAATCCGTACGGCGCCTAATTAGCTGCCCCGGTCACCGGAATTTGCGATGGAATCGCCCCGGCTGGGGTCTCGTTGAAGACAATATGCATCACGTAAAACTAAGTGAGTAGATTTTTACCGAATCCCCGACCACACCGACAGAGCACTAGTCTGTGACCTGCGGTTTTATTGAGGCAAATATGTTGGGTGCTCGGCATTTCCAAAAAAGTCTACTCACTTAGCCAGCGGGTAGCCAAATGATTATTTAAGGCTCTGTTAGACCAGGATTGACATACATGTGTCCCCACGGTGCCATATCGTTGA
>ERZ506753.569-NODE-569-length-30824-cov-9.658682_pt1 | contig 30824 bp, 24 predicted proteins | sample MGYA00513044_ERZ506753 | MGnify/ENA metagenome assembly ERZ506753 | reverse complement strand
TGTACGCCGGCGGCGATGCCGTGACCGGTGCCGCCACCGTCATCAAGGCCATGGGTGCCGGTAAGGCAGCCGCCAAAGCCATGGACGAGTACATTCAGAATAAGTAACCGTGATCCCTGGCTTCCCTATTAGAAGAGCTCCGCAAGGCGCTGGCACAGCCAGACCGAAGCGGTGAGAGATTCAGCCGACATTCCATTGCGGAGTGTCGGCTTTTTTGTTGTTGTATCCCACTCTTTATGCATCCTGCCCAAAAAGCAGAGCAATATTTCGTCACTCAAACTTGGCGGAATCCGATTGATTTTGACTGAGATTTTGCTATAATAAGGGTATAAGTCGGTCAAAACCCGCCAACGTCAATCAAAATCAATCATATAAATCGAACAAGGGGGAATGTTCCCGATGCTGGCAGAAGAACGATTCAACCTGATTCTGGATCTGCTGGCGCGGCAGCGCACCGCCACCGTGCAGGAGTTGTGCGAGGCGTTGAACGCAAGCGAATCCACCATCCGGCGCGACCTGAACGAGCTGGGCAAGCAGGGCAAACTGAACAAGGTGCACGGCGGGGCCACCCTGCCGGACAGCCCCTTCCGCACCGACGAGCCCACCATGGCCGCCAAGGAAGAGCTGGCCGTCAGCCAGAAACAGAGCATCGCCCAGGCGGCGGCAGAACTGATCCTGCCGGAAGATTTCATCTATCTGGATGCAGGCTCCAGCACGCTGGCTCTGGCACGGGCGCTGAGCGGCCCGGCCCTGAACGCCAGCTATGTGACCAACGGCGTGGCCCACGCCCGCCTGCTGGCCCAGAAAGGCTGCCGGGTGTTCCTGCCCGGCGGGCTGCTGCGGCCCCAGACCGAGGCCATCATCGGGGCGGCTGCGCTGACTGCCATCCAGCAGTACAATTTCACCAAAGCCTTCATGGGAGCCAATGGCGTGGCGCTGGGTTCTGGCTTTACCACCCCAGACCCCGAGGAGGCCGCCGTCAAGGCTGCGGCTCTCCACCGGGCGCGGGAGGCGTGGTTCCTGGTAGACGACACCAAATTCGCGCAGGTCTACCCCGCCGTCATCTGCGATCTGCACAGCGGTGCCATCCTGACGAACCGGTGCCCCAACCCCAAATACCGGCAATACACTCTGATAAAGGAGACCGAGGTATGATCTACACTGTTACTTTCAATCCTGCCATCGATTATGTCGTCCGTCTCGACAGGCCCCTTGAGGTGGGCGAGGTGAACCGCGCCGCCGGGGAGGACTGCGTGCTGGGCGGCAAAGGCATCAATGTTTCCGGCGTGCTCCGGGAACTGGGCTGTGAGAGCGTGGCTCTGGGCTTTGTGGCCGGTGAGACCGGTGCCTGGCTGGAGCGTGGTCTGGCCGCGCAGGGGCTCCGGACCGATTTCATCCATCTGGCCGAGGGCATGACCCGCATCAACGTCAAGATCAAGGCAGGCACCGAGACTGAGCTGAACGGCGCAGGCCCCAGCATCCCGGAAAGCGCCATGCAGCAGCTGGAAGCCCAGCTGGACACCCTGCAGCCTGACGACATCCTCGTTCTGGCGGGCAGCATCCCCAAGAGCCTTTCCCAGAGCACCTACGAGCGGCTGCTGGCAGGGCTGGAGGGCCACGGCGTGCGGGCCGTGGTGGATGCCACCCAGGATCTGCTGGTCAACGTCCTCCCCTATCACCCCTTCCTGATCAAGCCCAACGATCACGAGCTGGGCGAGATCGTGGGCCGGGAGCTAAAAACGGACGAAGAGATCACCGCCGCTGCCCGCGCCCTGCAGGAAAAGGGTGCCCGGAACGTGCTGGTGAGCATGGCCGGAAACGGCGCTCTGCTGGTGGATGAGCACGGCGAGGTGCACCGCATCGGCTGCCCCAAGGGCAAGGTCGTGAACAGCGTAGGCGCAGGCGACAGCATGGTGGCCGGTTTTGTGGCAGGTTATCTGCAAAGCGGCAGCTATGAGCAGGCCCTCCGGCTGGGCACCGCCTGCGGCAGCGCCACCGCGTTCAGCCTTGGGCTGGCCAAACGGGAAGAAATTAAGAACTTGTTCGAAACCCTTTAACGAGCTCACCCTCTCCGTCATCGCTGACGCGATGCCACCTCCCCCAAAGTGGGAGGTCTTGACAGTCATTGCTATGTTGATGGTTTTGCCAAGGGCTCTCCCTTCGGGAGAGCTGGACGCGAAGCGGCCTGAGAGGGTGAGGACGCTACGATAGAAAGGAGAACCCTTATGCGCATTACGGAATTATTCACCGCAAAGTCCATCGAGCTGGATTCTGCGGCCTCCAACCGGGACGAGATCCTCTCCCGGCTGGTAGAACTGCAGGCCACCCACGGCAACATCACCGACACAGAAGCCTACAAGAAGGCGCTCTACGCCCGGGAGGATGAGGCCTCCACTTATGTGGACAACGGCATCACCGTTCCCCACGCCAAGACGAATGTGGTCACCCGGCCCAGCCTGGCCGCCCTGCGTCTGAGCACCCCGGTGCAGTACAACGCCGAAGATGACGGCAAGACCGACCTGCTCTTTGCCATTGCAGCCCCCGAAAACGGCAGCCTGCATGTGGATATGCTGGCCCGCATGATGCAGATGCTGATGAACGAGGACTTTGTGGAAAAGCTGAAGGCCGCCAAGACCCCCGCCGAATTCCTTGCCCTCATCGACGCACAGGAGGAGGCCCAGTTCGGTGAGGAGAGCTTCACCCAGCAGGCCATCCCCCAGAGCGGCTACCGCATTCTGGCCGTGACCGCCTGCCCCAACGGCATTGCCCACACCTACATGGCCGCCGAGGCGCTGGCCAAGGCCGGTGACAAGCTGGGCCTGCCCACAAAGGTGGAGACCAACGGCTCCGATGGTGCCAAGAACGTGCTGACCCGCGCCGAGATCGCAGCCTGTGACGGCATCATCGTGGCTGCAGACAAGAATGTGGAGACCGCCCGCTTTGACGGCAAGCCCGTGCTGTTTGCCCGGGTGGATGACGGCATCCACAAGCCCGAGGAGCTGCTGAAAAAGGTGGCCCACGGTGAAGTTCCTGTTTATCATGCCAAGGGCGGTGCCGCCGCTGCCGAGGAGGAGACCTCCGGCGACAGCTTTGGCCGCAAGGTGTACAAGGATCTGATGAACGGCGTGTCTCACATGCTGCCCTTTGTGGTGGGCGGCGGCATTATGATCGCGCTGGCCTTCCTGCTGGACGATTACACCATCGATCCCTCAAACTTCGGCATGAACACCCCCATCGCCGCCTTCTTCAAGACGGTGGGTAGCGCCGCCTTTGGCTACATGCTTCCCATTCTGGCAGGCTTCATCGCCATGTCCATCGCCGACCGTCCCGGTCTGGCCGTGGGCTTTGCGGGCGGCGTGCTGGCCATGAACGGCACCAACTTTGCAGGCCTTGCCAATGGTGAGACCACCGGCATCTCCGGCGGCTTCCTGGCCGCTCTGCTGGCCGGTTTCGTGGCCGGTTATGTGGTCGAGTTCCTGAAAAGGATCACCGAAAAGCTCCCCGCCAGCCTGAACGGCATCCGCCCCATGCTGATCTACCCGCTGGGCGGCATCCTTATCATCGGTGCCGTGATGTGCGGCATCAACCCGGTCATGGGCATGATCAACACCGCCATGACCAACTGCCTCAACGCCATGGGCGGCACCTCCAAAGTCCTGCTGGGTGCCATCGTTGCCGGTATGATGAGCATTGACATGGGCGGTCCCTTCAACAAGGCTGCCTACGTCTTTGGCACTGCCGCACTGGCCTCCGGCAACTACGAGGTCATGGCCGCAGTCATGGTGGGCGGCATGGTTCCTCCCATCGCGATTGCCCTCTCCACCACCTTCTGCCCCAAGAAGTGGACCCCTGACGAGCGCCGCAACGGCATTGTGAACTACGTCATGGGCCTGTGCTTCGTCACCGAGGGTGCCATCCCCTACGCCGCCGCCGACCCGCTGCGCGTCCTGCCCAGCTGTGTGGCCGGTGCCGCGCTGGCCGGTGCCCTCTCCATGACCTTCGGCTGCGCCCTGCGCGCTCCCCACGGCGGCATCTTCGTGTTCCCCGTGGTCGATCATGCCCTGCTCTACTGCGTGGCTCTGGCCGCTGGCAGCGTGGTGGGTGCCGTGATCCTGAGCCTGCTCAAGAAGGACCGCACCGACGCGGCCTGATCTGCTATTCTCCTTCTTCCTTTACCATATAAAAAGGGCCCGTCTGCGCGCACCAAAATGCGGCAGACGGGCCCTTTCGTGCTTATCCCTTGATGATCCGGAGCAGGGTCTTGTCCAGCTGGATGGTGCGGTTCCAGGGGTTCAGAATGATGCCCTGGATCTCCGGCACCTGCAGTGCGGCATCCAACAGCTTTTCAAGCTCCACCAGAAAGGTGGACTGCACCGCTTCCGCGCCCTTCATCTCCTCTTCAAAGCTGGTAAAGGCATACCACCAGCTGGCCCCATCGGCCGTGCGGAGGGCCCGCAGCTGCATCTGCTCACTGGCCGGGTTCGGCTCCACCGCCACCACGACCTGTCCGTTTTCCCGCATCCGCCGCCGGATCACGGTCAGGGTATGCGCCAGCTGCTCCTGTGTGGGCTCCTGCTGTAACTGGTAAACCGCCTGTTCGATCTTTTCGTTGCCGTTCAGGCCCTCGTCCTTCTTCTGTGCCATAAGCTCTCCCATTCTTTTTGTTGTATTTTATGCTTGTATTATATCCGGACTTTACGAGAAATGGAAGCGCAGGCCAGAGATTCTTTCTTTTTTCGTCTGCTTTCGGGTGTTTTTTCAAAAATCAGTAGCCCCCGCCCCGAAAAAGTGTTACAATGTTTTCGTCTGGTATCATTTCAGAAACGACAGGACGCGCCGTTTTTCCGTGAGCCGTTTTGTCGGAATGGGAGAGATAATGTAATGAAACGAATCCTTCGTTCTGCCGTCAGTCTGCTGCTGTGCGCCGCCGTGGCGCTGGGCGGCACTGCCTGCGGCCGAAGCAAGCTGCCCACCACCATCACGATCTGGACCTACTACAACGGCGATCAGCTGGAATGCTTCAACCAGCTGGTGGAGCAGTTCAATTCCACCGTGGGCAAAGAGAAGAACATCCGAGTCGAAAGCTCCAGTCAGGGCAGCGTGAACGACCTGGAGACCAGCGTGCTGGCCGCCGCCGAGGGCAAGGTGGGTGCCGAGAAGCTGCCCAACATCGTCTCCTCCTACGCAGACACCGCCTTTACGCTGGATCAGATGGGCCTTGCCGTTGACCTGAGCCCCTACCTGACCGAAAAAGAGAAGTCCGCCTATATCGCCGGTTTTCTCGAGGAGGGCGACCTGATGAACAACGGGGAGCTCAAGGTCTTTCCCATAGCAAAATCCACCGAGCTGCTCTACCTGAACACCACCGATTTTGCCCCCTTTGCCAAGGCCACAGGCGTGACCTATGCGGATCTTTCCACCGTGGAGGGGCTGAACGAGGCCGCACACAAATACTACGACTGGACCGATGCCCAGACGGCTGCGCCCAACGACGGCAAGGCCCTGTATGGCCGCGACGCGCTGACCAATTACCTGCTCTGCGGCGCACAGGAACTGGGTACGACCATCTTTGATGCCGAGAACGGCGTGATGACCCTGCACTTTGACAAGCCGACCCTCCGCAAGCTGTGGGATAACTACTATGTCCCCTACATCAAGGGCTGGTGCAGTGCCAGCGGCAAGTTCCGCAGCGACGATATCAAGATCGGCAGCCTGCTGGCCTATGTCGGTTCCTCCTCCAGCGCTTCCTTCTTCCCCACCCAGGTGCTGACCAGCGACACCGAGAGCCACGGCATCCAGATGGCCGCGCTGCCCTGCCCCAGCTTTTCAGGCTGTGAGCCGGTGGCCGTCCAGCAGGGGGCCGGCATGGTAGTCATCCCGGGCACCGAGGACGAGATCAGCGCCTGCGTTGCCTTTCTGAAATGGTTCACCCAGCCGGAAAACAACCTGCAGTTCTCGGTGCAGTCCGGCTATATGCCCGTGACCTATGCCGCCAACAGCATATCCGCCCTTGAGAACAGCGGCCTGACGGTCTCCGAGAGTATCGACAAGGTACTGAGCCTGTCCATTGATGCCATCGATCGCAGCAAGCTCTACACCACCCATGCCTTCCCGGATGCCCTGCGCGCCCGCAATACCCTGCAGTACGCGCTGGAGGACCTTGTCACTGCCGACCGTGCCACGGTGCTGGAGCGGCTGGCTGCCGGGCAGACCCCCGAGGAAGCCGAAGCCGAGTTCCTGACCGATGCCTATTTTGATGCCTGGTACGACCAGACTCTGGCCGCTCTCAGCGCCTTTGCGGGCTGAGATGCCCTTGGAACAACCACAAAAGGAGAGACTCTCAGATGCAGAACCGCAAGCCGCACAGTCAGAAGGCCCCTCAGACGGGCCATTCTATCTTCGGCACCATCCTTTTCTCCCTGCTGGCTGTGCTGGCGGTGGAGTTCCTGCTGCTGATCTTTGCTGTCCACGTCACCCGGCTTGGCCCCCAGCTGAACCAGAACGCCGAGGATATCCTTGCCATGCAGGTGGACAACCGCAGCCGGTATCTTCAGTCCATCTTCCACGATGCACAGGAGCTGACCAGCCTTTCCGATGCCATCAACAGCCTGACCCAGCAGCTTCTGGACGAAGGAGAGATCAGCCTGAGCACGCTGGACAGCAGCAGCGACGCGGCCTATCCCCTGCTGGAAGCCGCCGCGCCGGAGCTCATCAGCACCCTGCGCATCAAGTCGGTGACCGGCGTGTTTCTTATCCTGAACACCCATGATCTGGACAAGCGGAAGCAGGACAGCCTCATGCCCGCCATCTACCTGCGGGATCTTGACCCGGATGCCGCCCCCTCCCAGCGCAACGCCGACCTGACCTTTGTGCGGGCACCGGCCCAGCTGGTGCAATCCCTCTCCATTGCCACGGACAACAGCTGGTCCCCCACCATCCGCTACCGGGCACTGGGAAACCGTGGCTTCCTTTATCCCCCTTTCCAGGCCGCCTATAAAGACGGAGCCAGCCTTGCCGCCTCCGATTATGGCCACTGGACCTCACAATCCTATCTGGTACCCGGGGACACCCACGAGGCCATTGCCTACAGCCAGCCCCTGATCCTGCCGGACGGCACCGTTTACGGCGTGATCGGCGTGGAACTGCTGGCCGACTACCTGTGGGAGAACCTGCCCTGCTCTGAGCTGCAGAACAACGGCACCTATTTCCTTGCCGTGACCGATACGGAGGAGCTCTCTGCCTCCGAACTGCAGCTGCGTCCGGTGCTCCGTTCCCACTTCGACGGGCAGCCGGGTTCTGCGGACGAAAGCCTTACGCTGCGCCTCCACAGTGCCCATACCCGCCGCTACCTCTTCAGCAATGCCTTCTACATTGCTTCGGTCTCCCCCTTGAACCTCTACAGCCGGAACGCCCCTTTCTCGGGCAAGCACTGGCTTCTCGTGGGCTCCGTTCCCGCGGTGCAGCTCTTTGCTTTCGCCCAGCGGCTGCAGCAGCTGTTCTCCTTCATCATGCTGATCACGCTGGCCGTTGGCTTTGTTTGCAGCTGGCTGATCAGCAGGCGGCTGGCCCGGCCCGTTGCCAAGCTCTCGGCTGAGGTAGCCGCTGCCGAAGCGGATTCCTCCGCCATCCCGCATCTTTCCGCCACCGGCATCCGGGAGCTGGATCAGTTCTCCTCCGCCTTTACCCAGCTGAGCAAAGACGTGCTGGACTCCTCCACCCGCTTTTTGCGCATTATGAAATTGGCCAGCGCGGAGCTGGGCGGCTATGAGCTGCGCGATGACAGTGTTTATGTGACTGATAACTTCTTCTCCATGCTGGGCCTTGCACAGGAGCAGCCAGATCCGCTCACGCCAAAGGCTTTCCGCGCCCTGATGGGCACACTGGAGCAGCGGTGGTTCTACCGCCTGTCCCCGGCCAACAACAAGGTCTTTGCCATCCCCCAGCCCGACGGCAGCACCCACTACATCACCCTGCGTGTCACCCATATCCTGGGCGAAAGTGCCTCCGAGGTGGGTCTTGCTGAGGATATGACCACCACGGTGCTGGAGCAGCAGCGCATTGAGCACGAGCGCGATTACGACACCCTGACCGGCCTGTACCGCCGCCGTGCCTTTGACCGCGCCTGTGAAGCGCTGTTCCAGCAGCCCGAAAAGCTGGGCTGTGCCGCCCTGCTGATGATGGATCTGGACAACCTCAAGCAGATCAACGACACCTACGGCCACGACTGGGGCGACCAGTACATCCGCCAGACCGGCCAGTGCTTTGCGGCCAACACGCCCGCCAACACCATCTGCTCCCGCCTTTCGGGCGATGAATTCCTGATCTTCTTCTATGGCTACCAGGACCAGGCACAGCTCCGCGCCCAGCTGGAGCTGCTGAGTGCCGCCCTGCAGCGCAGCGTGTCCATCCTGCCCAACGGCAAGCAGCTGCACATCAGCATCTCGGGCGGCATTGCCTGGTACCCCACGGACGGCCACGACCTGCTCACCCTGAAAAAATATGCCGACTTTGCCATGTATCAGGTCAAGCATTCCCACAAGGGCCGCATGTGTGATTTTGATATCGGCAGCTACCATCAGGAGGCATACGCCGCCCAGACCCAGCAGGACTTTGAGCGCCTGCTGCAGGAGGAGCTGGTGTCCTACCACTTCCAGCCCATCTACTCTGCCCGCAGCGGCCGGGTCGCAGCCTACGAGGCCCTCATGCGGGTCGATCTGCCTACCCTGCACTCCCCCGCTCAGGTCATGCAGCTGGCCCATGAGACAGGCCGCCTGTATGAGATCGAACGGATCACTGTGTTCCATTCCAGCGAGATCTTCCAGCGCATGCAGGCACAGGGCCTGCTCCAGAGCGATGCCCTGCTCTTCATCAACTCCATCGCCAATGTCAGCCTGACGGTTGAGGATGTGGAGGAATATGCTCAGCGCTACCCCGAGCTGCTCAAGCGGCTGGTGGTGGAGATCACCGAACAGGAAGATCTGGACCGCGCATGTCTGGAACGGAAGCGGAACGTTCCGGGCTTCTCCGGCTCCTTTGCGCTGGATGACTACGGCAGCGGCTACAGCAACGAGCTGAACCTGCTGGAGCTCTCGCCCCGGTATATCAAGATCGACATTTCCATTGTGCGCGGGATCGATACCGACCGCGACAAGCAGCAGATCGTCTCCAACATTGTGGCTTACGCGCACGCCCGCAGTATGCAGCTCATTGCCGAGGGCATTGAGACCGAGGCCCAGCTGCGCACCGTCATCGGTCTGGGCGTGGACCTGCTGCAGGGCTATTACCTCAGCCGCCCTGCCGCAGTGCCCGCCCCCATTGCACCGGCAGCACAGGCGGTGATCGACCAGCTCGAACACCAGCGGTTCAATCCTCTCGGTTTATGATCTTTCCGGCTCCCCTGTGGGGGAGCCTTTTGTGACCCCATTCAGAGAAAGGAGACACGATGAACCACGAATCCAGTTCCGCTCTCCCCGCCGCCATCCGGGTGCGGGGCGCGCGGGTGCACAACCTGAAGAACATCGACGTAGACGTGCCGCTCCACAAGATCGTCGGCATTGCGGGCGTGTCCGGCTCCGGCAAGTCTTCGCTGGCGCTGGGTGTCCTCTACGCCGAGGGCTCCCGCCGCTATCTGGAGGCCCTTTCCACCTATACCCGCCGCCGGATGACCCAGGCCGAAAAGGCGCAGGTGGACGAGATCCGCTATGTTCCCGCCGCACTGGCCCTCCACCAGCGGCCCGGTGTGCCCGGGATGCGTTCCACCTTTGGCACCATGACCGAGCTTTTGAACAGCCTGCGCCTGATGTTCTCCCGGCTGTCCCACTACCCCTGCCCCGCCTGCGGCTGCATGGTGCCGCCCAGCCTGAACATTGCGGCCGAGATCCCGCTCTACTGCCCCCGGTGCGGCGCGCAGGTGCCGGTGCTGGGCGCGGAGCAGTTCGCCTTTAACAGCACCGGAGCCTGCCCAGACTGCGAGGGCACCGGAATCGTGCGGGTGGTGGACGAATCCACTCTGGTGCCGGATGAGAGCCTTTCCATCAACGAGGGCGCGGTGCTGCCCTGGCAGACCCTGATGTGGTCGCTGATGAAGGAGATCGCCGAAAAGATGGGCGTGCGCACCAACGTTCCCTTCCGGGAGCTGACCCCGGAAGAGCGCGACATGGTGTTCCACGGCCCCGCCAAAAAGGTGCACCTGCTCTACCAGAACAGCAAGACCGGCGCGGCCGGCGAAATGGATTTCACCTACTTCAACGCCGTTTATACCGTGGAGAACGCCCTTGCCAAGGTAACGGACGAAAAGGGCATGAAGCGGGTGGAGCGGTTCCTGAAGCAGGGCCCCTGCCCTGCGTGCGGCGGCTCCCGCCTGAACGCCGCGGCCCGGGCTCCCCGGCTGCGGGGCATCGGGCTGGCCGATGCCTGCCGCATGACGCTGGACATGCTGGTGCAGTGGGTGGAGGGGGTACCCGCCTCCCTGCCCGTGGAGATGCGCCCCATGGCTGAGAGCATCTGCGAGTCCTTTCAGGCCACCGCCGCCCGCCTGCTGGATCTGGGGCTGGGCTACCTCTCCCTTGACCGGGAGGCCGCCACCCTTTCCACAGGGGAGCGCCAGCGGGTACAGCTGGCCCGCTCGGTGCGCAACCGCACCACCGGCGTGCTCTATGTGCTGGACGAGCCCTCCATCGGCCTGCACCCCTCCAACATCGAGGGCCTGCGGGGCGTGATGCATGACCTGATCGCGGACGGCAACTCCATCGTGCTGGTGGATCACGACACCGAGATCCTGCGGGATGCCGACTGGCTCATTGAGATGGGCCCCGGTGCCGGTGAAAACGGCGGCACCATCCTGACACAGGGCACTGTGGAGCAGGTGGCCCAAAGCCCGGCTTCCCGCATCGGGCCCTTCCTTGCCGACCTGCACACCCTCTCAGCCCGCACCCGCACCCCGGAGGCGGAGCTCTTTGCGCTGGGCACCATCACCCTGCGCACCCGGGCCATCCACACCGTCAAGCCATTGGAAGTCCGGCTGCCCAAGGGGCGGCTCATTGCGGTGACCGGCGTGTCCGGTTCCGGCAAGACCACGCTGGTGCTGGAAAGCCTGATCCCCGCGCTGGAGGCCGCCGCCAAGGGCGAAGCTCTGCCCGCCCATGTGGAAAGCATCACTGCACCGGGCATTGCGCAGGTCAAGCTCATTGACGCAACGCCCATCGGCATCAATGTTCGGTCCACGGTGGCCACCTATGCCAATGTCCACGATGAGCTGCGCAAGATCTACGCCCGCTCCCCCCTTGCCAGGGAGAAGGGCTACAAGGCGGGCGATTTTTCCTACAACACGGGCCGCCTGCGCTGCCCCGGCTGCGACGGTACCGGCACCATCAGCCTGGACATCCAGTTCCTGCCGGATGTGGAGATCACCTGCCCGGATTGCGGCGGCTCCCGCTACCAGAAGGATGCCGCCGCCCTCTACCGCACCCGGAAGGACGGCGCCCAGGCCGAGAGCCTGCCCCGCCTGATGGAGATGAGCGTGGACGAAGCCCTTGCCGCTTGTTCCGACCTCAAGCTGGTGGCCAGCCGGCTGCAGACCCTTTCCAGCCTGGGGCTGGGCTACCTGACTTTGGGCGAGGCCACGCCCAGCCTTTCGGGCGGGGAGGCCCAGCGGCTCAAGCTCGCCAGCGAGATGGGCAAAGGGCAGGCTGACACCGTGTTTGTATTCGACGAGCCCACCATCGGCCTGCACCCGCTGGATGTGCGTACCCTGCTGGGCGTGTTCCAGCGTCTCATTGACAGCGGGGCTACTGTGGTGGTCATTGAGCACGATCTGGATGTGATCCGCAACGCCGACTATCTCGTGGACCTTGGCCCCGGCGGCGGCGAGAGCGGCGGACGCATCGTGGCCTGCGGCACACCGGAGCAGGTGGCCGCCGATCCCGCCAGCATCACCGGAAAATATCTGCACCTGTAACCAAAAGAGGGACCCCGCCCAACGGCGAGGTCCCTCTGACATTTTATGATAAATTTTAGGTATCCTGCAGTTCCCCGCGGCTGGCGGCCTTGAGGTAAGCAAAGATAAAGCCGTCCAGATCACCATCCATCACGGCATCGACATTGCCGGTCTCGTAGTTGGTACGGTGATCCTTGACCATGGTGTAGGGCATGAACACATAGCTGCGGATCTGGTGGCCCCAGGCGATCTCATTCTGCACGCCCTTGATGTCGTCGATCTTGTCCATATGCTGCTGCTTTGCGATCTGATACAGCTTTGCCTTCAGCATTTCCATGGCGTAGTCACGGTTCTGGAACTGGCTGCGCTGGGTCTGGCAGCTGACCACGACGCCGGTGGGCTTGTGGATCAGACGGACAGCGGAAGAGGTCTTGTTGATGTGCTGGCCGCCGGCACCGGAGGAGCGGAACACCTGCATCTCGATGTCCTCAGGGCGGATGTCCACCTGAATGGTGTTGTCCAGCTCAGGCATCACTTCCAGAGAGGCAAAGCTGGTCTGGCGGCGGGCGTTGGCATCAAAAGGAGACACGCGGACCAGACGGTGCACGCCGTTCTCGCTTTTCAGCAGACCGTAGGCGTTGGCACCCTTGACCATCATGGAAGCGCTCTTCATGCCGGCCTCATCGCCATCCTGATAGTCCAGCACCTCCACGGTCATGCCGTGTGCCTGTGCCCACTTGTTGTACATGCGGTAGAGCATCTCGGCCCAGTCCTGTGCCTCGGTGCCGCCGGTACCGGCGTGGAAGGTCAGGATGGCGTTGCTGTGGTCGTACTCACCGTTCAGCATGGTCATCAGCTGCAGCTCGTCCACGGCCTTGCCCACAGCGTTCACGGCTTCCTCTGCCTCGGGCACCATATCGGGGTCGTACTCCTCGTCCAGCATCACCAGCATGGTCTCGGCATCATCGTACAGGCCCTGCAGTTTTTCAAAGCGGTTCAGCTTGCCCTTCAGGTCGCCCACTTCATCAAAGACCTTCTTGCTCAGCTCAGCGTCATCGTAAAAGCCAGGACGGCTCATGGTGTGCTCCAGCTCCTGCACGCGCTTGCGGGAAGCGTCGATGGCCAGCGCTTCCTCCAGGTCCTTCACAGCGGTGCCGTAATCGGCCAGTTGCACTTTCAGTTCGTCAGTAGTAATCATATTTTAAGAATCCCTCAAAAGATACAGTTTATACACAGATACTTCATTAGTATACCCAGAATCCATGATAAAGTAAAGAGGAAAAATACTCAACCTACTGGAATTTTGAAGATTTTTGCCTTTTCTTTTCTCTTTTAAGGGAGTATAATAAGTTCAACTAGCATACCGGGAGGATCTTATGCCCAAATATTATGGCTGCCCCTGTGAGGGCTGCGGCAAGCCGCTGACACTGCAGGACGATATCGTTGTCTGCCCCGACTGCGGCGCGCCTTATCACCGCGATTGTTATGAAAAGCTCGGCCGCTGCATCCATGCCCCGGCCCACGCCGCCGGATACGAGTGGAAGTTCCCTTATCAGGAAAGTGAGCTGTGCACCTGCCCTGCCTGCGGCGAGCGCACCCTGCGCAGTGAATCCGTCTGCCGCTGCTGCGGTGCGGCCCTGCCCCCGGAGGGGGCACAGGAACCCACAGACCGTGCCGATTCGGACGAGCACAGCGAGGAGTTTGATTACTCCACCTTTTACCGCCAGTTCCAGGAGACCGGAGCCCCGCAGGTAGACCCGCTGCGCCAAACCTATCAGGCGGCTTTTGGCAAGGAAGAGGTCATGGACGGCATCCCCTGCAAGGACTGGGCGGATTTCATCGGCCCGGCTTCCCCTGCCTACCTGAGCGCCTACTGCCGGATGCAGCTGTCCCACACCAAGACTTCCATGAGCTTTTCGGCCATGCTGTTCGGCCCATTCTATTTCTTCTACCGCAAGGCGTGGAAGCCCGCGTTCGCCTTTCTGGCCGCCGAGCTGGTGCTGGCCCTGCCCACCTTCATTGACCTTTTGCAGATCACGGACAGCAGCCTGGCCCCGGGGCTTTCCACCTCCACCCTGCTCACCCTCTCCCGGGTCTGCTCGGTGCTCAGCTTCCTGCTGATGATCGTGCGCGGCCTGTACGGCAAGTGGCTCTACCGCCAGAGCGCCGCCGAAAAGATCCGCCGCATCCGCGCGGAGTTCCCGGACGCGGCACAGCGCAAAGCCGTGCTCTGCGCTCAGGGCGGCACCAGCTGGGCCGCCGTGCTCGGCTGTCTGGTCCTGCTCATGGTCATCGGCAGCGCGTTCACCCTGCTGCTGGGTCCCAATGTGGATGCCCTGATCCATCTGGTCTACGGCTGAGCGTTCAGCCCGAAATGATATGATGAAGGAGTTCCGAACCATGAAAAAAGTTACGAAGGCTGTCATCCCTGCCGCCGGTCTGGGCACTCGTGTGCTGCCCGCCACCAAGGCCATGCCCAAGGGGATGCTCCCCATCGTGGATAAGCCCGCCATCCAGTATCTGGTGGAGGAAGCCGTCAAGTCCGGCATCACGGACATTCTGATCATTCTGGGCCGCAACCAGAGCGTCATCGAGGATCACTTTGACCGCAGCCCCGAGCTGGAAGAAAAGCTGGCCGCCCCCGGCAAGGAAAAGATACTGGAGGAGTGCCTGGGTATCTCGAACCTTGCCAACATCTTCTTTGTGCGCCAGAAGCAGACGCTGGGCCTGGGCCACGCCGTGAGCATGGCAAAGGCCTTTACCGGTGACGATCCGTTCGTGGTCATCTACGGCGACGACGTGATCTGGGGCGAGGACCCTGTCTGCGCCCAGCTCATCCGCGCCTATGAGGAGTTCGGCCGCCCGGCTGCCGGTGTCTCCGCTGTGCCCTGGGCCGATGTGAGCCGCTACTGCAGCCTGAAGACCACCCCCATCCACGACAACTATTTCTTTGTGGATGACATGATCGAGAAGCCCAAAAAGGGCCAGGAGTTCAGCAACTACTCCATTCTGGGCCGTGTGCTGCTGACCCCTGAGATCTACGATATCCTCGCCCACACCAAACCCGGTGCAGGCGGCGAGATCCAGCTGACCGATGCCATGGCCGAGTATGCCCGCAACTGCGGCGGCATGACCGCTGTGGAGTTCACCGGCACCCACTACGACATGGGCAACAAGCTCCGCGTGGTGGAGGCTCAGGTGGAGCTGGCATTGCAGCACCCCGAGATCGGCGAGGCTTTCCGCGCCTATCTGAAGGAGTTCTGCAAGACTCTGTAACGTTCTGCTTTCTTTCCATGACCCAAGACCGCTCTGCCGCCGGGCAGGGCGGTCTTTTGCTGCAATAACCCCGGCAAGGAATTGGTTGATACAAAACAGTTCCTGCGGTATACTGGGTGTGAATTTTTTTATGTAAAGATCGTGTCAAAGAGAAAGCGAGGTTTTTTCATGGCAAATGCCGACCGCAGCGCGGAGCAGTTCCGCAAAATGACGGAGACCCCCATCCCGAAATTGATCCTGAGTCTGGCGGCTCCCACGATATTGAGCATGCTCATCACCAGCATCTACAATTTGGCCGACACCTTTTTTGTGGGCCAGATCTCCACCAGCGCATCCGGTGCGGTGGGCATCGTTTCCAGCCTGATGGCCATTCTCCAGGCGCTGGGCTTTATGCTGGGCCACGGCTCCGGCAGCATCATCAGCCGCAGCCTGGGCAGCCAGAACACCGATGCCGCCACCCGGTTTGCTTCCACCAGCTTCTTCACAGCGCTGGTGTTCGGCGGCATCATCACAGCGGCAGGCCTGCTCACCCTGCCCGATTTTATGATGCTGCTGGGCAGCACCGAGACCATCCTGCCCCATGCCTGTGCCTACGCGCGGTACATCCTGCTGGCCGCTCCCATTATGATGTCCAGTCTGGTGATGAACAACATCCTGCGCTATGAGGGCAAGGCCAGCTTTGCCATGATCGGCCTGGTCACCGGCGGCCTGCTGAACATTGCGCTGGACCCGCTGTTCATCTTTGGGCTGGGCATGGGCACCGCCGGTGCGGGCCTTGCCACGGCCCTGAGCCAGACCATCAGCTTCTGCATCCTGCTGTCCATGTTCCTGCGGGGCAAAACGGTCAGCCAGTTCCGGATCACGGCAGTCACCCGCAGCCCGGCGGAGTTCGGCACCATCCTGATGACCGGTATGCCCAGCTTTGGCCGTCAGGGCCTGAACAGCATTGGCGGAATGCTGCTGAACATCGCCGCCCGCGGCTATGGCGACGCTGCCGTGGCCGGTATGAGCATCGTTTCCCGCATCTTCATGTTCATCATCTCGGTGGCCATCGGCACCGGTCAGGGCTTTCAGCCGGTGGCCGGCTTCAACTATGGTGCCAAAAAGTACCACCGGGTGCAGCAGGCCTGCCTGTTCACCATGGCAGCCAGCTTCTGCTTCCTCTCTGTCATTCTTACCGTCTGCTGGTTCAATGCCGAGACCCTCATCCGCCTCTTCCGCGATGATCCCGAAGTCACTGCCGTGGCCCTGCCTGCCTTCCGCTACCAGTGCTTTGCCATGCTGCTGCAGCCCGTGATCGTGGCGGGCAACATGCTGTTCCAGTCCATCGGCAAATCGGGCCGGGCCACCTTTCTGGCCTGCTGCCGTCAGGGCGTGTTTTTCATCCCACTCATCCTCACCCTGCCTCGGGCCTTTGGGCTGCTGGGTGTTGAGATCTGCCAGCCCATCGCCGATGTGCTGACCTTCTTTGTCACCGTGCCCTTCCTCTTCCCCTTCCTGCGTCAGCTGGTGCGGATGGACGAAGCTGAGGCTGCCGAGGTCTGAGCGAACCCTGTAACAAAACTGTAACCATGACCGGACGTTCGATTGCAATTGAACGTCCGGTTTATTCGTATTATAATCAGGATAGGAAAGTTAAATTCTGCCAAACCTGTGAGGTACGCTTATGAAACGTTCTGTTCTCCGCATCGGCTGTGCAGTGCTCAGCCTGTCTGCCGCGGCAGGGCTGCTGGCCTCCTGCTCCCTGCTGCCTCCGGCCTCGCCCCTGCCCGATTCCAAGCCCGCGCAGGCTGAGGAAGCGCCCGGCCCCGCTGCAGCTCCACTGGACGACGGCAAGCTGCGCATCCTGTACAGCAACGGCTCCAACGGCGGCAACACCGTGCTCTGCGGCAATACCGTGTTGTATCAGGCCGCCAGCAGCGAGACCGTGTATCTGGTGCCGGATACCCTGACCGGCACCGTGCGGTACTATCTGCGGCAGTGGTCTGACCCCGGTACCCCCACCGGGCGGGCAACCGCCCTGTGCGACCGCAGCGGCAAGGAGATCCTGACCTTTGACCGTGCCTACGATGCCGTCCTGACCGGCAGCCTGCTGGTCCTGACCGCACCGGAACAGATGGCCTATGCCCCCTGCAACAACCACGCCGCAGGCGATTGCCGGGTGATCGACCTTGCCACGGGCGAGGAGCTGGCTGTGCCCGAAAACGCCTACGGATGCAGCATAGCAGGCAGCTATCTGGCCTTTGAAGTCTGCAATGTCCCGGCAGACTATGTGCAGGAAAACGAATGGGGCGATGATCTGACCGCCTACTGCGCCGTGCAGGTGCAGGATCGGCAGGGTGAGGTGGTCTATCAGGCAGAGTTGTCCGCTCTTTCCAGCTTCTATGCCAGCAGCAGCGACAGCTCCGCCCCCACCGACTGGCTGGTGGTGAGCCACTACAACGAGGATGGCACGACGGGTGCCGACAGCCTGTACAACCCCACCACCGGCGAGGAGCTGACCGGTTACCAGCAGTACACCGGTGCAGGCACGGTCAGCCTGTATCACGATGGCAGATATCAGCTGGTGGATCTGGTCAGCACGGAGCAAAGCGCTGTACTCTGCGAATATGACCAGCCTGTGCGGTATTATGCGCCCGGCGTGGCGATTACGGAGCCAGATGCCTCCACCCCCGAAACGGCGGGGCGGTATCTGTTCCACGACCTGCTCACCGGCGAGGAGAAGGATCTCTACGATGCCAATACGGATGATGCCACGTTGGCCATCTATGCCGTAGACGGCACCGTGCGGGTGTTCGACCTGCAGACCGGTGTTCTGCTGACCGATACCACCATCGACCCGGTGGATCATCAGGTGCGCGCCCATATTTACCCCGAGGGGAACGGCTGGGCCTGGGTCCAGCAGGATGACAATGACAACTATGACGCAGCGGCCATCCACATCTGCGGGCCGGACGGCATCCACAAGACCCTCGACCCGGCCAAGCTGAATGAGACCTACAACTACTACTCGCCCCTGCTCTCCACTGAGGACGGCATCTACTTCTGCGGCTGCTACAACGGCCCTGGCAGCAGCTGGCTCTACGATGTTCTGGACAGCGACGGCGATGTGGTGGTAAGCGGTCTGCGCACTTGTGCCGGGTACTACGCCAACAGCGTCAATGGCCTGCCCGAGGGCGTGTTCGCTGCCGTCAAGGGCTTTGAGAGCGGCTGGATGGACCTGACCGGCCAGTGGCTCTACGCCGAGAGCATCTTCGCTTCCAGCAACGACGAAATGGACAACGGTTTCTTCTAAGGAGGTTTTTCCATGCGTACTGTCAAAATTTCCCGCCGCGCGTTCCTGACCGGTCTGGGTCTGGCATCCACCGCCGCCCTGCTCTCTGCCTGCAATACCGTGCCTGCCTCCTCTGATTCGGGGGCGGCACCGTCTCAGCCTGATTCTGAGGCACCCTCCTCTTCTGCCGCCAGTGAAATGCCCGAACAGCCCATCCTGAGCGTGGATGAATTCCCCATTACGGATGGCAGCACAGCCTGCATCCCGCTGATCGCACAGATCATGGCCGACACCACCGGGCTGGATCTGGAGACCGCCCGGAGCGCCGTGACCACCAACACCACGGCCCAGGCCTGGCGCAACTTGGGCCTGTACGGCAACAATTACGGCGATTCGGTCAAGCTCATCATCGCCTACGAGGCCCCGGAATCCGTCAAGGAGGAGCTGAAGGCAGACGGTGACCCGCTGGAGCAGAAGGCCATTGGCCGGGACGCACTGGTGTTCATCGTCAACGAGGACAACCCCGTGCAGAGCCTGACCCTGCAGCAGCTCAAGGACATCTACGCCGGAACGATCACCAACTGGAAGGATGTGGGCGGCAAGGATCAGGAGATCATTGCCTTCCAGCGGCGGGCGGACTCCGGCAGCCAGACCCTGTTCCAGAAGCTATTGATCCAGGGCGGCCCGCTGATGGAGGCCCCCACTGAGCTGGCCCCCACCGCCATGGGTGAGCTGGTGGACAGCATTGCAGAGTATAACAACTCCGCCAACGCCATCGGTTTCTCGGTCTACTACTACATCGACCAGATGTACTCCAAGCCCGGTCTGCGGCTGCTGGCCGTGGATGGCGTGACCCCTTCCAACGAGACGATCGCCGACCAGAGCTACCCGCTGTGCAACGAATTCTATGCCGCCATCCTGCAGGATTCCACTGCCGACAGCCCGGAACGCAGAATCTACGAATGGCTCTCCACCGATGCAGGCCGTTCCTGCATTGAGCACTCCGGCTATGTAACCGTCCAGTAATTCCCAGAAAATTCGGCACATTTCATTGACTTTGCTCAAATCCTTTGCTAAACTTAAGAAAAGTTTGTCAGCTTTTTTCGTTTCACGATCTTGAGCAAAGGAGATGCCGCACCATGTCCCATCCTTCCGACACCCCGCACTCCTCCCACGTTGAGAGCCGCAGCCGCAAGGCACTGCGCAGCTACATCATTCAGGCCTCCACCCTGCTGGAGATCGTGCTGTCCGGGCTGGTGCTCATCGGCCTGCTGCTCAGCTTCATCCCTCTGCTCAAGTGGATGCCGGGCCTGCTGTTTGATGGCAACGATGTAGAGATCCGCGGCTTCCTTGAGCGGGCGCTGGACATTGTCATCGGCGTGGAGTTCATCAAGATGCTGGCCAAGCACAGCCCCGGCAGCAGCCTGGAAGTGCTGCTCTACGCCATTGCCCGCCACATGGTGGTCGGCCACGAATCGGCTCTGGACAACCTCATCAGCGTGGGTGCCATTGCGTTGATCTTTGTCGTGCGCAAGTTCTTCTTTGTGCCAGCCTTTGGTGCCCACCTGCCTGACGGCAAGCCCGCTCCGGACCTGACCCCCAACCAGAGCGGCATCCCCGCCGAGGAGTTCCGCACCCGCCTGCGCCAGCGCATCCATGCAGAAGCTCTCGCCGACGAGGAGGACGACGACGAGGATGAGACTGAGGAAGTGTAAGATTTCCGAACACACAAAACCCGAGGACAGCTGTGATGCTGCCCCCGGGTTTCTTATTTGTCCTCGATTCCGTTTTCAGGCTCAGGCGTTGGTCTCGCCGCCCTCAACGACCAGCTCATCCTCATAGTCAAGGCCGTAGGTATCCACCAGCGTCTCCTCGTAATCCTTGTGGAAGAAGCTTTCCTCGCCCAGGCTCTTGATCTCGTCGTTGATCCAGTCCAGCAGGGTGGTGTTGCCCTTGCTCACAGCGGGGGCGATGGTATCCTGGCTGCCCAGAGAGGGGATGCCCACCGTGTAGCCGGAATTCTGCTTTGCAAAGGCGATGACCTCGGTGTTGTCGTTGGCCCATGCAGCGCCATTGCCGTTTTCCAGCGCGTTCTTGGCGGTTGCATAGGAATCATACTTCTGCAGGGGAATGTCGGGATATTCCTTGGTCAGGTAGGTCTCGGCGGTGGTGCCGGAAATGACGATCATCTGATCGTCGGCGTTCCAGTTGTCTAGGCTGGTGATGACATTGATGTCGGGAGAGATGACACCCAGTGCAACGTTCATGTAGGGCAGTGCAAAGTCCACCTCCTCAGCGCGCTCGGGCGTGACGGTGAAGTTTGCCAGAATGATATCGACCTTGCCGGTCTGCAGATACTCAATGCGGTTGGCGGCTTCCGTGGAGACGAAGTTGGCTTCCACGCCCAGATCCTCGGCCAGGCGGCGGGCGAAGTAGACATCATAACCCTGATACTCGCCGTTCTCGTCCACATAGCCAAACGGGTTCTTGTCGGAGAAAACGCCGATGTTCACGGTGCCGTCCGCCTTGATCTCGTCCAGCGTGCGGAACACGTCACTGCCAGCAGATGCGGCACTGCCGGATGCAGCAGAGCCGGAAGCGGCAGAAGAGGAGGATGCGCTGCTGCCGCAGGCAGAAAGCAGGGCAGCGGTGGAAACTGCGCCCAGACCCAGCAGGAAGGCACGGCGAGAGATCTTGTTAATTTTCATGGTAGTAACTCCTTTCCTTTCTTTCCCATATAAAAATCTATCCATGATCTGTGACATCATTTCACAGCATCAGACAAAAAGGTTCAACGTGGAAATGGGTTGCTGCGCATTTCTCACTGCTTTGCAACCGCATCAAAGGTGAAAGTGCGCAGGAAACGCTGTGCACGTTCGGTCTGCGGGTGGTCGAAGAAGTCCGCCGGGGGCGCTTCCTCCACAATACGGCCATCGTCCAGAAACAGCACCCGGCTGGCAATTGCCCGGGCAAACTGCATCTCGTGGGTGACGATCACCATAGTCTTGCCCTCACGGGCCAGGTCGAGCATGACATCCAGCACCTCGCGCACCATTTCAGGGTCAAGGGCGGCGGTCACTTCGTCGAACAGCAGGATCTCGGGGTGCATACAGAGCGCACGCACAATGGCGACACGCTGTTTCTGACCACCCGAAAGCTCCCGGGGGTAGCTGTTCTTTTTGGCCAGCAGGCCCACGCGGTCCAGCAGGGCCTCGGCTTCCTGCTGCACCTCAGCCCTGGGGCGTTTCTGCACCTTGGTGGGAGCCAGCAGGATATTTTCCAGCACGGTCAGGTGCGGGAAAAGCTCATAGCTCTAGAACACCATGCCGATGCGCTGGCGCAGGGCCGCCAGATTCTTGCCGCCGTAGGCGACCGTCTCACTGCCCAGCTTCACCCGGCCCGCCTGCACCGGCTCCAGACCGTTCAGACAGCGCAGCAGGGTGCTTTTGCCGCAGCCGGAAGGGCCCACCACAACGATGACCTCACCGGGCTTGACGGCAAAGCTGACATTATCCAGAACATTGGTCTTGCCATCGTAGCTTTTTACCAGATGGTCTACAGTCAGGATCGGCTCTGCCATAACAGTCACTTCCATTTCTTTTCGAGATAACCGGCCAGCAGGCTGATGGGCCAGCAGGCCAGAAAATACAGGATAAACACGGTGAGGTAGATGCCAAACGCCGCGTTGGGGCTGGCGGTGCGGTTGGCCTCAATGATCTGCTGGGCCACCTTGAGCACCTCCACCACACCGATCATCAACACCAGGCTGGTGGTCTTGATCATGCGGGTGATGAGGTTGATGGACAGCGGGATGAGCCGCCGCACCGTCTGGGGGATGATGATGTACCAATAGGTCTGCGCCCGGCTCATGCCCAGCGCCTCGCTGCTCTCATACTGATGCTTCGGGATGGCGATGAGGGCACCGCGGACGAGGTCGCTCATCTCGGCCGTGCCCCAGAGCACGAACACGATGACCGCCGCCGTCTCGCCGGAAAGATCCCAGCCAAAGGCCCGCGTGGTGCCAAAATACACCAGAAAGAGCAGCACCATCTGGGGCATGATGCGGATGAATTCCAGATACACCCGGAGGATGGTTTTCAGGATGGGATTTTTGAAGGTCATCAGCACACCCAGCAGGATGCCCAGCGGCAGGCTGAGAAGGACAGACACAGCGCTGATCTTAAGTGCCACGCCCAGACCGCCCAGCAGGCGAACCATATTTTTGCCCTTGAGCAGGACTTCAAGACCCAAATCCGGCATAGCGCAGCCTCCTTTCCAGCCAGCTGCCCAGCAGGGACACCGGCAACAGGATGATGAGGTAGAACACCACCAGCAGGAAAAGGTTCTCGGCCGTCTTATAGTATAGGCCGATGAGGTCTTTTGCCGTGAACATCAGATCCATCAGGCTGATGGCGCTGAACACGCTGGTCTCCTTGAGCAGGAAGATGATATTGGCCATAAAGGCCGGCATACTGATGGAGACCGCCTGCGGCAGCACCACATAGCGCATGGTCTGCAGCCGACTCATGCCAAGGCTCAGGGCACTTTCTGTCTGGATGGGTTCAATGGCTTCCAGCCCGCTGCGGAAGGCCTCGGCCATGTAGCTGCCGCCCAGAAAGGCAAGACCTGCAATGCCGCAGAGCTCGGCGTTGGTCTTGATGCCGATCTTGGGCAGGCCGTAATACAGAAAGAACAGCTGGACCAGCAGCGGCGTGTTCCGGCTGAGCTGGATATAAGCGCCCACGATACGGCGCAGCACCGGCACTTTTTCGTACTGGAGCACGGCGCAGACAAGGCCCACAAGGATGGCCCAGAAGATACCGGCCACACCCAGACGCAGGGTGAGCCAGGCCGCTTTTTCATACTGCGGCAGATATTGCACCATCACATTCCAGTCCATGTCTGTTCCCCTCCTTTTCTCCTGATCTTGCGGATGTGTGTTTCCGTTGGCCGTATGATATACCCATTTTCCCAGAATGTCAATAGGTTTATAGGTTTTTTTATTGCACAAATTCCGGTCAAATTGATAAACACGCTATTCATCGCTGATTTTTCGCTTCTGCTTTTCCACGCAAAAACGCCGTCTCTTGCCTTTTTGCACAAGAGACGGCGTTTGTTTTTGGTGGTTTAACTTTGGGTTGCAGTTAACAAGGCCTCGTTTTGTTCACCAATTGTCAGTGTACTCTTCTTTGCTTCCCAATCACCGTTATAAACGATCGTTTTCAAATTGCAGTAATCAAATGCATATTTCTCTACGTTCGACAATGTTCCCGGCAGAGTGATCTTTTTCAGGCCACTATGTTCAAATGCGCCTTCTTCAATCCGGATCACACCCTCGCCAAGCTGCACACTTTGCAGAGCTTTACACCGGGCAAATATGCGCTGACCTGTCATTGGTGTATTTTCAATTGTTGCAGTTGTAAGCGAATGACAGTCCGCAAATACATCGTTTTTCAGTTCCTTAACACTGGCTGGTATGTAAATCTGTTTTAGTCCGGATTCTTGAAATGCAGACTGCTGAATTTCAACCACATCTTCTGGAATCGTTATCCCGGTTAGTTTCCAATTTTTCATAAAGCAGTTCGCACCGATACTGTACGGCTTTCCCGTCGGAAGGAGCACATTTGCCCCATTCGTAAACTCATAGTTGACCAATACCAGCTTGCCTTGCTCTATTTTCCACTCTGCCTTACAGCCTTCCGGGATTACCATGCCATCCCACGGTTTGGGCGGTTCCGGTTCCGGAAGCGGCTCCGGTTCACTGGAAGAAGCCGATTCCGAGGGGGCGGGCACTTCCTCCGGCTGAGAGGGGGCCGGCAGCTCACTGGAAGCGGGCGGTTCCGCAGGCGCGGGCATCTCTCCCCCGCCGCAGGCAGAAAGCAGCACGGGACCGCACAAAAACAGTGCTGTGCACAGAACGGTCCTCCATTTCATAGCGAGCCTCCTATTCTGCCCCGCAGGGGCCATCTTCTTTTTTCAGAACACCTTGCGGCACTCCACCACAAGGCCGACCACCCGCACCTGCACCCGTTTCAGATCATAGATCTGGGGCTGGTGCACGGGGTTGAAGCTTTTGGGGGTCAGGACCACAAGGCTCCCCTCCTGACGGAAATATTTCACGGTGGCTTCATCGCCGTTGACCATCACCACGGCAAGCTGGCCGTTTTCCACCTCCGGCTGCTCCCGCACCAGGATCTCATCGTTTTCCGAAATGCCCACGGCGTTCATGCTGTCGCCCCGGACACGGAGCCAGAAGTACCGTGCCCCGTCCTTCCGGGTGATGGGGATGTAGCCCTCAATGTTTTCTTCCGCATACATGGGCAGGCCTGCACGCACCGTGCCCAGCAGCGGAGCCGTGAGGGCGGGATCGAACGGGACAGCTCCTTCGGGCAGCTTCCGCTCCTCCTGCACCGATGGGACGGCTTCGCCCAGCAGTTCCCCCACCGGCACGCCAAAATAGGCGGACACCCTGGCCAGCGTCTCGCCCGAGGGGGTCGCCCCGGTGTTTTTCCATTTGGTCACTGTGGAGTTGCTCAAGCCCATCTCCTGCGCTGCCCGGCTGCGGCTGATGCCTCTGGCCTGACACAGGGCCGTGTAGCAGTCATAAAACACAAATTTTGCACTCCTTCTTGTGCAGAACGCCGGTTTTCTAACCGGATTCAGATTTTTTCTTGACTTTCTGAATTTAATCAGATATTATAGCCTCACAAGCTGATTTTGGTTAGATTTTATCCACCAAACCTTCTGCGGTCTTTTCACAATCTTACCGGAAATTCTAACCAAAGTCAAGCTTTTTGAACGCAAAAATCACGACAAAAGGAGTGAAACTGTATGATTGAACGTCAGATCCATTTATCCTCGGGCGGCGGGGCTGCTTTGCAGGGGTACGATGGCCTGCTCCGCTTCGGCTACACCAAAAACCGGGGCATCTACGCCCTGCGGGTGGAAGCCGACGGCGAGTGGCAGGGCATGACCCTGCGGGCCTTCTGGCACCTGCCGGATGGGAATGCTGCCCCCTCCACGCTGGTGGTGGACGGCCTTGTGGAGGTGCCCGCCCTCATCACGGCTGTGCCCGGGGAGGGGCGCATCACCTTTGAGGGCACCGATGGCACCCGCACCCTGACCAGCGCGGACGTGTGCTACTGCGTGGCCGAAAATTCCGGCACGGAGGACAGCACCCTGCCCCAGCCCGGCACGCCCGCCTGGCAGGCCCTGCTCGACCGGCTGAAAGCAGCTGTGGAAAGCGGTGCATTCCGGGGCGAAAAGGGTGACCCCGGACCGCAGGGAGAACCCGGTGCCGCAGGACCCACCGGCCCCAAAGGAGAGCCCGGCCCGCAAGGCCCGCAGGGAGAACCCGGCCCCCAGGGCCCAAAAGGTGACCCCAGCGATCCCGGCCAGTGGGAGCTGCTGGAAAAGGTGTCCCTGAACGCCGCCGCTGCCAGCTTTGAGCGCACCTTTCCCACCGAACTGCAGGCGCTGAAGGTGCTGTTTCAGGCAGGCAGCAGCCAATCCAAGGGCACGCTGCACTGGGTTTGCAGCACCAGCGATGGTGCCCAGCTGCTCAGTGCTTCTGCCCCCTGTGCTGCCAGCAGCTCGATGTCCAGCCCGCCCACCCGCACCTTTGCCAGCTTTCAGGCACTCCCCTGCTTCGGGCAGTATCTCTGTTTTGCCGCATCCGGCACCACGGGTGCACCGCCTGCGGTCGTTTTGCCCGCCGGAAGCGGCGGCCAGAATGTGGATGCCAGCCAGAAGCTCGGCAGGCTGACCCTGACCGTGGACACCAACGTCCGGCTTGCCGCCGGTGCCACGATCGAGCTGTGGGGCGTTCCGGCCTGAGCGGGAGCACCGAAACCGTTCCCGACAGAGCTTTCGGTAAAATTTCTTTCACTTTCCATGAAATTTTCGTGTTTTGTCTTGATGCATCTTCCATATTTTGTTATACTGGTTAAAAAGCGGAAAGTGGGGAATCGGCCATGGATGTCCCTGTTCGGTTTATCGATTCGATCATCAACAATCCCCTGCTGATGCAGTTTCTTGTGCATCGGTGGTTTTTCCTGCTGGAATATGACCTCCGTCTGGATCAGCTGCGGGTCTACGATACCCGGAGCCGCACGCTGGAGACACTGGATGCCTACCTTGGCTCCGAGAAGCCGGAGCACGCCACGATCTTCGCGGAGGACCGCTGGAAGATGCGCGCCCTGCTCACCGGTGAGCTGTATGGCCCGCTGGAGATGCGCTTTGTCTCGCCGGAGGGGGTGTATTATTCCCGGGAGGTGGATGCCCGCCCGGTCGAGGACCCCGCCCGCGGCACGCTCTATGTGGGCTACGCAAAGGACATCACCGACCAGAAGAATCAGACCCAGGAGCTGCTGGAGCAGGCCCGCCACGATTCCCTGACCCAGCTGTATAACAACCGCACCGGCAAGGAGCTCATTGACCGCTATCTGCAGGCCAAAGATCCCTATGCCTCCTGCGGAATGCTGGTCATCGACCTGGATTTTTTCAAGAACGTCAACGACTGCTACGGCCATCTGTTCGGGGACAAGGTCCTGCAGGAGTTTGCCCGGCTGCTGCGCACCCTGTTCCGCTCCAGCGACATTCTGGTGCGGTTCGGCGGCGATGAGTTCGTGGTGTTTCTGAAGGATATCCCCAACACCACCCTGCTCCAGAAGACCCGCCAGCTTTCGGAATCCGTGCAGCAGGTGAAGTTCTGTGAAAACGATTACCGGATGACCTGCAGCATCGGTGCCTGCTTCCTGCCTGAAAACACAGCGGGCTATTCCTTTGACCAGCTGTTCGAAAACGCGGACTGGGCCCTGTATCAGGCCAAGCAGAACGGCCGCAACCAGTATGTGTTCTGCGACAATCTGCGGCGCTACGCCCAGGCGGTTCCTGCCGCCCCGGAAACGGCCGATATCGATGCACGCTACCTGCACAACGACCTGATCTCCACCGCCTTTGAACTGTTTGAGAAGAACAACAGCTTTGAGACCGCCATTCCCCTCTTCCTGAAGATCGTCGGCATCCGGCTGCAGCTGGACCGCATCACCATTGTGGACACCCGCATCCGGGAACGCAGCATCTCCCGGCAGTTCCAGTGGACCTCTCCCCGCGCGGAGCCGGTGCCTCTGAACGGTGAATCCTATACCAAGGAGGACTTCCTGACCCTGTTCCACAGCTATGATGAATACGGCACCACCGTGCTGCAGGCCGACAACATGGGGATGTACTCGCCGCAGGGGCGCGCGCTGCTGATGCAGGGCGGGGCCCAGACAGTGGTCTACGCTGCCATGTACGGCGAGGGCGAGTATCAGGGTGCCATTGCCTATGTGGTGTGCGGCAGCAAGCGGTACTGGACTCCCCAGAACCGCCGGGAGCTGGGCGAGATCACCAAGATCATCAACGCCTACCTGAGCAAGCATCTGGCTGTGAACGCCGTGAGCCGCGGCATGACCTCTGCCCCCGAGTTTGACCGGCTGACCGGCCTGCTGTCCTTTTCCCGTTTCAAGGAGGAGGTCTTCCACAAGATCATCGGCGGCTACGCCGAGGGCTTCCAGATCTTCTACTGTGACTTCGAGAACTTCAAATACTTCAACGAAAAATACAGCTACGCCACCGGTGATCAGCTGCTGAAGGAATTCAGCGATTTCCTCATCGAGGCGGCCCGCCACTGGGGCGAGTGCTACCTGTGCCGGGTGGTGGGCGACCAGTTCGTGCTCTACCTCTCCTGCCGCGACGAGAAAGGCCCGCTCCACTATGCAGACACGCTCTGCCGCCGGTTTGAGCAGTATCAGGCCCAGCATTACCCGGAGGTACGCCTGCGGGTGCGGATGGGTGTGTATGCCATTGAGCCCGGCTGCCTGAGCGCCTCGGCCGCCATCGACAAGGCAAACTTTGCCCGCAAGCAGGTGCACAGCAACACCCGTGTGTCTGCTGTCCAGTTTGACAAAAAGCTGGAGGTCAAGCAAACCCTGACCGGTGAGCTGCTGAGCGGCCTGCCGCAGGCGCTTGAGAACGGTGAGTTCAAGCTGTACCTCCAGCCCAAGTTCTCGCCCAAGGATCTCTCGGTCATCGGAGCCGAGGCGCTGACCCGCTGGATCAAGCCGGACGGCACCGTGGTCTACCCCGACCAGTTCATTCCCATTCTGGAATCCACAGGCCACATCGTGGAGCTGGATCTGTACATCTTCGAGCAGGTGGCCCAGTTCCTGCAGCGCAATGCACAGGCCGGGCACCGGCTGCTGCCCATTGCGGTGAATGCCTCGGTGGCGCTGGCCCGGGAGGATGCCCCCACCCAGGAGTACAGCGAAATTCTGGAAAAGCACAACATCAGCGCCCGGATGCTGGAGATCGAACTGACCGAGACAGCGGTGGTCTCGGAGTACGACCGGGTGAAGCGCCTGCTTTCCTCCTTCCAAAGCGATGGAATGCAGACCTCGCTGGACGATTTCGGCGCGGGCGGTTCCCTGCTGAACAACATGGTGGATATCCCCGTGAACACCATCAAGCTGGACAAACTCTTTCTGACCCGGTGCAGCTCCAACGCGCGGGGCACCGATTTCCTGCGGGAGATCGTGCATCTGGTCAAACGGATGGGCTACAACGTCATCTGCGAGGGCATCGAGACCGAGGAGCAGGTGCAGCTCCTCCGCTCGCTGGACTGCGACGGCGCGCAGGGCTTCTGGTTTTCCAAGGCCATCCCGGCTGAGGAGTTCGAGCGGCGGTATCTCTGCGACTGAGACAAAAAAAGCACTCCCCTTCGGGCGGAGCCGTGCGGCACACGGTCCTGCCCGAAGGGGAGTGTTGCTGTTTAGAAAGAATTATACCGTGGTCTCGACCCGGGGAGCCCCACCGGCGATTTCTTCTGCCGTCAGGGGGGCAGCCTGCGCCGGGGCGTTCAGGCGCTCCTTGGCGACTGCCAGCATCAGCTTGATGCGGTTTTCCTGGTTGACCCGGGTGGCGCTGGGGTCGTAATCGATGGGGGTGATATTGGCGCTGGGATACAGGGCGCGGATCTTGTTCACCATGCCCTTGCCCACGATATGGTTGGGCAGGCAGCCGAAGGGCTGGGCACAGACGATGTTGCCGTAGCCGCCCTGCACCAGCTCGATCATCTCGGCGGTCAGCAGCCAGCCCTCGCCCATCTTGGCCCCCAGCGAAATGATGCCGTGGGGCTTTTCCACCAGCTCCTTGAAGGGCCCGGGGGCATAGAACCCGGCATCGGCTGTGGCCTTGAGCATGGCACGCTCCACACTGTCCAGCCAGTTGAGCAATTGATCCGTGCCCATCTTGACGGCCAGCTTGCCGCCGTAAAGGACATGATCCTCGCCCATATTGAAGATGCAGTACTGCACAAAGCCCATCAGGCCCGGGAAGTTCACCTCACAGTCCTGGCTCTCCAGGAACTTCTGCAGGTCGTTGTTGCCCAGGGGGCTGTATTTGACGTAGATCTCGCCGACTACGCCCACCTTGACCTTGGGCACCCGGGTCACGGGGAGGGCCGCAAAATCCTTTGCAATGAGCGGGAAGGTGTGCTTCATTTCCCGGGCAGTAAAGCCCTTGCCGGCCAGCAGAACGCGGCCCAGACGCTCGACCCACAGATCGACCATCCGGTCAGCGGCACCCTTTTCGTTCTCGTAGGGAGCCACCTGATTGCGCAGGGCACAGAGCATATCGCCGTAGAAAATGCAGGCCAGCGCGCGGCGGGCCAGCGGCAGGGTCATCTGGAAGCCGCTGTCTTTTTCCAGACCGGAGAAGTTCAGGCTGGCAACGGGGATCTGGGGATAGCCTGCCTTGACCAGAGCCTTGCGGAGCAGGTGGATGTAGTTGGAGGCACGGCAGCCGCCGCCGGTCTGGGTGATGAGCAGGGCCGTGTGATCCAGGTCATACTTGCCGCTGTTCAGGGCGTCCAGAAACTGGCCGATGACCAGCAGGGCCGGATAGCAGGTGTCGTTGTGGACGTATTTCAGGCCAAGCTGTGCCACGGCGCTGCCGCAGTTGCCCAGGATCTCGCACTTGTAGCCGTCGTAGCGCAGGGCGTATTCCAGCAGCCGGAACTGGGTAATGGCCATGTTGGGGATGAGGATGGTGTGGGTCTGCTTCATCTCCGGGGTAAATTTGGGATAATTGTATTCCATAGGTTCCTCCTATGTATCAGGCTTCTGCCTTGGGGGCGGCCTTTTCCTCTGCCGCCTCGTCGCGCTCCTCCAGAGCGGCGAACAGGCTGCGCAGACGGATGTTGACCGCACCCAGATTGGTGATCTCATCGATCTTGAGCTGGGTGTAGAGCTTGCTGCCTGCCTGCAGGATCTCGCGGGTCTCATCGGTGGTAAAGATCGG
>ERZ506753.534-NODE-534-length-32126-cov-15.653145_pt1 | contig 32126 bp, 25 predicted proteins | sample MGYA00513044_ERZ506753 | MGnify/ENA metagenome assembly ERZ506753 | reverse complement strand
TTATTTCCGACAGATTTTTCTTTCAGTGTTCGGAGAGCTGTATCATAAAGAGAAACTTTTTATTTTTATGGTAATAGCTGTTTAGTTTCTGACATTCAGATTACAAACCTGTTTGCGGCAGAGTTATTGATGCCGTATGAAGTCTTTCGGAAAAATTTCTTTGCACATATGAACGAATTGGAAATAACTCCCGGGAAGGTACGGTTGGATGAGGCTATCCGTCTGATTGTTTGTCAGATGAGTGATTTTTTGGTTCCTTATGTGATTAGCATAAATTAAGTCTGCGAAGCAAACGATACTCCTTGGGCTTTGCACAAGGAGATTCATATTTATTGTATTTCGCAGTGTATTACTGGACGCGGAGTGAACAGTAACCAGTAAATAAACAATTTATTGACAAATAACTGACCAGATGTAATAATACCACTCAGAGATAGTATTTGGACTCAAAACTATACTCTGGCTGAAATCACTGGAATCTTATATAAAAGCAGCCAGCCGGAATCCGGAAACGGGAACGGAGGGATGTATGTAATTTTAAAAGATACGAGCCGGTATTTATGATACAAAAAATCAGATTTCCAATAATCTATGGAATAGTAAAACATATTTTATGTATCAGAAACAGGACTCAATATACAGGGAATCAATCAGAAGCGTTTCAGGGTCAAAGTGTATCCTGATGCGCTTTTTTTGCAGATCATAAAGGTATATTTCCTTTTTATGGTGCTGCTTGACTCTGATTTTTCCCGCAGGAAAGGACTATATAAGATGACAATAGAAATGTTAAAAGGAAAAATCCACAGAGCAACTGTTATCCAGGCTGAACTGGATTATGTGGGAAGCATTACTGTGGATGAAGAACTGCTGGAAGCTGCCGGAATACTGGAATATGAGAAAGTTCAGATTGTAGATGTGAACAATGGCAGTCGATTCGAGACATACACAATCTGCGGAAAACGCGGAAGCGGTATGATCTGTCTGAACGGAGCAGCAGCAAGATGTGTAAGCACAGGTGACAAGATTATCATCATGGCTTACGCAGGATATGAGCCTGAAGAGGCACGCACTCATAAGCCTGCAGTTGTATTTGTAGATGAAGAGAATAAGATCAGCAGAGTGACCAATTATGAGAAACATGGTCTGCTGAAAGACATGGCCTGAAAACGTTGATATCAGATTAGAGGCTATCATAAGATGAAAGTGAATTCAGAAAAGAGGCTATCTCAAAATCTATGATACCGGTCCATTGACCGAGAAAGAGGAGATAACAATGCAGGTAACAAAAACAGTAGAAGAAACAAGAAAACAGATCAAAGCATGGAAAAAAGAAGGTAAAACTATAGGTCTTGTTCCAACAATGGGATTTCTTCATGAGGGACATGCAAGTCTGATCAAAAAATGCAGAGAACAGAACGACATTGTAGTTGTGTCTGACTTTGTCAATCCAACACAGTTTGGTCCGACAGAGGATCTTGAGGCATATCCAAGAGATTTCGAACGCGACAGCAAACTCTGTGAAAGTCTTGGCACAGACCTGATCTTCTGCCCTGAACCTTCTGAAATGTATCATGATCCCCATGCATTTGTAAGTATCGATACATTATCTGAGACACTTTGTGGAAAAACACGTCCTATCCATTTCAAAGGTGTGTGCACAGTTGTAACCAAGCTGTTCCATATTGTAGCCCCGGACAGAGCATATTTCGGACAGAAGGATGCTCAGCAGCTGGCCATCATCCGCAAAATGGTCCAGGATCTGAATTTTGATATAGAAATCGTAGGCTGCCCGATTGTCCGTGAAGAGGACGGACTGGCAAAATCCTCCAGAAATACATATTTAAGCGATGAAGAGAGAAAGGCTGCTCTCTGTCTGTCCAGATCCGTAAAACTCGGACAGGAAATCATTCACGCAGGCATTTCCGCAGAAGAACTTCTCGGCAAAATGCGTGCAGTGATCGAGGCAGAGCCTCTGGCAAAAATCGATTACGTTTCCATGGTAGATGCACTTACCATGCAGCCTGTGGAAAAAGCTGATCATAATGTTCTCGTAGCAATGGCTGTCTATATTGGCAAAACAAGACTGATCGATAACTTCAGCTACGAGGTATAATATATGGAAAATATTTTAAAGAAAATAGGAAAAATCAGCAGTTTTGCATCCAGATATATTGGAATCATCATCATTGCCTTTTCATGCCTTGCCTTTTTCTGGAGGGATGGATTTGCATGGATGACAAATTATACATCTGTTTTTCTGGGCGTGATCATGTTTGGTATGGGACTGACCATACGTCTGGAAGACTTCCGGGCAATTTTTTCCAGACCAAAGGAAGTGATCATTGGCGCAGTTGCACAGTATACGATCATGCCAGTCGTAGCCTGGGTATTGTGTAAAGTTATGAATCTTCCCGCAGATCTGGCTCTGGGTGTGATTCTTGTGGGATGCTGTCCTGGTGGAACAGCCAGCAATGTGATCACCTATATTGCAGGCGGTGATGTTGCACTTTCAGTAGGAATGACCATCGTTTCCACTCTGGCTGCTCCTGTTATGACTCCATTTCTTGTGTACATTCTGGCAGGTGCCTGGGTGGAAGTATCCTTCTGGGCAATGGTACTTTCTGTTGTAAAAGTAATTCTGGTTCCTGTACTTCTTGGAATCCTTCTCCGTACACTTGCAGGAGATCATGTAGATAAAGTTTCAGATGTTATGCCATTGATCTCTGTTGTAGCCATTGTTATGATCATTGGCGGAATCGTGGCAATTAATGCAGAGAAAATCTTAAGCTGCGGAGTTCTGGTCCTTGGCGTTGTTGCGATCCACAATTTCTGTGGTATGATGCTTGGGCTCCTTGCAGCAAAAATTTTCCATGTAGAATATACACGGGCAACAGCTATAGCTATTGAAGTGGGCATGCAAAACAGCGGACTGGCAGTTTCTCTGGCAGCAGCTAACTTTGTAGCCAATCCACTGGCAACTCTTCCAGGTGCTATTTTCAGTGTATGGCATAATATTGCAGGCTCCATCTTTGCAGGAATCCGCCGTTCCGGCGTAGAAAACAGGACACGCACAGGTGAAAATGGTGTGTCAGCAGCATAAATAACAAGGGAACGTAGAAAACAAAAAATCCCCGGAATCCTTGGCTTAACAGTGATAAGAAACTAATTTGCTTATCTACTGCCAGCTAACGGATTCCGGGGCAAAAATAACTACTTGAATTTTTTTGCTTTTATGACATCTATAATTATCCCTTTGTTTTTTATAAGCTTTATTCGCCAACTCTCAATTTCTCAGCATTTTGAACGGAATATCCCATATCATAGGCCTTTTTGAAAACACTTTGATTTCTGACTAATCCGGCATCCATCACGTTTGCTGCATATATCTTTCCTGCAATCTTGTATTCTTCCAGATGTTCTACAAAACCATCCAGATCACCAAGCGGTCTTTCAATGATGTCCTCGCCCAGACCAGCCGATATAATATAGTAAACTTCTTTTTTACCAAGATGCTGCCAGATAGGATAAGTGCGGTCAATAAAGGTCTTCATCTGGGCACTGATTCCATAAAAATAAACCGGAGTAGCCAGTACAAGTACATCTGCTTTCCGAAACATTCCGAGTATTTCAGCCATGTCATCTTTTAATACACAGGTACCGCCATTTCTCATACAGCCGTCGCAGGCTCTGTACCATGTTCACCTGATGTCCTTTTGCTTCTGCACCTTTTTTGAACTGCTCACAGCTAAACAGTTCTCTGACTGTATTTTCATATACCACACATTTCTCTGCCTTCTTAATCTTTTTGGCATATTTTTTACTGTTAGTAAAGAATGTCATGGTTCGACCCTATGAAGTACGGCCCTATAAAGTATAGATATTTATCTACAATCTCCCAGTAGCCGCTCTTAGGCGAACCATTCTTCTTAATGACAGCTATGGCTTACGCATCCATGCTCGCCACATGTATGTCCTTCCCCGTGGTTGTGCTCGTGATGAGAACACTTCACATTTGGATTATACGCAAGTGTTTCATTGATAAAGGCTTCTACCGCTTCATCTGCATCTCCGGAAACTCCTCCGAAAAGCTTAATACCGGCTGCCGCTAAAGCTGTCTGTGCGCCCCCTCCGATTCCGCCACAGATCAAAACATCTGCATTCAATGCATTAAGAACTCCTGCCAATGCGCCATGTCCGCTTCCGTTGGTATCTACTACCTCTGAATGTACCACTTTCCCTTCTTCTACATCATAAATCTTAAATGTTTCTGTGTGTCCAAAGTGCTGGAAAATCTGTCCGTTTTCATATGTTACTGCTATTCTCATAATACCTTCTCCTTTTTCCACTGCATATTTTTGATAAAGCTCCTGCTTGTAACATCCTCCAAGGTTGCAGTCGCTACTTTGACCATCGCAGATTCTGAAATCCCCGCCCTCAATTCTAAGCGGATGTCCATCAATAAGTGCATCTGCTATTTTCTTCCTGGCAATCTCGTAAATTCGTTGAACTGTTGTTCTTGCGATCTGCATAGATACTGCACACTGCTCCTGACTGTAACCTTTCTTGTCCAAAAGACGAATTGTTTCATACTCATCTACCGTCAGAATAATGGGGGCTTTTTTCTCCGTATCATCTGCCGGAAGAAATTCTAAAACATTGGGAAAATGGCAGACTTTTCTGCATTTTATTGGTCTTGGCATAAACTGCTCCTTTCTTGTTATAATATAATAGTTCTATAAAGGGCATATGTCAATAACATTTTTGACATATGCCTTTTTAACCAAATCAAGTAAGTCCCCTGCTTCAATTGCGAAGAGCAAACGGGCATCGGAGAGACTTCTGGAAAGCAGTACGAAATATCTTGAAGAGAAGCTGAAACTCACAGTCAACAGAGAGAAGCTTAATGAGATACTGACTGGTTATCTCCATTACTATGGCATCACTGACAATTCAGAGAGAATTACAGCATTTCGTTATAATGTTATGAAAAGCTACAATTTTAAATATCAGGGGAGATCGAGGTCTCTTATCTTCAAATATTCCACAAGCTTAAAAGACATTCTCAACAGAAACTCTGTCATGGGATCGTTTAAATCGGCTTTACCTATTTCAATGATTTTTTCCATTCGATAAGCCAGCGAATTCCTGTGAATACACAAAATGTTAGCTGTTTCCTTATTGTTATGGAAACACTGTAGATATACCTCAAGTGTATGGTAAAGTTCATTTCCCGTTCTCTGGTCATATTTATTCAGTCTGTAAAGGGCAGGGTGGATATAATCTGCAAGTTTTTCTGGTTCTTTGATCTTGTTCATCATTTCGTAGAACTCAATTTCAGAATACCGATGAATTTGATGCTCCATCGGATACCTTTGATCCCATGATATTTCCTTCTTAAGGTTATCAGGGATTCTGTGATTCCATTCAAGAACTGTCCGCGCCTGCTGATAAGCTCTGTAAAATTCATCCATTTTTGAAAAAACCAGGGAGATTCCTACATCCAGATGATACTCTGCCATCGTTTTAAGCATTATTTTTTGAGTATCTACAAATATAACAGAACTCTGATCTGGTACAAGCAGGACTAGTGCATTGTCGTGGACAGTCATATATGCTTCCGGAAAGATATGTCGGATCACAGGATAAAGCTGCTGCTTTAATTTATTTTCCTTCAAAAATGTCTTCGGTTGGATACAAAGTGCATACATTGCATCAGATACTCGAAGATGAGAAATGGAATCTGCCAATATATCAGCCGGAGTTCCAATCAGCAAGGCTTCAAGAAGCTGCTGGTCCGCACTGGTGTACTGAAACAGTTCAGGATGATAATGTCCAACTACGGAGCTGATTGCCCGGCTTACATCACTCATAGCTGCTAAGTGTTCTGCGGTAAAAGGGATATTGTTTTCTATCATCAGAACAAAACCAACCTGAACACCGTTTAAAAACACTTTCGAACTACATTTACGATATGGTGATTCCGGGCAAGATACTTCAACAGCCTCAATGCTGGCTGAAGCCCCCTGGACAGCTTCCAATGACATTACATTTTTAATGAAATCGTATGTACAATATCCACGTTCAATATTCTTTTTCCATAATTTATCCGTAACCGGAATTGATGTAGAATATGACAGGATACGGAATTTCTTGTCACAAAATACCAAGGAATATCCTAATTTGATGGATGCAGAGTTAATCACTTCATCCAGGCTATGGGAAGAGTGGCCTTTTCGAACCAGTTCTTCATATAAACTAACCTGTTCATGTGTCTGAAGAAACTGTTTTGCTGCATTAAAAACTGCAAAAAGCTCTTTTGCCTGTACTGTTGCACGATCCGTACAGGAATAAGGAAAAAGATAGTTTTCTCCACGAACAAGGATACATTGAGAAGGCTGCATATCAGGAGACAAAACATTGGGATAACCAAAATAGACAATATCTGTGGCGTATCTTGTTTGAGTGCCATCCAGCAGCTCTACATCTCGTATTTCATGAAGATCAGTAGAACAATTTAGTATTATGTTAAAATTTTTTTCATTTTTTAAATAATCAATAAGATCGGAAAACAGCATTTTCATACTCCTCTTTACAATTCTTTGTGCATAATGTACAGTGTTTTGCTGATTATTATTAATTATAGTGCATTGTGCATAAATATACAATGTCTTTTTTATATTTATGCCGTTGTTTTTTTAACAAAGAAAATGTTATTTTTAAGCCATAATAATCAAGAGACGCAAGTAAAGGAGGGTGTACATGTATCAGGAAATTTTTAAACAGGGAAAAATTGGAAATATTACACTTAAAAACCGACTTGTAATGTCACCGATGGGTACAAGCCTGGCGGAGATGGATGGGTCTCCATCGGAAGACATGATTGCATTCTATAAGGCACGTGCAATTGGTGGCGCAGCGCTTATTATTCCGGAGATTGCAAGGGTAAACGATCTGCATGGTGCAGGGATGATGCGTCAGCTGTCTGTTTCAAAAGACAGACATATCGAAGGTCTTGCAAAGCTTGCAGAAACAGTACATAAATATGGGACAAAGATATTCATCCAGCTGCATCACCCTGGACGTGAAACAGTAACTGCTCTTACAGGCGGCCCGGTAGTATCTGCTTCAGCAATACCGTGCAAATATCTTCAGCAGGAAACAAGGGCTCTTTCAACAGAAGAAGTAAAAGCTTTGATCCAACAGTTTATCTCAGGTGCTGTACGAGTAAAAAAAGCGGGTTGCGATGGAGTAGAGCTTCATGCGGCTCATGGGTATCTATTACAACAGTTTCTTTCCCCTTACACAAATAAACGCGAAGATGAGTATGGTGGTTCCTTTGAAAACAGGCTTCGTATGATCACTGAGATCATAAATGGAATCCGCGTACAGTGTGGACCGGACTTTCCAATCGGTGTCCGTTTAAGCGTGGAAGAATTTCTGGATAAGACAGGAGTAACAGAGGATTATATCCATATCCAGGATGGAGTTAAGATTGCAATGGCGCTTGAGAAATGCGGGATTGATTTTATTGATGTGTCTGTTGGTTTATACGAAACAGGAAGTGTATGTGTAGAGCCGATCTCCTTCCCCCAGGGTTGGAGAAAAGATCTGATCAAGGCCGTAAAAGATCACGTTTCTATTCCAGTGATAGGAGTTTCCTGCATACGTGAACCACAGGTAGCTGAGAGTTTTCTGGAAGGAGGTATTGTTGATTTTGTCTCCATGGGAAGAAGCTGGCTCGCAGACGAACAGTGGGGACTCAAGGTACTTGAAGGAAGAGAGAATGAAATTTGTAAATGTATCAATTGTCTGCGCTGCTTTGAGAGCCTGAATGCATGGATGGGCGCGGGTATTCCGGCGGAATGTGCAGTTAATCCACGTGCATGCCGCGAACGTCTTTATGGAAATGCAGAATATGACACTCAGGAACATAAGGTAGTAGTTGTTGGTGGCGGTCCATGTGGTATGATCGCTGCTAAAACACTTGCTGAACGCGGCATGAAGGTAACACTGGTTGACCGCCAGAGTGAGCTTGGAGGTACGATAAACCTTGCAAAGAAGCCTCCTTTCAAAGAACGTATGGGCTGGATTGCCGATTATTATAATGTTGAATTTGAGAAACTTGGAGTTGAATTAAAACTTGATATGGAAGCGACTGCGGATAAAATTGCAGAAATGAATCCGGACGCGGTGCTTGTAGCAACAGGTTCTAAATCTGTCATTCCAGGATCTATTCCCGGAATAACCGGAGAAAATGTATATACGATCGAAGATATTCTTTCCGGAAAAGCCGGACTGAAGAATAAAAAAGTAATGATCATCGGAGCAGGTGTTACGGGACTTGAAACAGCAGAATATCTCTGTCACGAAGGAAATACTGTTGTACTTGCGGATATGCTTGACAAAGTTGCTCCTAATGCAAATCATACAAATGTTGCAGATGTATGTGGAAGATTGAAAGAATACAATGCCCAGTTCATGATGGCACATGCCCTTAAAGAGATCAAAAAAGATGGAGTTGTTCTTGAAAGATTGAACGATAAGATAAATGTGGAAGTCGCTGCAGATGCTGTTGTTCTTTCACTTGGTTTCCGTCCGGACAACCATCTTGTTGAAGAATTAAAAGAAAAAGGAATCCATGCTCAGGCTATCGGAAATGCTGTGAAAGACGGTACGATTGCTCCTGCATCCAGAAGTGGTTTTGAAGCAGCAAGGAAATTGTTTAAGACATCTGTCAAAACTCCAAGCTTTATCACCGCTCCGGAGGAAATGCCTAATTTCGGTAAGATCTCTCTTATGAAAAATCAGGAGGGAATATATCTTGCATACCTCACCGATCCTGCGGCGATTGCAAAGGTTCTGCCTGCACCGTTAAAACCATTTTCCGTGCCTGTAGTTACGGTATCTGTGTGCCATGTTAAGGAGCCTACCTTTGCTGATGATTATTATGAAGCAATCCTTGGTGTTTACTGTACATATGGAACACAGCTTGGATTATATCCAATAGGGCTTGTACTTGGGGGAACCGGTGCAGAAATGGCAGTTCAGTGTGGACGTGACAATGGATCAATTCCAAAGAAACTGGGATCTGAATTTGTAATCCGTCGAAACAATGATCATGTGACCGCTCAAGTCTGCCGTCGTGGTACTGAACTTGTAAATATTGATCTCAAGATTGGTGAATATAATAACGCAATGACCGGAATGCTGTATCAGTTCCCAGAATCCGGTAAAAAGACATATGGCGGTGGTTTCTACTTCCACCTTGACCGCGAACCGGATAAAGAAGGAAAATCACATTTCCAGAATGGTGCTCTGCTTCAGAATCTCTGTGAATACAATTACCATTCATGGGAGCCTGGTTTTGCAGCGATTAAATTACAATCGTCCATTGATGATCCTTGGGGAGAACTTCCAATCAGAACAGTCATTGGAGGTGCGTATTCCTCAAATGATCTGATGGTTCATAAACTGAATTTATGTGAAGAGATTGACGCAGATGTTCTGGCACCGTATCTGCTTACCGCACGGTATGACAGAACAGCATTCATGGAAACAGGAAGAAGATAAGGAGGGCATTGCCATGAAGTTTGAAAACAAAGTAGCAATCATTACCGGTTCAACAAGAGGAATCGGAAGAGCAACCGCAGAACTCTTTGCAAAAGAAGGAGCAAAAGTCATAGTTGTTGGAACAAAGGAAGAACTGGGAGAAAGCTGTGTGAATGCAATCAAGGCAGCCGGAGGAGAAGCAATTTTCTGTAAAACAGACGTGACATCTGATGAAAGTCTTGATAACCTGGTTAAAACAGCTCTGGACACCTACGGAAAAATTGACATTCTCGTAAATAATGCAGGAGTAGGCGGAACAACTGCCAATATGGATCAGATTACAATGGATGAATGGAACACCGTTCTTGCAACAAATCTCACAGCACCATTTGTTCTTTGCAAGAAAATAATCCCTATTATGGAAAAACAAGGGGCTGGAACCATCGTCAATGTAGCTTCCATGGCAGCAACCGCAGCAGGCCGCGGAGGGCTTGCTTACACTTCTGCCAAACATGGCCTTCTTGGACTCACCCGTCAGATGTCATTGGATCATGGACGTACAGGAGTGCGTATAAATGCTGTTCTTCCAGGACCGATTGCAACAGATATGATTGCACGTGTGCTTGCAATTCCACAGCATCCGGTAACAATGAAGATTGGAATGAGTCCGGCAAAACGTCCTGGAGAACCTATCGAAGTAGCACAGGCTATTGCATTCCTTGCATCAGACGAAGCTAGTTTCATCCATGGAGCGGCTTTGGCTGTAGATGGCGGATATACGATATTTTAAAAATAATTGATATGCATTGGAAAAAGGAGTCATTTGGACTCCTTTTTTCAGTACGTAGGATCTGACTGCAGAGATAAATCAAAATATAGTACCCTAAGGAAAATCATCCAAGTCTAACGTACTGTCAGTACATGAATTCTTAAATAGGAGAGAACTATGTGCAGCAGATATTACATTGATCCCGGTATGACGGAAGATATTTCCAGAGTGGTACAGAACATAGATGGGAGGATCTGGCTGGCACAAGGAGATACCCGTCCGACCGATGTCGCACCAGTCATTGGACAGTCAGAACACGGACTGGAACTGGGTATATGCAGATGGGGATATCCCCTGTCAAAAAGCAAGGGTCTGGTCATCAATGCAAGGGTAGAAACTGTTTTGGATAAACCTTCTTTTCAAAACGGGATCTTATATCACCGGCTGTTGATTCCGGCAGGCGGTTTCTACGAATGGAATTCCCTGAAAGAAAAGAGTATCTTTACCAGACTGGATTCCTCTGTGCTGTACATGGCAGGGTTCTGTGACTGGTTTGATAATAGCAAAATGCCTGTACTTCTGCAGGCTTAGTCTTAATTTCTGTGATTTCATATTCGCCCTGGTCAAGGTTTTTAAAACTTCCAAATCCGTATTTCGTCCTTGTTTCCATATAAATCCAGTAGTACAATATGTTTATAAACATAAAGGAGGATTTGATTACCATGAAGAGAAAAAGGTTTTCCAGATTACTATTCTTAATGCTGACTATCATGATTACTGTTACGTTTTACCAGCCAGCCCAAGCAGCTTCCGGTAAATACACCGGGACCTACACAAAAACATGGTCTGTTTCAAGCAATATGACGGTCACCATCAAGCCGAGCTATTCCGTCATTGTAAATAAGGTTACCAGTACCAAAGTCAGGCTTCAGCTTGAAAAACTGGGAGTCAATGGTTCGCCTATCTATGCGACTGCTCCCATTACAGCAAAGCGTAAAGGAAACACAGTTTCTTTTAAGTGGAAAGATACATGGGGCAATTCCGGCACTGGAACATTAAAATTGTACAAAGGATACGTCAAATTAAAAGTAAAGCAGACATATACCGCCAGGTGGAATCGGAGTACTCTGGATACAAGCGGAAAATATATGAAAATCTACCGCCAGAGTGGTAATACAAAAATGGATAATATAGATTTATAACAACAGGGCAGAAACAGTTTTAATGCTGTTTCTGCTCATTTGTTTGGTTAATAAATTTTTGTCATTTTGGAAGTGTCCATAAAATTTATTTTCCGAATTTCTCCAATGTCTCCAGTACTCACATCCGGACAAAACGTGTAATCTTTTGTCTGGTTCCCAATAGTCACACGGGCATACCAGTGTTCGCTCCAGTTCCCGTCGTAATAAAGATTGCTTATCTTGTCGAAACCACCGATCTCTTTTGCTATGGCACACAGGATTGTTGGGGTTGTAGAGAATGTCTGGGTCTGACTTTGCGAAGTACAACTAAAAGGATAAAGCAGAGTTAAAAGATCTATAAAAGAAGTATAAAATCGGAAATAGAGTGGAAAGAGAGAAAAAAAAAGCCAGAGTTCCTGCTATAATACCTACATCAATGTTTGAGGCACTTTTTTCTGTTCCTTTTTAAAAGGCACTGCTCTGGCAGTTCTTTTGACCAGGGCAGAAGACTGTCGATAACGGATGGATCTTCCAGATGATGATTGTTTGGCGTTTCAGTGAGCAGATATTTCAGATACTCATAGACATCCAGTTCATTCGCTCTGGCGCTTTCCACCAGTGTATATAATACTCCATTTGCAAATGCTCCTTTCGGAGTATCAGCGAACAGCCATGCAAGAATGTCTGAGTCTGACCCTATGAAGTACAACTGAAATAAAAAAAGAGCCGTTCATTGATAAGCAATCCAATATAGACTTTGGAAAATATCTAGTAAAAAGAATCAAATATGTAGTTGTATAAAAGTATCATACACATAGGGGAGGAAAATCTATGGAACGCATACATATTGTTAAAAAAAGTGTAACAAAGTTAGATGTCGATTGTGTGGTTAATGCTGCCAATGAAGGATTGTGGGCAGGCGGTGGAGTATGCGGAGCTATTTTCAAAGAAGCCGGATATAATGAATTGACAGATGCTTGCACGAAGATAGGTCATTGCGATACAGGAAATGCTGTGATCACACCAGGGTTTCAGTTGAAAGCCAAATATATTATTCACGCTGTTGGACCACAGTGGCATGGTGGCAGTCATAATAAAGAACATTTGCTTCGAAAATGCTATCAAACGGCATTGCTTTTAGCACGGGATAATGGATGTAAATCTATAGGATTTCCTCTAATTTCCTCTGGTATATATGGTTATCCAAAGAAAGAAGCGTGGCAAGTGGCACTAAGGGCAGTTGCAGATTCTCTTGATTCTTTTGTGGATATGGAAGTCTATTTTGCTGTATTAGATGATACGATGCTTGCTATGGGACAGGAAATATATCATGCTATGTTCGATTATACAGGTGATTCATTGTTGGTATCTATTGATAAAGAAAAGCTGTGGCAGTGTATAGAGCTGTTGTGTAAAATACGGAAAATTGAATGGAAAACACCGCCATCAAAAAATGGATTGAATTATTTTCCCTTTCCAATCTATCCAGAGGGGATTTGGCAGGTGTTTAACCTTATGAAGCCGGATAGAGATTATGGAAAACATATGGAACAACAGCCGAGAAACATAGTACCAAGTGAGATGTCTGTAGAGCAGATTAATACAAGACTCACCTTGATTCAAAGGAGTGAACGTTTCGGTGATGGTAATGTTGCAGCAGAAATAGAAAATGGTAATTTGTTAAAAATGTTACTTCGCTTAGATGATCTTTTGAATAAAAGCGTAAAGAACTAGAATTTGCTTGAAAGAAGGTGAGGCAACACATTTGTAGCATTGGGGTCTGACACCAATGTGGTCAACCTAGCGTCAACTTAGGGGCATATTAGCGAATATCCTCTAATGCAAACTACAAAATTAATCGGTTTATGACAGAAAACAGTTGCTGTTTTGTTGGAAACCAGAAGATTCATAAAAATTGCCGCACTTAAATAAGCCTATTGATGAATGCTGGCTCTATTTTAAAAAGAAGCTTTTTTATTTCGGAAATGTGGACGTCCCTTGGATTTCAATTTCTTCCTTGGAAACGACCTGCCGGGCAGGAGCTGTGATCTGCAGCGTACAGCATCTGTATATAACTGTTCAATAATTGAAAGCTCAAACAGTCCGCAGAGTATTTTGGGAACAATACTTTTGATCCGTCCAATGATAAATGCACGATTGGCCTGATAACGGAACTTATTTGTGCTTTTGGCAGAAATCTGTATTTCCTCATCTGCTTCATTTTTTATAAGGGAGGCCAGATTCGATAAAAGCATATTTATATAAAATTCCTGCTGTATAGACACTGCAGTAGCACCGGAAAACTCTTCCATGGCAAAGCGGCTTTTTAATTCTTTGTACTTAAGTTCTACAGGCCATCTGTAGAAGTAAAGTTCCTGGAACATATCTTTTGTAACAGCAGGATCAAACAGGTTTGTTGCAAGATATTCTTTTGTACCATCATCAAGCGGAATCTCAAGGACACGTATGGGTACATCGGAAGTACCTTCTTTTGAAGTTCCCTGAAGAATGGAAATCATATCACCATTGCATTTTTTAGATAAATTGATTCCCTCTTTCAGTCTCATAACACAGAGATGCCCATGCTCTACACAGTAGCGGAACATATCTTCTGAATAATAACCTCTGTCAAAAATAATAATACTGTTGTTATATAGTCCCATATCTTCAAGAACTTCAAGATGTTCTAATGCAGCTGCTCGTTCAGAAGAAAGAAATTTATGGATAGATGCATGAAGGATATAATCATCCAGAACATCATAGATTATTGAAGCCAGTCCCATGGTATAACGTCGGTTTGGATCAGGATAGCTGGACATTTCGCCAAAAAAATCAAATGTCGATTTTGAATTAGGAAGTTCGATCCTGGAACCATCTACTGCAAAAAGATGATAACCCTGCCACAGCTTTCTTGAAGAGATCTGGCTGTAAAACAGATCAACAGAAAGGTAATAAAGTTCCTTGAACAGTGAAGGATTAATGAACTGTCTGGCTTTGGAAAGTGCCTGTTTAGAAACATCCGGAAAAGAAAGTGTGCCAAGTTCTTCTCTAATCTGTGAAAGATTCTGGAACATGGAAGCTTTTGAAGAGAAGAACAGATAAATAATAACTTGCAAAAGGGAAAGTTTTCTCCTCCGTACAAAATGTTTTTCCACCCGATGGGGTTCCAGTTTAACTTGATCTGTGATATAATCTTTAATGGATTGGACGATATTTTTACAAATATTAGTTCGACTCATATGGCATACCTCCTACGTATTGGAATAGATAAATATTTCGCTGGTAACGTAATATTGCTTAATCTATAAACCACATATTTAGGAGGATATGTCAAGATATTTATATAAAAAAATCCAGAATATAAGCCCAGAATCGTTGAATTTTCAGCATTCTGGGCTTAAGTTGACCACATTGGGGTCAGACCCCATGAAATTTTCTTATATACTGAACAAATATGTAGACCTTGCGAAAGAAGAGCATCCATCTCTGATACCAGAAACTGTATCACCACACGGTCTACGTCATAGCAAAAGCATGCACATGTTACAAGCAGGAGTTCCATTGATATATATCCGTGACTTTCTCGGGCATTCTGAGATTTCTACAACAGAGATTTACGCTCGCTGTGATAGTGAACAAAAAAGAAAAGCTATCGAAGCAGCCTGTCTGAATATTACGGTGCGGCAGCCACCTGTCCGGACTTTGAGAGCCACCATTAGTTGAGGTTCACGTGACTGACAGTCATCTATTCAGGGTATCAGAAAACTATCGGAACTCAGGACAGATTCTTGTAATCAATATTTGAATATGGTATGATAAACGGGAGCAATAGGTGAGAGATGGTTCAAGGATGCCTGTTGAGAGTTTTGTTGAGGTAATGTTTTAAGGCATTTCTGTGAAGGTTGTGAATTCATAGGGATAACACAGTGAGGTACAGGAATGAATTATCAGATAATGGAATATAAGAATAAACTTTTAAATTTCATAAAATTGCTTAATTCGCAGAGTGAAAGACATACCCGGCATGAATACATTCCGCTTACGGAAATTCAGGCAAAGTTTGCTGAATGGACTGAGGTCATAAATCAATTAAAATCCTGGCATGGTCATTTTCTGTATTACGGGATAGAGCTATTGGAAGCGTTTTATAAACAGTATACAGAAACTGAAAGTTTTAATGGTACGTTTACGGTACAGTCATTATTTAGTGACGGATGGCTGGTGAAGCACAAGGCTAGGTGGTCTTTTACTATTTCGGAATATGTTTTGAAAAAAATGCGGACGGAAGATCAGGAGGATAAGTATCCTGAAATTTTGTTTCTTAAGTCATTGTATGAATTTTTACAGAAAGAAAATGATATGGCTTTTCCGGAAATAATGCAGATAAGAAAAGAGGGAGCATTGATATTTGCTGTATGGTGGGATTCTATTTGTGAAACAGGAAATAAAGAAGAAAAGAAGTGCTGGTTTTACTGGTGGGATGTTCTGGATATATATGGGGTATATCAGTATGTTTCCAACAAAAAAGAATTGTATTGTAACTGCATGGAATATGTGGAAGAGATTCAGAAGTACACATGGGCGCAATATCAGAAAATAATTTTTCATAAATATATCCTTGAAAATAAACAGGGAAATAAAACATTGACGATAGAAGATTTTAATTTTCCGGACAGACCTTTGATGAATTTTATATATTTTAATGAAAGGGTAGATTTGTTTCATTCTTTACATGATCCTTTCAGGTTGGAAAAGCATTGTTTCCTTTTATACAAACAGGCATATGATAATATGTCTTTGGATGAAAGAAGAAAATGCTGCCAATATATGAATACTCCCTGTTTACATTTAATGTCAGAATATCTGATAACTCAGTCGGAGTTTTTAACGGATTGTATGGAAGATCCTCAGATGTTTGCAAGATTATCTGTGCTTTTATGGGATAAGCTTAAAGATATAGAGAAGATGGGTGGGCAGATAAAGGAAAAGGTATTGGAGGAAATAAATGAGAATATATTTGCTGTTTTAAAGGCTGGTATTTTAAGTATAAGCTCAAAGGAATGGAAAACTGCATTGAAAGATTTACTGTGGTATATGGTAACATATGGAGCTGATTATAATATAACAGCAACAAGGCAGCAGAAATCGGTAAGTTTATTGCATGAAAGTTTTATGAGATGGTATTCCGGGGAAAGAGAAGTCAGGCAGAAGTGCAACGAAGAGATTTTAAATTACCTGAAAGCTGATTATGAGAGAAGTACCCGCAGTGTAAATAAGATGCGTTTTGGTGCTGAGTATTTGATTTGGGTGGAATTATATGGTGGAAGTGACTCAGGTGAAAAGATTCTGGAATTTTATAAGGTGTTGATTCAGGATTGTATGAGAGAGAAAGTATGTGTTTCTGTAGTAAACTGGGAATTCTGGGAGAAAAAATGGCATTCAGACATGCTGGAATATGTTGCAGATGAAGGAATGGAGTGTGTAAAGGAATTCTGCGATATAATATCACCTGAGAAATATGCAGCTGAAGTTGATCTGATGAAAGAAAAGTCTCCATTATTATCTGTGGGAAAAGCTGGTCTGGTACATTTATATATGATGGCTGACTTTATTCAAAAAGGAGATATTATACGCAGCCTCAAAAGCTGGAAAGAGGTACAAAAAAGGTTTGTAGATTGTTTTACCGGATATCAGAAAAAAGATTGTGATCCTTTCCAGCTTGAGAATATACGAATTCTTCAGGCCGAGGTATTCCTGGCAGATTATGCAGATGCCTTTTGCATGTTAGATGATGAAAATGAAGAGCATATTACAAACTTTTTAAAAACACAGGCCATCGAAAAAATAATTTTTTATATGAAAAATGTAAAAAAAATAACAGCATATCAGCAGTTCGTAGATATTTTGAAAGAAAAGTTGGAGGAAGATTTTACAAAGGACTTAATTTTTTTACCAACTATGCAAAAGTTGATAGATACTATGTTGGGTTTATGTTATACGGATAAGTCTTTTAAAGAGAATTTTGTTGGAAAAATTGATGAAATGTATAAAGAGTTCAGGGGACATGTGAATAAAAGAAAAAGTGTTTACCAGAATGAATACTATGATTGGATGAAGGAAAAGGAATTACAACTGCTATTTATGAATGATAATGTAGCAGAAATTATGAAACTTCCGGATGATCGTATAAATTCTTTTTATAAAGCGCTTGTTTATCTGGAAAAAGGAGAAATAAGTGATATCAGGAAAGCAAAGACAATATATGATACAATTTTAAAGGAAGATCCGGGTTGTTATGCAGCGAATGTTAATCGTTTTATTGCGGAAGTCAGAATGTGCGTTCAGTCTTCTGGTGAGGAACGGGAAAAATATTATATGACAGCGAAACAGCATTTGTCGGAATTAGAGCAGAATTTTGATTTAAAAAATGGAGATTCATTATTAGTATATGCAAATGCTTTATTTCTTTTTGAAGAATTAGGTGAATGGGGAGAGTTATGGAAGATCAGTGAGGAAATGCCGCAAAAATTTTTGATGGATATTTCCTGTGCACGTTATATTGTTTATGCACATATTAAGAATGGTAACTTTAAGAAAGCTGAAAATTTGGTAACTCTATTGCAGAAGTATTATGGCAAAACTGAAGAACTCAAAGAGTTATACAGACAAATAGAAGATGAAAATGCAGGGAAAATAAAAGTTCCTTCAGGTGTGCAGAACGAATATACGGATATTGTTCAAATAAGGAATGCATTAAATAGGATACATTTTTTAACTGAAGAGGAAACTGCATATCTGAGCCTACATTTAAGAGAAATGAGGAGTCCTGTTGAATCACACTTGCTGTGTTTAATGTTGGAAACTGCCTCTGTAGTATCTCAATACTGTGACTATTTAAGAAAAGATGGAAAGGCAGCACCTGAAAACTATTATAATAAAATGGTTATGGTTTTATTTAATCGAAACCAGCAGGAACTTTACGATTATGCGATGTGGGACCAGACACAGGAAGGGACCGCGACAAATGTGCTGTCAAATGGATGGCAAAGTGTTGGAAGTCTGGATCTACTTCTATATCATGGCTCAAAACCAATCAGTATTATTGAAGGCGTTAAGATTGGTGGGATAAATGAGACCAATATTAAATTACATATAGGAAAAATTTTGGGTTATAATTATATTTCAAAAAACATACACTTTTTGCTCTTATATGCAGATGTTGATAATATTCAAAACACATGGGAAAAATATCAGGACTTTCTGAAAAAGCTAAAAGAGTTAAATGAATTTTGTTGGAAAATTAACAGGATAGTATATCGAGAGGAAATAGAATTAATTCAGAAAAAGTTAAGAGATGACCAATACATTTGTATGACAGAACATGTGTATGGAGGCAAAGTTGTAAAAATTTGCCATATTATGATAGATATAAAAAAAGAGGCAGAAAAATTGGAAGCATTAAATTCACGCAATAAGAAAGATAGGAACTTTTGACTTTTCTTGCTTTTGTGGAAAATTTAGCTTAAAAATTGATTGTTGCCTTAGCTGAGCTGGCAACAATTGCAAAGTTTTTTAGTTTATAAGTTACTGTCCAGCTAACCCCTGAACAGTAACTTATAGAAAGTAGTCTTTGCCGCAGGCAAGGAAGATCCGGGTGGCTCCTTCTGCAATACGCTTCATTATAATTTTTTCAGTGTCTGAAGAAGCTTTAAAAGTGTATCCGGCTGAAAGTTATCTGGAATATAAACTTTCATTCCCTGAAAATAAATCATCAGCCGGTTATCATTGGAAGAGGAACGATTCTGAGAATAAGAGATATTGGAAGAATGCAGAACCTCTCCAAACGTTGTGATTGTTTCCTGATTTTGTCTTGCCATAAGTGCGCCTCCTTAAATATACGGTTTGTCACAGTATATCAGGAATGGAAGATGCAGTTACTACGCCATGTTTTGAGGCACTTACAAAAGCACCAGAAGTAGATATGGAGCATAACCGTAAGTGATGAAAGTCAGGTTCCCTAATCGAGAGGTTAGAGGGCCTGGCTTTTTGCTGCCAGTGTCAGGTTATGCAGGTGAATAAAAAAATCAACACGATTCTATCATAAATATTGATTTGTCGGCTATAATAAAAAAGAAAACACCATTTTTATATTTGATATAAGAAATAATATTTTTGAAAACATAATATAAAACTTGAAAGCAGAAGACAATAACGATATAATAATATTCAATAGGACAACCAGCAGAACAGGAGGAGAGATAGAATGCTGTGTCAGTTTTCTTTTAAAAACTTTAAATCATATAAAGAAGCAACAACCTTTGATTTTCAGGCGACATCAGTTCCAGAGTTTTCGGATGCACTTTTAACAAGTGAAAAAGGAAATGCACTTCTTCCGGTAGGAGCCGTATATGGTCCGAATGGTGGTGGAAAGACAAATCTTTTGCTTGCACTTTCATGCTTGATTTCTACAGTGGTAAAACCTGTTTATGAATTAGAGAAAGCACGGGAAAAAGTAATTATTCAGCAGAAGGTAAGTGCTTCGCCGTTTTTATTTGATGAAATATCAAAGGAATTGCCAACAGAATTTGAGATATATTTCAGACAGGGAAAGAGTGAGTATCGTTATAATTTATCAATATGTGCAGATGAAGTGATAGAGGAATCTTTGTATTGGAAGGCAATTGGCGGAAAAAGACCGGGAATGGTTTTTGACCGGGAAGGTTCTGAAATTACATTGGGAGCCAGTATCAATAAGGCAAGTATCAATCGTTCTGTGAATCCCAAGATGCCATATTTGTCTTTTCTTGCAATCAATTATGATATCCCGGTAATTGTAGAAGTTCAGAAATGGTTTGAATCATGCATTGTCAGAAATTATGCGAATCCAATTGCTGACAGGCAGATTATGCTTTCTAATGATGAAACATTCCGGAAACGGATTATACAGGCTTTGAATGATGTTGATATTGATATGACAGGATATCGGTATGATGATGAGAAACAGGAACTTTATACACAGCGCAGGATTGCCGGAAAAGTTTATGAGTTAAAATTTAGTGACGAATCAGACGGAACAAAGAAAATGATTGCAGCTTTACCAGTGATTTTACTTGCCCTGCAGGAAGGACGGCTGGTTATCATTGATGAATTAGATGCAAAACTCCATCCTAAGCTGCTGAGATATGTGATTTCTCTTTTTAAAAACACAAACGTCAATAAGAAAGGTGCACAGTTATTGTTTACTTCCCACGATATGACCACCATGAAGAATAGCGTTTTCAGACGGGATGAGATCTGGTTTGCTGCAGAAAATGCAGATCATGAAAGTGAGATTTATTCCCTGTATGAAATTCGCAGAGAAAACAATGAACGGATAAACAGCACTGCAGCGTATGATAAGCAATATTTGGAAGGTCGTTATGGAGCAGATCCATATCTTACCAATATGTTAGCAGGAGGCGAATGGCAATGAGTCTGAAACCTCCGAAAAAAAGTGATATGGGAAAGAACTGGATGAAGCCGAGACGGGATAAGAGTATTTTGCTACGACCGGAATATCATCTGATTGTAACAGAAGGTACCGCAACGGAGCCACAGTATTTTGAAGCAGTCAGGGATATTATAAACAGGCAGTACAGGGATAAGATTCAGCTTGACGTTTATGGTGAAGGAAACAATACACTTACTCTTCTGGAAAAAGCGATAAACAGGGCGAAGAGTAATCCCAACGGATATAAACATATTTGGATTGTATATGATACAGATGATTTTCCGGCTTCTAATATCAATAAAACAAATGAAACATGTTTGAATTTATCTACGGAAGAGACTCAGTATCATGCGATATGGTCAAACCAGTGTATAGAGTTGTGGTTCCTGTTACATTTTGGTTTCTTTCAATCGGATATTCATAGAAGTGAATATTGGCCTAAACTGACAGAATGGCTGAAAAATATCGGCCAGGGAGAATATGCCAAAGGAAGAAAAGATATGTTTCAGGTTCTATGGCCTTTTATGGATTATGCAATAGCCAATGCCGAGCGATTAGATAAATTAAATGAGGGAAAACCGCCAGCGAGTGCAGCACCAGGGACAAAAGTACATGAACTGATTAAGCATTTGAGACCATATCTGAATGTCGAATGATATCTAATCATTCGGGAGAATACAAATGTACAAGGAGATTCTATAGAGAGGATGAAAGCAATATGCCAATAGAAGAGTTTTTAAAAAGCCTGGAATTACCAAAAAAATATTATGATAGTAACTTTGACATAGTAGAAAAATATGAGGAAGAAGCAGATTCATTTATAAGCGGACTCGAAAAAATAGAAGCTGATGAGTTCCCGGAAGACAAGCGTGAAAAAATCATAGATATGCTCAAAAAAATATCTCCGAATATTGAAGCAAATATTCATAGGATATTAGACGTATTTAAGTATTATGAGGGAGCAGATCCGAAAAGAGCGCAGGAAGAATTTGATGCGGTAATGGCTTGTTTACGTTCTGCGATATTTATATCGACAATGGATGACTGGAACGAAATTGATACGCCGGATGGAAAACGGTATACCAAATTCAGGTTAAGGTCAGGAGAATTGTTTTATAGAGTAAGAAGTGTGGAAGGAACCAGAAAAGATATAGAAAGTAATCCGGATGAATTGTTTCATATACCTTTGTCAAAGAAAGCATTGACCAATAATGAGCGATTTAGTCTGGCCGGATTCCCGAGTCTTTATCTTGCAACGATGCTTCCGCTTGCATGGCAGGAATCTGGATATCCCCAGCGATATTACTATTCAGAATTTCAATATTTAAAATTAGCGCAGCGAGGAAAAAATATTGATTTTAAAAATGAAATGAAACTTTTGGCATTATATTCTCCGCAGGAAATTTATATGTGGGGGACAGCGGAAAAGTATAATCGTTTTCCAGTATGGTTAGAAGCTGTACGTAAATGTTTAATGATGTATCCTCTTGTTATGGCATGTGCGTTTGTGAACCATAGCGGAAAAGGTGCTTATAAACAAGAATATATCATACCACAAATGCTGATGCAGTGGGTGCAAAGGAATATTGACAGTGTTCAGGGTATTTCTTACTTTACGTGTGTTGACATGAAAATGATGCCAAGTGCGTATTGCGCTTATGATATTGTGATTCCGGCATTAGCGCCTTATGATGATAAAAAGTACAGTCAAAAGTTAAGAGACGAATTTACATGGACGAAACCTCGTTATTTTGAAATACCATTGCTTGACACAAATGCGAATAAGGAAGACCGGCATATTATTTATGATTATATAGGCTCTATCAGAAACATTTTCAGATATCGTTTACCGGGAATTATTGAAACCTACCTGGAGGAAATTGAAAGAGTCTGTGTCTGTCTGTATCATTTGATGAAGAGTGGAAATAATGCTGATATTCAGATGGTAATACATACATTGAATTTAATAAATACATGCTGCGGAACCATAAAAGCAAAATCATTAACAGCAATCATAGCGGAAGGTGAAAAAAACCACAGTCTGATGTCTGATGAAGAATATGAAGAGATGGTTGCGGAGTTTAAAAAGATAGCAGATATATTTTTAGATGAAGATCGAGAGCATAATAGTGTTGCAACAATTATTGACAGGTATAGAAATACATTATGGAATGATTATCATGTGCAGACAATGATTGATATTGCTTACAGAGAAGATGATAATATTGCTGATCTTGAGAACTGGATACACGAGAACCACTTAATATATCAGAAACATATACTGTCAGACAAAGATGCCGGTGAGATGAAAAAAGAAATAAAGGATATTAAAACTCCATTGGTAAGAAGATTTAATAGTGTGAGTTTATACAATCCAGATGGTCCGGAGTTTTGTGATTATCAAAAGGAAGCATTTGATATCAGTCTTGACGGAGCGGATTTGCTTACCAGATAATCAATGTCTTGACAGAATATAGGGTACGATAGAGGTGGATAAGATTGGAAGATGGGACAGAAAATATTTTCACCTGCGATGCCTGCAGATACACATTTGCCGCAAATAAAAATACAGAGCAATGCCCGGATTGCGGAAAATTTGCAGTGAGAGGCGCTTCTGCAGAAGAAATCGAGAATTATAGGAAGATTCAAATAGAAATTGCACACACATTGGGGTCTGACCCCAATGTGGTCAACCTAGCGTCAACTTAGGGGCATATTAGCGAATATCCTCTAATGCAAACTACAAAATTAATCGGTTTATGACAGAAAACAGTTGCTGTTTTGTTGGAAACCAGAAGATTCATAAAAATTGCCGCACTTAAATAAGCCTATTGATGAATGCTGGCTCTATTTTAAAAAGAAGCTTTTTTATTTCGGAAATGTGGACGTCCCTTGGATTTCAATTTCTTCCTTGGAAACGACCTGCCGGGCAGGAGCTGTGATCTGCAGCGTACAGCATCTGTATATAACTGTTCAATAATTGAAAGCTCAAACAGTCCGCAGAGTATTTTGGGAACAATACTTTTGATCCGTCCAATGATAAATGCACGATTGGCCTGATAACGGAACTTATTTGTGCTTTTGGCAGAAATCTGTATTTCCTCATCTGCTTCATTTTTTATAAGGGAGGCCAGATTCGATAAAAGCATATTTATATAAAATTCCTGCTGTATAGACACTGCAGTAGCACCGGAAAACTCTTCCATGGCAAAGCGGCTTTTTAATTCTTTGTACTTAAGTTCTACAGGCCATCTGTAGAAGTAAAGTTCCTGGAACATATCTTTTGTAACAGCAGGATCAAACAGGTTTGTTGCAAGATATTCTTTTGTACCATCATCAAGCGGAATCTCAAGGACACGTATGGGTACATCGGAAGTACCTTCTTTTGAAGTTCCCTGAAGAATGGAAATCATATCACCATTGCATTTTTTAGATAAATTGATTCCCTCTTTCAGTCTCATAACACAGAGATGCCCATGCTCTACACAGTAGCGGAACATATCTTCTGAATAATAACCTCTGTCAAAAATAATAATACTGTTGTTATATAGTCCCATATCTTCAAGAACTTCAAGATGTTCTAATGCAGCTGCTCGTTCAGAAGAAAGAAATTTATGGATAGATGCATGAAGGATATAATCATCCAGAACATCATAGATTATTGAAGCCAGTCCCATGGTATAACGTCGGTTTGGATCAGGATAGCTGGACATTTCGCCAAAAAAATCAAATGTCGATTTTGAATTAGGAAGTTCGATCCTGGAACCATCTACTGCAAAAAGATGATAACCCTGCCACAGCTTTCTTGAAGAGATCTGGCTGTAAAACAGATCAACAGAAAGGTAATAAAGTTCCTTGAACAGTGAAGGATTAATGAACTGTCTGGCTTTGGAAAGTGCCTGTTTAGAAACATCCGGAAAAGAAAGTGTGCCAAGTTCTTCTCTAATCTGTGAAAGATTCTGGAACATGGAAGCTTTTGAAGAGAAGAACAGATAAATAATAACTTGCAAAAGGGAAAGTTTTCTCCTCCGTACAAAATGTTTTTCCACCCGATGGGGTTCCAGTTTAACTTGATCTGTGATATAATCTTTAATGGATTGGACGATATTTTTACAAATATTAGTTCGACTCATATGGCATACCTCCTACGTATTGGAATAGATAAATATTTCGCTGGTAACGTAATATTGCTTAATCTATAAACCACATATTTAGGAGGATATGTCAAGATATTTATATAAAAAAATCCAGAATATAAGCCCAGAATCGTTGAATTTTCAGCATTCTGGGCTTAAATTGACCACATTGGGGTAAGACCTATGATGCGGAAACGTTAGTAATTGAACCGGGAAATAAGGTGGTTTTGGCGGGCCCTGGAATGGGGAAAAGTACTTTATGTAAGAAACTGTTTTTACAGGCAGGAGCAATGAATAAATTTGCCATAAAGGTGCGTTTATGGGATGTGGCAGGATATATGCGGGAAGGTGTTGCATTTGAAATTGCTTTATGTAAAGCTATGTGTCAGTCTCTGGCAGTTGAATTTACGAAAGCAGAGTTGGCTCATTTTTTTTCAATTATAATTTTGGATGGACTTGATGAGTGTGGAGATTATAGACGTACAGTAGCGAAATCTATTGCTGCATGGGGATATGGCCATCCTTATCAAATGATTATTGTAACAAGCAGACCAATTGGATATGATTTGACAGAATTGGCTGACTATAATCATTATCAGATTCTTCCTATGGATGAGTGGCAGATGGAGTCTTCTTCGCAGAAATTAATGGAACTGGTTCAGCAAGATTGTGAGAAACAGTATCAATGGTTTAGGAAGAGGCTTCAAAATTATGAATTGCATAAATTAGCATGCAGAAGTCCGTTGGTGCTGGGCTTTATGGTGCAATTGTCGCTGCAAAAAAAGGATTTTGGCAATAGTAAGATCAGTCTTTATCAGGAAATTGTCAATGAATGGCTGCAAGGTTCCAGTCGAGATAACGAAAAAATTATTTCAGAAGTTGAATTGCTCTACGGGATTGAAGCAATTGCGTTTTACATGATGAGTCATGTGAGCGATGAAGCCAGAGAAGTATATACAAAAAATAATATTATTACCTATGTGGGGGAACGTTTTACAGAAGAGATGGAATATCCTTTATTAAAGGCAAAAAAAATTGCGGAGCAGTGTCTGGAGTTTTGGCTGGAACGTGGAATATTAGATAAAGGATTTTATAAAGGACAGGAGTGCTTTTTGTTTCTGCATTTGAATGTGGGTGAGTATTTGGCCGCTTGTTATCTCACTAAAATGTCATTAAAAATGAAAAAAGAATGGGTTCATAACCATTATCGGGAAAATATCTGGCAGGAGACATTGCGAATGGCAATTGCCTGTGATTACCAGGGGATTTTTGTAGAGGAATTGATTGTTATAGAGTCAAAATGTCAGTTGCCCGAGGGCGCAGTTTTTTTAGCGGCACAGGGAATTAGTGAAAGCAATCGAAAAAATGTTCCCCAGGAATTGTATGACAAAATGTTTGAGTATTGCTTTGGGGATAATAAATACTTAAGCCAGAAAACAGCTATGACCATAAACTGTCTTAAGGGAGCAAAAATAAACTGGCACATAAGAGAGCTGGAAAGTTATGCGTCATCCGAAGATATATGGAAGAAAATGATTGCATATCATGTCATTTTAATTGCTTTATCTGATGAAAATGATAAATTACAGATATGGGCAAGAAAATATGTGATCGATTATAGGAAAGTATTTGAGAGAAATTCGTTCAGACCTAGAGTAAATGATCTACCTATGGCAGTGGGATTTTTGCAGACGCAGGGAAATGATAAAGAACTGACAGAGGCAATTAAAAAAATATCATTTGAGGATATTAGTGTTCATGAAATTGAAATAATCGGAAAATATATGGAAGCTATTGGTGAGGGTGAATGGTTTAATAAACGTTATGAAGGGCTTATGGCAGGTGCCAGAGAATTTCAACATGCGCTGGTCAGTAAGGAACTGGGACAAAGTGAAGAGCGGTTAATTGCGTTATTGATCGCTATATTTGGAGTGGAAACATCAGAAAAGGTGGAAATCTGTCGCGAATATTCGAAGATCATTGCTGTGCTGAATTATATGGAGTCTGGTATATCCGATATCAGATGGCTTGGAAGAGATCTGCAGCGTAAGCATTCACAGGAATTCGTGAAGATCATTTGTATCACGGTTGACCTTGATCTGGAACAGCTTAAAAAGGAATTATATAGTTTGTCCCATTTTGGGGATAAGAATAGCTCATTTGTTTCATATGATCATACGGTTCATTTACATTTGAAGGGGGAATGGTCAAGATGCAGAGGAGAGGTTTCTGCTGAGTTATTGGAGGAGGCACTAAGCAGTCATTCCGGTATATTGGGAGTCTGTGCCTGTTATATGGCATATTATAATATAGATAAACCGGATATAGTAGAACTTTTAGTGAAGCTGTTTCGAGCCAGTGCAGAAGATAGAATCGTGAAACGGGTGGGTATTGTACTTAAAGCAGGTGGATACAAAGAATTAGAAGTGGATGCGGAAGAAAGATTAATTGATGATTCAATTCTCTCTTTTCCCTGCTTATTTGATTATTTGTCAAAGATACCAGACATTGAGAATGGACATGCGGACAGATGGTTATCCTGTATAGAACATGGACTGGCCGGCAATCGGTATTTGGTGATTTCTGCTTTAAAATATGTTTTATCTCTGAGAAAGGAAAGTATTTCTGAGAACATTCGGACACAGTTGGAAAGTATGATAAAAGGATCGTACAATAAGTGGAAAAAGAAAAAAATAAGATGTTTGCATTGCAAAGAAGAGGTATTTATAAAACCAAATGGTTTTTGTCCCAAATGTTCTGTTGGTACAGAGTTACCAACAAAATATTTTATAGAAGCTCTTGTAAGTTTTTCATCTTTCACTATGGAGGAATATATTCATTTATGTAGTCACCCTATGTCAGATGTTTCTGCCATTGCGAAAAGAGAATTGCAAAAAATATGGATAGCAGCTCCGAATAAGCTTGAATATGTGATAGATAATTTTGAAAAACTTGAATATGACGGTTGCATATTTGAACTGATTTTGCAACTGCCTTCACAAATTACGTGTCCTTATGGAATGGCATTAAAAAGACTTGGGATGGAGATTAGTGAAGAAATGCAGCTAATTTGGCTGGGGAATTTACGCTCTTTGGAGTGGATTTCAGCAGAATGTATGAAAACAATGGTATGCGAGAGCCTGTCTGATGAGAGTGATGCAATCAGGAATAAAGCTATGAAATGCTGGCTAGGGGAGAAAGACTTCTGGTGGGAGAATTTTGCATAGTAAGAATAAAAAACTCCCTGCGTGGTCAGAAGCTAGAAGAAAAATTGACAAGTTATTTTGAAAGAAGATGCCAGAACAAAATTTGGTGGTTCTAATCCTATGCAGCCAACTGTAATTGAAGGTGAAAAAACTTGCACAGGGATTAGGGATGCAATTAAAGCTGGAATTTGTTCCGATGCCAACAAAAAATAAAATGTAAATGGATATGAAATGACTATTCCACATATTTCGTTACTGTGATAAAATGTGAGAAAATATATATCAACATATGAAAAACGGAGGCGAGAGAGTTATGTTCGATACCATTCATCATATTGCAATCATTGGAAGCGATTATGAAAAATCAAAACATTTTTATGTGGATCTGCTTGGGCTTAAAGTAATCAGAGAAAATTATCGAAAAGAACGTGATGATTACAAGATTGATCTGGCATGTGGAACGCAGGAAATAGAACTTTTTATAATAAAAAATGCTCCAGCTCGTGTGAATTATCCGGAAGCATTGGGATTACGCCATCTGGCATTTAAAGTTAAGAGTGTAGATGATACAGTAAAAGAATTGAATGGGAAAGGAATTGAAACAGAGCCGGTACGCCTGGATGATTATACCGGAAAGAAAATGACATTTTTCCATGATCCAGATGGACTTCCATTGGAAATTCATGAGTAGAAAATAGCATAGAATAGAAAGAGACAGATGCAGGTAATGAAATACTCCCACATCTGTCTTTTTTGCGCAAAGATTTATTTATCGGAATGTCGCAGACAGCTTTTTATAAAGGCAGCAGCTTTTACCATTTGTTCTTTTTCTTCATTTCTTTTAAAATCGGGTCTGTAAAATTCCTAATTTTACCATCAATGCTTCCTGCAAGATCTGAGAAAAGTTAATGTTTTCACGGATTGCAGCTTCATTAAGCCATTCTGGGATGCTCAATGTTTTCTTTACTGCACGAGAACAATTCGCTCTGCGATATTCCGCCATATCAAATTCTACGATCACTAGAGTTCCATCTTCTGGATCTATAGCATCAAGAGCTGAGGCTTCTGGTATTGGTTCCTTTTCATTTTCTCTTGCGGTCAATGCCAGTCCAAGGGCATCCACAGACATTTCATATGCTTCCTGCATATCTTCGCCCTGTGTCATACATTCTGGAATATCCGGAAATGTAACCCAAAATCCGCCTTCCTCTGCTTTATGAAATACTGCCGGATAAAATAATCTATTCATATAAACACCCTCCATTTCAGGCGGCAGGGCTATTTAAGCCCCGCCTGTTTAAGTATTGCCTGCTCCAATCCCTTTTTCAGATCTTTAGAGTGATAAGGAACGATTACCGTTCTTCCGGTTTCTTGGTTATTCAGTTTGACATGAGAGCCATTCTGATTTACAGTTTCGAAACCATTTTCTTTCAGGAGAGTTAACATCTCCTTAGGACTCATTGGCATCTTTTGTATCTCCTTTCCTTATCATACTTATATTGTAATACGTATTTATACGTATGTCAATTGCTTCGTATGTTTTGTGTATTGTATATTGTAGTCTGGCGGAAAGGCAATATGTGGGTTTATCGATACGGTGAGATTTCATACAGCTCTGCGGTGTCGGAAGGAACTATTCATGCTATACAAGGATTGTACGTCAACTGGAGAGAGCCTATACTTTGGCTTCCAGCTCTTTCCGTTCTCTCTGGCATTTGTACAATCTGTATGCATAACTGGAGAAAGCAGCATAAGAAAAGAAGAGATCCTGTCAGCGGTTGTAAAAAATGGGCGGTCATATGAGGAGATCATGAACTTTTTGAATGCAGAATCAGATGGAGAAAAGACGGAAAAATAGAATTATTTTGAGTCGCAGATATAGCGACACTCGATTTAGGCGGAAAAAAACTGGAAGTTCACAAAGAACGGGGATAGCAAAGCATTTACAAACATGTAAGAAAAGAGTTGATTTGTACGAAAAAGCGGAAAAAACAGAAAAATATTTTGAATTGTTGTTATATGGAGCATATAATAAAGACTATTGGCTGATTATTCAAATCAAAGAGAATGCAACATTGGATGATCTGGATCGATTTATCCGTGATATTTGGGTAGAGTGTTGCGGACATTTAAGTGTATTTGAGATTGATGGCGTAAGCTATGAAAGGGAACCTGATGATGATTTTGGTTGGGGTGAGCCGGCAAAGAGTACGAATCATACATTAAAACAAGTGCTTACAACGGGAATGATTTTTAATTATGAATATGATTTTGGTTCTACAACAGAAATTATGGTCAAAGTGTTGGATCATTACAGTGCCCAAAAGCAGAACGAAAAAGTTGTGATTTTATCCAGAAATAATCCGCCAGAGTTTGCATGTTCTATTTGTGGAAATTCACGTAGTCTCAAAAGGGAGAGGTTTTTTCATTAATCCAACCATTTTCCCTCTCTGTAAGACCATTCAAGATAATCTGGATTCTGGTAATATAAGTCTGTTTTAAAATCAGATATTTTATCACTGATAAAGGAAGAAAAGATTTTTATCAGCTCCTGTACTTCCGCTCCTAGGAAAACAGTCAACATATCCCCAAAATCTGTTTGCCCTGAATTGTAATCTCATGAAAAAAGGTAAATACATTCCCAATAAAAAGTTGACAATCAATCCCTGATGTTTTAGAATGGTAAACCATAAAGCGCATGGAGGTTTACAAATGACTAAAACGAAAAGTATGATTTATTGTGGTCTTTTTACGGCATTGATTGCAGCAGGGGCGTTTATTAAAATCCCTGTACCTGTGGTTCCGTTTACACTGCAGTACCTGTTCACTATGCTTGCCGGACTGTTTCTGGGATCCAGAAAGGGTATGATTTCTGTGGTTGCCTATATGCTGCTGGGGCTGGCGGGACTTCCGATCTTTTCGGAAGGCGGTGGAATCTGGTATATTTTCAAGCCAAGCTTCGGTTATATTATAGGGTTCTGCCTGGGAACATACGTAACCGGACTTATCGCAGAACGTCTTAAGCAGAAGACAGTTTTTCGCTATTTACTTGCAAATCTGGCAGGTCTGATGATCGTCTATACCTGTGGAATGGTTTATTACTATGTGATTTGTAATTATGTAATCGATACACCGATTGGAATCTGGCCGCTGATTCTTTATTGTTTTCTTCTTGCAGTACCCGGTGACATTGCATTAAGTGTCCTGGGGGCTGTTATTGCAAAGCGTGTCAGACCGGTAGTGCATCAATATCTTTTTGATGCAGAATCAAATGTCAGACTGAAAACGGAGGAGCTTGCAAAATGAATCCACTTATTTTAGCACAGGAAATTATTGATGGGCGAAGAATTACAAGGGAAGATGATCTTTCCTATTTTCTTACCTGTGATTTAGATGAATTATGTGAAGGAGCAGACCGTATCCGCAAAGCATATATCGGTGATAAGGTAGACCTCTGTTCCATCATCAATGGCCGCAGTGGCAGGTGTCCGGAGGACTGCAAATATTGTGCGCAGTCAGTACACCACCATACTTCCTGTGAGATCTATGATTTTCTTCCGGAGGAAAAGATTCTGGAAGCATGTAAAATGAATGAAGAGGAGGGCGTTGATCGTTTCTCCATTGTTACTGCAGGAAAGGCCCTGACTGGAAAAGAATTTGATCAGGCGATCCACGCCTATGAAACCATGCATAAGGAATGTAATATTGATCTCTGTGCTTCCATGGGATTTCTTTCTTCTGAACAGCTGCATCGTCTTCATGAAGCCGGAGTAACCAGTTACCATCATAATATTG
>ERZ506753.518-NODE-518-length-32712-cov-4.847659_pt1 | contig 32712 bp, 49 predicted proteins | sample MGYA00513044_ERZ506753 | MGnify/ENA metagenome assembly ERZ506753 | reverse complement strand
TGATCCAGTCTCTTTCCCAATTTTTAGACTGCGACTTAGAAGGCTGTGAGGAGCTATGTCTGGGGCTAAAAGCCGCGCGGGAACAGCTTTCTTCTGCAGGCTATACACCGGAAACCCTTCGCGATCGGATTGTGTATCGTGTGGTCAAGCGCAGTGAGATCATCTACCACCAATGCGTTTGTCTGGAAAATCCTTGCTATAACGGAAGAGATCGGAAAATCGATAAGTTTCTCACCTCAAAGGCTACCGGCATTCCTGTGATGCTCTTGCTGCTGGCCTTAATCTTTTGGATCACAATCAACGGCGCCAATGTTCCCTCTGACCTGATCGCTGGCTTTTTATTCGGTATTCAGGATAAGCTAACGGAATGGCTGGTCTCTATCAGCGCTCCGGCCTGGGTCAACGGATTATTTGTGGAGGGAGTCTACCGTACTCTAGCGTGGGTAAATAGATAAATTCGTGATTCCACAGCAAAAGCCCTTCCACCGAAAACGGAAAGGAGGGCGGAGTTATATAATGAAAAAGAGTTCACTTAACAAATTTTTGTTAGGTCTAGGGACCTAAAGGCTCGAAAGCACAATAGGCCCCGATACACTATTGGCAAGGCGGCACTCTTGCATCTCAGGTACTCTTTTCAGAGTGTGTCGGGTGCCATTTCCGACCTCAATAGAGATATCCTGCTCAAGCCTGGATTTATACCCCGCGCCAGGCAAGCGGCGGTTGTAAGCAAAAACGCACTTTTATATTCCGCCGGCGTTAAGCGGGAGAAGGTTCATCATGTGATTGATCGTGTAGCGTTTTACGTGGCTTGAATTCCCGCAGCAGAAATTAACCGCACAAAAAAGGCTGTTTTTGAGGTCTTCTAATGGATATAAGCGTTTAATGCCACAAAAGAGACCATAATTAATAATATAAGCCCCCAGGAAAATTCCAGGGGGCTGTCTTTCTATTATTCGCTTTTCTTAGGCTCGGTATAAGAAAGCGCCTGGCTGGAATCGCTTAGACCGCTTGTGGTGGGGTCGTTTAACAGGTTCCATACAGATACCAGAACCGACACCACGATTACAGGGCTCTGGACGGCCTGTAAGAGCACGTTCCCTACAGCCTGCCAGCTTGTCATGTCTTCCCAGTTGAAGCCTAGGCATGCCAGCATGGGCAGAAAAATGGACGCTGCCAGGTTGAACCAGAACACAGGGTTTTTAAACCGTACCTTCCAGTTGATTTTCATTTCAGTTCCTCCCTTAACTCGTCGATTCGGTGATGGGCGCTTTTCGCGCTGTCCTCCACCTTATACATTCTTTCAATCAGGTTATTGTGCTTAGCCACTTTTTCTTCGAGTTTTTGAATCCGGTAGGTGGTCAGCCGGCTGGAAACTAAAACGCCTCCCAGGCTCCCCACGATGGTTCCCAGCAGAGAAATGACGGAGACGATGATTTCTGTTGACATCAGCTCCACCGCCTTACTCGATTACAATCTGAAGCTTTCCGATGGGTTTGCCAAAAGCGCCCGCGTAGCCGTCCTGGCCGTTTCCGGTTTCATTGTCATACTGCCAGGGATAATAGCTTCCGCCCACAGGAGCGACCCGGTATTTGGCTTTCTTATACGGCCTGATGCTGTCCGGGGTGTAATAATACACTTCAACAGCGTCAATCTCCAAACCGTTTCCCGCGTAGCCGTTTACAGCGTCGTTGATGTTGCAGCCGGTCACATAGGGAAGCCAATTGCCGCCCTTAATATGTACCCGGTACTTTACGGAACCAGCGGAAACACGAACAGCGACATCAGTGACGGCTCCGGTAAATCCCGCGTAATCCTCAAGGTTTTTCACCTCGGGAAGCCAGCCGTCCGCCTTGGTTCTTACCCGGTAATATACATCTACCGTTTTCGCTGGCTCGGGCGCGGGAGCTGGAGTGGGTTTATCAAAACCATTAAGGCCCTTCTCCTTGATGGCCTTAGGATAATCCTGATAGCACTCATTCATATCCACGCCGCCCTGGATTCCGGGAACGCTGCCGGAGCTGGTGTACTGCCACATGCCATATTGGCCGGAATACTGGCACTCAGTAAAATACTGGGCAGCCCAGATATCATAGGGAAGCTGGTCAGGATAGAATTTGCTGTCAAGCCAGCTGAGGGAGGCATAAACGCCCACATAATACCCGGCCTTTTCAACCTCAGAGCAGAAAGCCTTAATTACATTGGTCAAAGCCTGCCGGGAAAGCGTGCCCATCGTTCTATTGTCCTCTACGTCGTAATAGACGGGGTATTCGAATTGCTTGCCCTTGATGGTGTCCAGGAAGAACTTAGCCTCCTGGCGCGCCTCGGCCTCGGAAACCGCATAGCCGTAGTGGTAAGCGCCTACTGGGATCCCGGCGGCTTTGGCACCCTTGTAATTGTTTTCAAACTGATTGTCCACCTGAGAAGGATCCGGAGAACCGAAAGAGGAACGGAGAATGGCGAATTTTACATCGCTGTTTTTCACTTGGTTCCAATCGATTTTCCCCTGCCAGGTAGATACGTCAATGCCTATAATCATTTTAACCACCCGCCGCTTTCAAGCTGGCTTTTCCTTTCCTCAATCGCTTCAGCGTTTTCCTCCTGGAGCCTTTTGGCGTCTTCCAGTGAGATACCCATAGCAGCCGCGGCTTCCTGAGGTGTTTTCCCGTAAGCGTAGGCCTTAATGATTTCTTTCTTTACTTGCTCTGTCATTTTGCTTCCTCCTATAAAGTAGTTCATTTAATTCCATAAACGGCGGTAATCATAGCGTTCGCGGCAAATCCAGAGCCGCCCGAACGGAGAGACGTGGAATTCGGGAAATAAAATCCCAAAGCCGTGTCGGGGGAGATTATGATCCTGGCCAGCCCGGAGCCGTCGCTTCCTCCGGAAACATAAGAATCACCGCCGAAGTCCGCGTGATTGTCCTTTGCTACAGGGAGTAAATTGCCGATGCCCCAGTGAAGTCCGGTGGAATTGGTAGTACCGGTCACCAGAAGCATAGTGAAGTTCAAAATGCTTTGGGACAGCTGAACTGTAGTATTATTAGTGGTCAGCTTGCCCTTCCATAAAGGAGTAACCTTGATCCCGGCGTCCGCTAGGGGAACCGCACCCACATCGGCGGCGGTTAGATTATTAATCGTATTGTTGGTGGTATTAATATCATTAGCCCCAAAGGTATCCCCTTCCTGGGTGTACTCCGTAGCGTCCTGGATTGTGCTGTAGCCCTGGGAATCCGTGGTGATAATGTACCGCTTTCCGCTCTCTGGCGGGATATAATCCTTATAATCCGTTTTTAAGTTTGTCTCCATTAAAACTCGCTTCCTTTCAACTCAAATGATAGCTTTGGACGGACGGCCTTCTGCCTTTGAAACGCGCTGTATAAGGATAATAGAATCCCCTCTATCCGATTTAGGTCGTCTACGGTAGGCGTAGCCCCGTTGGCGTACCAGGTCTTTTTCCCCGGATAACCGGGCGGCTTCCAGGTGCTGTTTACAATCGAATCCAGGTTGTTTTCGATATTGTTGATAATGGAAGCATAAGGGAAATCGGATACCGTTTGATCCGGCATGTTTACAATGGAAAAGCCGGGATACAATTCCTGAGCCAGAGCATATAGCACTTCAATATTTCCGGTAATCCGGTTGTAATCGGCGATATTGAACCAATCCCCGTTATATCTTCCGTTTTCGTCAGCAGGCTGTATCTTCCAATCCGTCTTAGGTGTTTGCCACGCCATTCAATTTTTCCTCCCCTCTCAGAATAAAGGTTTCCCGCATCGCGCCCTGGTTGAAATTGATGTTCGCTTCTACTACTGTGGCTTCCTTGCCGTTATAAAGAATTAAATCCCCCGGGTCTACTTCAGGATACCCCAGCGTTTCTACCGTGTACTGTCTTCGCTTGGAAAGATAATCCGCCATCCAGTCCGCTGTGTTTTGTCTAGCGGTATTGTCAGAAGAAATAGGGTTGCTGAACTCAGTTGCTTCACCTAAGTCACCAATTTCAGATTCATATGGTACGTTATAAGAGCTCGCGAATGTATACGCGTACCATTTAATTTTCGCCGGGCTGTCAGTTCCCGTGATTTTGATAAATGAGCAGTATGCGTAATGATCTTCTTCCACAATCACGACATTGGGGTCGTCACATTCAAATCTCTGGGAATAATAGATATCGCTGTTTTTCAGTTCTGTTAGAACATTTGGGGAAACCGAAACGGTTTGAACAGGTTCGGTTGGCGTTCCCGACCAAACGATACAATTGAGAGAATCATAAATAACCTTGCCGCATTTTTCCAGAAGCTCCCCTTTCGGGTTTCCGATGGTATCCTCCGAGGTTAATTCAAAATTCATTGGATAATGAACTTTAACCCGTTTTATTCGTCCACGCTGGTTTTTGGGATTCTTTACACAATAAATAAACAATCGAACGACCCTGTCAAAATTTTCTTTAAAATACAGTTTTCCGTTTTCCCATGTGCCGGAAGTATATTTTTGCATGACCGTTGTTAATTGGGTGGTGCCGCCCTGTGGTGTTGTGTCCCGGCGTGCTACAATATAAAATTGATCGATGCCGGAGCTTTCACCAATATCGATTTCCAGTTTCCCGAATGTAATGTTTCGGGTAAAATCAAGCTGGATTACCGGCGCTGTATCCGTTGGATTTTCCGGATAGTTTCCGTTGTGGTCAGGAAAAACATCTGATACATAACCAGAATTGACATAAGACCCGCTCTGAGGCAAAAACCTCATGCTGCCGTCGAGCCTGAAGAAATCCTCCTCAAAGGTGGCGTAATCCGGTGCTTCTGTGGTATCAAAAACGCCTCCCTGCTTGACCTTTCCGGAAACATAATAGGAATACGGAACCTGTGGTGCTCCAAAAGTGAACACTCCCATTGCAGAGGGTTCTATCTGTTCCCGATACCGGAAAATAACTCCTCCTTCCGGGCTTTGCTCCAAAGACGATCTGCCAAGATTCGCGATCAGCTGAAGGTTGGAAGCGTGTGAATCGTATTGCAAAGGAAGATATGAACTTGAATTTTGCAATCCCCAATCATCAGCCCAGTAATCAGTAATTCCCGCATCGGAAAATGTATCAATCGCCAAGTCACGAAGGGAATGTGTTTTACTATCCATCACACCCTTTTTGTAAGTAGTAGAGTTCAGCTTGTTAAAAATATCCTTGCAGGTAAACGTGGCGTTTACACCGTCCGTCTGCCAGCTTTGCAGCCAATAGGTAGAAGGTGACAGCCATTCGATGTTTCCCGATCCGTCCACGTCATACCCATACTGGATTGTAACAAGCTGTTCTTTTTGCAGAAACGTAATTAAACTGAACGAAGAATCAATGTTGTACCTGCCGTCCTCATTAAACAGCGTGAAAGACAGGGATTCCGCAGGCAGTTCTGTGCTGACAGGGCTTGCGGCCCGGTTATGGGTAATGGAGATAATATCCTCGTCGGAGAAGGAATAGGCGATACCGAACAACATACTGTTGATCCGTATTCTGTTGTACGGCCTCGCCTTAATAAATTCGATCCTGATTCGGTCTGCGTCTTCAATTCCCAGTTCTCCCTGATAGATCACATCGGTGTTGCCAGTAATAGACCAGGTGTTTTTCAACGTGCCGTTTTCATAGGCCGTAATGGTAAAATCAATTGGAGCAGTTCCGGTCACTGTATCAAACTGTAACGTAATGCCAACCATGCTGTGGAGAGTAGAAAAGGATACGTCAATATATGGATTAGAAAGGAATATTCCCGCGCCGTTGGAAACCGCGCTGCTGATATATCCGGTGTCATAAGGATTGGCGTCATTTAGAAACCTCTGTTTTCCGGTGAGCTGCCAAAAGTTCTGCTCCCAGGAAGCATAGCTTTCTGTTATATCGTTCACGCCGGTTTGGATTCCAGAGGGATCGGAAAAGGATACCCCCGGGGAAACCGTGAACGCCGCGTCGCCAAACGCGTATTGGTCGAGAACACCGAAGCTTATCTTCGCGTGCATTTGATTCCGGATTCCCTGGGTGCGGTGGAGCTGGATCGCTTTTTGGTATTCCGGAGAAACATATTTCATACGCCCACCGCCTTTACACCTGAATCAAATTGGCGGTTACGTCCTTCCAAAAGGAGGGTCGCAGCGTCTGCGGGTTTACCATATACGGGATTCCGGAACGGTCGCCAACGTACATGGTTAAATAGGTATAGTTGTTAATCCGGGGATCGAATACCCGAAAACGGTTCACGAACGAGCCGCCCTGGGACCGGTCAAAAATTCGGAGAAAGTTTTTCATCTCCTCCGAAGACAGCATAGTGAATTTCATTTCAACTTTCAGCTTATCGTTCCCGATTGGTTGTCCGATAAAGTTGCCGTTTTGGTTTCGTCCCCCATCTACCAAAGTGGATATTGATATCTTTCCGCTTCCAATGTCGGGAGCGGGGATAGTGACGCCTCCGTCTGTTTCAATCCATGCCATAATCTTCCTCCTTATACGGGAATCGTGCTGGTAGTCATGCGGTAGCCCTGGGCCCGCTCTACCTGCCGCTGGTTCCGGTATACCGCGCGTCCGTCAAGATTAATCGTCTCATTGATCTGGATTGGCCTGTCCGCTTGCTGCGCCTGGGCGGAAACTACAGCGTTGTACACGGCTGCGGCGATGGCTTCTGTAATTTGTTCGTTATTGGCTACCGCCGTCCTGCCGCCGATAGAACCGATCATTTCCGGGTTGCCCGGCTCGTTTGCTACAAACAGCTGGCCGGGAGTGGGGAAGCCGCCGGAGGCATACCATTCCACATTGAGCTTTGGTATGGAGGCCGGCAGATTTAAAGCCTTCAGAATATTGCCGATCCAATCCGGCGCGGGCTGTGTAGACCAACTAAAGTGCGGTAATTTAAGCTGCAAATTAAGGTTGGAGAACGTATTTTTAATTGGATTGATTACATTGTTGGTAAACCAAGAAGAAACATTGGACCATATGCTTTTAATTCCTTCCCATGCCGACGAAAACGCGTTTTTGATAGGGTTCGTAACGTTGTTGCTGAACCAAGAACTTACATTGCTCCAAATATTTTTAATATCGGACCACAGACCGGAAAAGAAACCGGATACGTTAGTCCAAAGACCTTTAAAGAAATTAGAGACAGGGGTTATTACGTTAGTGTTAAACCATTCTCCCACTGATTTCCAGGCCTGTTGAGTTTGCTGCCATGCCCAGCTTGCTGTTTCCGGTATTGTTTTGGTGAAAAACTCTCCGAATTTTGTAAAATGCTCTTTTAAATAAGAAAAAACCTCGCCCCAGCCTGTTTTTAGCTGTGACCAGGTTTCGCCGAAAAATTTCAAGGTCTGTTCCTTGGCATCGGCCGCCCATTGGCCAAGGTTCAATTTTAAAATACTATCCTTTACTCCTTGGAACCAATCTGAAATCCCCCAGTCTTGTCCGAACAATTTTCCGATTCCGTCAACTAATGCAAAAAGAATATCCCACGGGAGTGATATCGTACCTAATGTGAAATCCTTTAGGCCGTTGATCATATCCACCGTGTTCCATTCGGACAACCCTGAGAAAAATTCAACCAACCCCAAAAACATGGTTGCTAAATCACCTAAACCAAGAATCGCAATATTAGCAGCTAGTTCTCCGATAAAAGAAAATGCAGACTGTAAAAAGCCGGTAAAGCTTCCCCATCTGCTGTTTTTGAAGAAATCGTCTAGGCGTTTAAAAACATCGTCCACATATTTTAACTGCGGTGCCAGCTTCTCCTTCATTTCCTCGGCCCATGCGCGAACGCCATCTACTATTCCATTGGATTCCGTGTTCCAGGCGTTGCCGGACGCTCCTGCTCCAGCCCCGCCGCCTGAGCCACCGCCTCCAGTATTTTGCGGTTGATCGATAATATTCAATTCATCAAAGGCCGCCGAAGTTGTAGTCTTGGCTAAATCCTCCAACGCTCCCGCAGTTCCTATTGCGGCGTCCTGTGTCTGCCGCAATTGCTGTGCCGCCGCATAGGATTCCTCATAGGTTTTTCCAAAGAGCGACGATATAAAGCTGGCAATCGCTTTCGTTGCCTGGGCTAATGCCGACATCAGCGCGTTTAAAATCGGCATGACAGATTGAATGATAGGCATAAACGCGGCTGTCAGGTTCATTTTCACCGCATTTAAGGAGTTCATAAATTCGGTATTGGAGGAAAGGGCACCCCAAATCATTTCTTTGAATGACCTGAAAAACGAATATAGCACCGATGTGATAAAGGCTGCCTTGATCGCCATTCTGATGCTTTGGCTCAGTCTGTTAAACGTGGACTGAATATGGCTGGAGGCTCTCGATACCGCTGACTGCTGATGCTGGGCAGCTTTTTCAGCGGCCGCTTTTTGCTTTTCTGCTGCCTTCTGCGCCGCCTGCGTTACACGCTCATGCATTGCGAGGCGTTTCGCTTCCGTCTGGGAATCCGCGACTTTAATAGCAGATGCGAGAGAAATTTCCGCTTGCTTGCGCTTTAAAATCAGTTTATCATACTGTGCCCCGAGTTTTTGATATGCCTTATCTGCCAACGTCGCTTTTGCCGCCGCTTGGTCTAAAGCGTTCGCATCTTTGTAAAAACTGGATAATTCGTCGTATTTTCTCTTTGAGATGGCGTCCATCTTTTCGTCCAACGCGCCCATTGCGACGCGCAGCTGTTCAATTTTTGCTTTCGCGGATTCCACTGATCTATTCAGCGGCTGGGTCGGCAATTTTATATTAGCCATAGCCCGGCTAATCGCTTTCCCTGCTGTGTCTCCAACCCGCTTAAAGCTGGAAGCAGCCTGTCTGTCCGCTTTTGAAGCCAAATGTCCAATTTGCGCTTGTACATTGTCCTTTAAATTTAAGGATAAATAAATGCTTCCTACTTCTGTGCTCATTTTTTCTCACCACCCGCTAAAGACGCAAACATGCTTTCTAATGCAAGCATCTGTTTGTCGTAATCATTGGAATCAAAATGCTGAAGCCGCTGCGAACGGAACCTTTTCCAGTCGGATTGGATTCTGCGCTGCTCCGGAGAAAAATTTTTAATACGTTCTTTGTCAGTCTCTGAGCGTATCATGACAATACGTCCCAGCGGCGTGTCGTCCATAAGGCCGCTTACCATTTTGATCCAATCGGAGTATCGTAGATCGCCTTGTTCCGAAGGCAGCACCCGATACTGCTTCGCGATACTCTGTTCAATTAAAACCCGGTCGTATTCCAGGTCATACCACACTTCATTTTGAAGGCCTGTTCTCTGAGCTTTGAAATCGTTTCGCCACGTCTTCCGGCTCCTCTCCGCTCATTGCGGCGATCACAGTTTCAAAAAGGCGAAGATAAGCCGGATACCTTAAATTCATATCATCGATTTCCTGAGCATGTTCTTTTCCAAAAACCAGGGCAAAGGCTTCCCGGATCATCTTCATGCTTTCTTTTCTGCTGTCGGCGCCGTCTTCCGGAATAAGCTTCATAACCTTCTCTGCGGTCTTTTGTCTGTCGTCCAAAGGGTATACTTTATCCCCAATCCTGATTTCAGGGCATTCAGTAAGCAGCGCGTTATCAATGGTATATAATTTCATTTTTTTATTCCTCCATTTAAAAGAAATAGGCCCCCGGTTACGGGAGCCTACGCCTGTACTTTTTTAAATTGAGCCTGCGGGGGTGTACGTTGGTTTTCCGTCAGACATCAAATCAAACTCCAGCGAATCTACATTAGTGGAATCTCCGCCTCCCGGGGTGGTTACATTGATTACACAGTCAAACTCAAGTTTCGCACCGCTTGGAAAGGTCCATTCCGCTTTACTGTTGCAGTCCTCTCCGGTTTTCCACGCAAGGCCCGCAACATAATCATTGCCGCTGTCACCGATATTTCTCTTCCCCGATAATGAAATAGTAAACATTTTTCCAGTCGTCAGCCTGCGGCCCCAGCCCTCGGTGTCCATCGGGGTCCATTCCTCCACATTGCCGTCCATAGAAACCGAAAAGGTTTCCATTTCCTTTACCACCGCCATAGTAGGAGAATCTCCGCGCCCGCTGGTGCTTACTTTAAATTGGTTCTTAAATACAGGAAGAACTCCAGTAGTAGCCATAGTATCAAATCCTTTCATAGCAAATTTCCATGTTAATTACGTACTCAAAAATCCCGTACTCGTCTTTTCCTACGGAAACAGGGCGCGTTCCAGGATCAACAGAAACAACAGGAACATTGCCCATCAATAAGCCGCAGCTCCCATAAATCAGGTTAAAGATTTGCTGCGCTTTCTTTTCCGCTTGATAAGCGTTATTTGTCCAGTGGATCAGCACCGTAACATTTTTATAAGCATACCTAACGTTTTCCGCCCCTCCAAGACAAATCCGGGAGTTTCCTTTTACCTTACCGTCGTTATAGACGCCAACAAACTTTTCCTTGCTTCCGTCAATACTGCCCGCCGCGATACAATCAGAAAGCTCAGGGTCTAAAGCTTTCAGCCACGCCACTATATTTTCAAGCGTCACCCCTCTCTACCTCCTTTTTGTACAGCGCGTTAAATGTCGTCTGTGCGAAATCCTTTTTTTCTCCATTGATCCACGGTTCCAGCCACTTGCCTCCTGCATTTGGGTTGTTAACGGTTTGAAAGTTATATTCCGGGTGATTATACAGCCTGCGCGCCTGCACGGAACCGGTAATCAGCCTGGATTCGATGTCGTGATCATGAACGGACGTCTCTGTAAAAGTATCATTATTCTGCATATCGCCGTTGTCATAGGGCATTACCTGCGCGGTTCTGATTTCGGTTTGCAGAGCATCAACAGTCTGTTCCATCGCGCGGACGGCGGCATTATTTAACCTTTTGATTTCCTGCATATTCAGCTTCAAACTCATTACATCAACTCCAATTTTGTGAAGTTTACGGTTCCGTCGGGATTCCTAGCGCGGGAAGAAGAATAGATCCTTCTAATTACTGTTCCGCCGTTTATCACCACTTCGCCGGAAATATCCAATCCAGGAGCGATATCGCCGTTAAACAAGGCGGTAGCCTGAAGCTGAACAAGCCTGCGCTCCTGGTCAAGCACTTGTTTGGAATTCTCGGAGTAATTGCAGTTTCCTTCAAACAGAACGGCTTTCTTCGGGCTTCCGTCCTCGTTAATTCCATCTTCGAACTGGATTTTAACTGGAATCGTACAGACAGAATCCGGTACAAGCTCAGGCCATTTCATCAGTACACCCCCTGATAAGTCAGCCCGGTTTGATTTAACACGCCGGTCACGTCACGTGAGGTATCAACCCCGTTGCTTTTTGTCAACACGCTTTTATCCCAGCTCATGGATACTCCGTTAATAGAGTAAGAGGAAAGGGGATTGCTCAGCAGGTCGGAATACTGGCTTCTAAAATCGGCCTGCCGGGCAACCGCCAATTTGACCTTTTCCTGTTGAAATGCGCTGAGCGTATCGAACCCGCGTGCGTAAATGCGGCCGTAGGTCATGATGTTAACGTCTTCCTCCGCTTCCTTAATTACTTTTTTAATCGCGTCGTCAGAGGGAAAGTTTTCCAACCGGCTCATGCCCTTGTATTCCTCCACGCTCAACACCATTTGTCACTCCTCCTTACGGGCGCGTTTCTTCACCGGCAGTTCTTCTTTTAGCTGGACAAAGGAAGGATTTTTAAGATAGCCCCTTGCGATTTCGTCAGAGGCTTCCAATATCGCGCCGGTTTCTTTGTTGATAATCTTCATAGCGGCCTCCTGGTTATTCGGTGGCAGTCCATTTAAAGATTAAGTCTGGCGTGAGGGCTTTGGTCCCGTAATCGTAAAACAGGCTTACTGCAAAATCGTTGGAAAGTGGGATTTTTTCAGGGTTGCTGTACTGATCCACAACAACAGGCTGCGCAACCGCACCGCGAATCATAAGCAGTCCATTACACTTTTCCGCAAGCCTGGTACAGCTGTACACTCTCACACCGTGATACATACCGAACTCCTCACCGGCGGTGTCTACATTGGGATTGCTTTGGGTATCCAGAAAAGTACGCAGCTTGCCGTACTGGGCCGGGGACAGCACTAAATCCATCATGCCTCTGTCAACGCCGTCAGTATAGTCGTTTTTAACGACCTCTAAAGTTTGAATCATGCTTTCCACAATATCCTGAATTTCCGTTACGCCGCTGCCGGGTGTAAATGCCGTCCCTGATGTATTCGCCTCGGCAAAAAAAGCGCGATCCAGATCAGCCGCCATCGTCAGCACGTGATTGTCCGCCCGGCGCTGCATAATTCCAGCCACACCGAAGGTGTCAAGATCAAACTTGGCGACTTCTTCCACAATTTCTTTATGGGTGCTTAGATTCACAGTGGTGGGAGGAACGGTAATCTTATCGCCCTTTGCGGCGGTTCGCGCGGTGCCGTAGGTTTTCGCCTCGCTGTTTGCAAAACGCTTAAACTCTACGGAACCTGCGGCGGGATTGCCCGTATACTGCTGTGATTTTAACGACGTGGAAAGCGTGGATTTTTGTACGTTCTCAATTACCAGGCCATAAATTTCCGCCAGGGTTGCCGGGGTGCTCGCCCCTGCAAGCAAACTAATCGCATTTGTTCTTGCCATAAATAAATCTTCCTTTCAACTTAAAAAATTACTTTTCCGGAGATCGCAGAAGATTTCTTGGAATTTCCTTCCGAGCCTTCCGCGTCCGCACCGACTTTGATCCCCGTTTTTTGCTTCTCTGTGTTCTTCCAGGACGGGTGTCTCTTCAATACGGTCTTAAGCGCTTCTCGGATCGTATCTTCGTCCACCTCGTCACCGCTTTTCTCAACTTCCCGAACAGCCAGATATACAGCGTCCTCCACAGCGTCAGACCGCACACCGTTCTTGAAAGCTTCTATCTGCGCTTTTGCTTCCATTAATTCTTTCTGGTAAGCATCACTCGCGGGCGTTTCCTGCGGCACGGTTGGCGGCGGTGCGGTGTCTTGGGACTGCTGCGCCTGCTGCCTGCTCCATTTCCTGTGTTCACGCTTAATTCTCCCTTCAATGAGAGCGTCAAGTTCTTCCTGCGTCTTCGGTAAATTAGCGGCAGAGGTCTGTTCTTCCTGCTTATCGTCCTTTTGGTCTTCTTCCTGGGTCTCAACTTTAGTTTCCTGTTCCATTTCTTTCATGCGTAATCCGCTCCTTTTATAGCCTGTCGGCCTTAAATTTCCTTGCAGAGTTTTACGCCGTACAGCATGTTTTGGGCGTAAAAAAAGCAGCACGAAAGCTGCTTAATCAAACAATATTAAATTCATTCGCCTTTGTAGTTGCACCTGCCGTTATAGAAAGCGCCGCATTCCTCGCGGACACAGTCCATTTGTTTAAAATATTCGTTTGTCCATGTGGTACCAGTAGGCAATTGGTTTTCGTTTTCTTCGCTGTATTCCTGCGTCCATTGCTGTACGGTAATATGGGCCTTAACATTATATGGACATATCATGGCTGCCTCCTAAATTTAGGTATAAAAATACCGCCCTGCTTTTTGGGCGGGTGGTTACGATTCCGGATTTTCGTCTAAAACAGCCTGGTACAGCCGGGCGGTTAATTGATCCTCTGGCGGGTTTCCATCTAGAAACTCGCACTCATCGTCATACTCCGGATTAATCGGGTGCTCCTGTAAAAACTTTTTCATTTTTTCACGCTCGTGTGGTGTGATATTAGATTCCACATCGTTCAATCCCTTTCAGTAAATATTCAATACAATTCATGTATTTCTGCGGCGTGTCCAAATAGTCAGGATACATAGCTTTTGCCTCTTCCCAAAGGCGGCTAAATTCCAGCAAAGAAAACGAATCTGTTTTCTCGGCTGCATAAATAAAGCCGTTATTTCCTACCGCTGTAATCATTTTCATGTTTTGATCTTTTGCAAATAAGATCAAATCCGTGTGCGTAAAAGTTTCACCGGTAGGGTGACTATGCATTACTATGTATGGGACAGTTTCTTTAGGAATTTTGATATTTCCAGCCCCCGGTTCTCCAACCGTACTATTCAAGCGGTTCATTTGCAGATCATATGTTGCTCCGGCTTCCGTTCCTAAAGTTCTGCCAGAAATAGAAATCAAAAGTTTTTTATGTTCATTTTTGAGCTTGTTTTGTAATTTAGGGGACAAAAGATCACAAGAAAAGGATTGGATAGACGAAAGGCTTTCAGAATTTATAGGCAACGGCGTTAAATTTACATCATTAAGTATAATCTTTTGACCGGATTTTTCAAGAGCCTGTACCGAAGGATAGACCTTTTCCCTCCAATAGTCTCGGCGTAAAACATTACCGTGCTGATTGACAAATTCTTTCAACTGTTTTTGCGCCGCTTGTCTCTTTTGAGAATACTTTTTCTTGTCCTCCGGATCTGCGGAACCTATCTCCAAACGCTTCCATTTTCGAATCTCCCTTTCCATTGCCCGCTGTTTTTGCTCCAGCCGGGAGTTTCGGCGTATTGTCTCCTTATCCATCGGTTTAGGCAATGTACTGATTCCTTCATACCACGTTGACAAGGTGTGGCGGCAGTTAGGGTGAAACAAGCCATTTTTTACCGCCACGGAAAGAAGCGGATACCAGTTCCCGTTTCTGCTTCTTCCCAGATCTCCGTTTCTTTCCCCCTCCCATTCGCCCCATACATCGTCAATATATACCTTGCCCTGCCACGGCAAACAGGTCTCGGAACAGGCTCCGTATTGGGATACCAGAACGGTATCAATTCCTAGTTCAGCTCTCTTTTTAGCTTCTCCCTGTAAATAGGAACGCGTAGCGGCTGTTCTGAGCGCCATCTGAACATAATCCGCAATGTTTACTCGTTTGCCGTCCTTGTACTCAATGCAGCTGATACCTTTGCTCAGAAAATCCTCCGTTGCCATGTCAATTGCCTTGGGAAGAGTTACCGCGCCGGCCGCCATTGCCGTGTCGGCTTTATATACGGTCTGCCGGTATACATCGTCCATTAATCTGAGTGCTGCTGTTTCCGACTTTTTCTCCGCGTGCTGAATGTCGTGTATCAGGCTTTGAAGCCTTCGGTCATTCACGCCGAAAAAACTGCGTTCCGTAATATTACGGCTGGCTGGCGGAAAGTAATGCCCGGCTGTACGAATGGTTTCTGTCTCCTGTTCTACCCGTTCCATTCCTTCGGCGTATTGGTCCCGCAGCATAGTTTCAGTTTCCTGATCGATGATCGAAGCAAACTTTCCGATAATGCCCTGGTTTTCTCGCCGAAAGGATTCTAAATTTTGTATTTTTTCTTCCTGCCAGGCCGGCCACCGAAAGCCCTCTTTTTCTTCCCATGCTTTATGGGCGGTTAAATTCCGTCGAAGCGAGGCAATCAGTTCAAGCTCAATTTGTACGAATAAATCCGACAGCTCACGCCAAGTCAATCAGCTCACCTCCCACTGAAGGAGGCTCCTCTACTACTTCAATTCCGCGCGCCTTTTTAATTCTCAGCACTTCTTCCTTTTTCCAATTCTCGTCTTTTGAAGCGCCCCACAATTCGTCCACCTGGCTTTCAATACTCATAATGGATGCGGTTGCCGCCTTCCCGATAGATTCGATTCTGGAATTGAAATCCGGTGCGCCATACTCTCCAAAGCTTACGGTAGGATTATAAGCTTTCGCCGGCAGATTGTGCATGTTGTCATAGGTCATGAGTATTGCGGACACCAATTGGGGAAGCACCTTTTCCAAAGTATCCGTGATAATATTTCTCGTATAGCCGGTTACATCCTTTCTCTCTCTCTGCGCCTCTCCAGACGCGGTTTTGCTTACGTCAATGCCGAGAGTGGCGGGAGAAATAATCCCTTGCAGGCACATATCAAGCATTGCCGTATAGGTAGATAAGTAGGCTTCATACCTAATCTCCGGCTGAATGGTTTCGATCTTGTCGTTAGATTGAGAGCCGTCGTCTCCTTCTACAGCTACAAAGTTCGTACCAAACGAGTTTACCGCTCCCAGATCGCCGTTAATTGGATTTCTGGGAATCATGGTCTCCGGTATGTATTTCTGCACTCTGCCAGCCCGGACAGCGTCAATCCATTGGCTGATAGTCTCGTCGAAAGCGTCAAATACTCCCGTTTTCCCATCATAAATGGATTTTCCGCGCCCCGGAAAACGCGGGTTTTTATAAATCACGAAAGGAACGGCCAAAAGATAATCCCCTGAAACCACAGTGGTCTTCAAATCCGCCAATTCCTTTACCGTTGATAAAGGAATCTCTTTGCCCTTTTCAAATAAGGCGTAAGATACGCAAGCGCATTTTTCGCCGTCCTGATCCTTGGTTTTTGCGTATCGCTCTCTAAGCCGATATTCGTTTTTTCCCGAATTGATCTTAGTCCAAAAGTCAACGCCGTACACATAACCGTGTTTTGTTAAAAAATCCACCCGGTCCGCGGGATAAAACTCCACAATCGGATAAGGCGACACATCGGTATCAACTGAAATTTTAAACGCGCCGTCGTCTGAGCTTAGCGCGTCTCTTACCGCCTGCCCGACTAAATCATCAAAGCCGATTTTTTCGGATATTTCATTCCATTTATTTTTGCTTTCTTCGTCGTCTTCAAATTCAACTTCATTTAAATCCGACTTTACGATATAAGCGAGGGTATCGACAATCATTGCCGGAAGCCCGCTGTGGATTTTTCTGATGTTTTCAGTTTCCGGTACAGCCGCCCAAAACCTTGAGCTTTCACCGTATCCAACGCCGATCTGTTTATACAACTGCTCCAGCTCGTAAGCGTCGCCGCGATACCATATCTTATTCCTGATTACTTCGGTTTCAAAGCTTAAAGGTTCATTGATCGTAATAGACCTATTATCTGCCGGTATGATATCCAGCCAATTTCTAATCATTTCCTTAAACCACCCCATTTTATCCCCGCTTTCATGATCTATGTAATTTTTTTCTCAAAACAGTATTTACAAAGTATCGGATATCGTCCATAGCATGATCGTTTTCCTTGATCGGCTTATCGGATTCGCCTTTTTCGTCCCAGGAATAGCTTCCAAATTCCCGAATAGTGTCTTCACAGGAAGAAGAAAACTTCAACCGTCCTGTATTCAGCGCCGTAGCTACGTTGCGTATTCCTTCCAATACGTCGTTGTTTGCGTGGTGAACCCGAAACCGTCCATGCCGCTTGATGCACGTAATGAAAGAAGATGCCGACGGGTCGATAATAATCCGCTCTATGTATTTATCACCTGCAAAGTTTTCCAGATCCGTGTAATACTCCTCGTCCGTTTTAGGCAGCGCGTTTTTTCTTCCGGAATAGTAGTATTCTTTTTCTCTGTAGGCGATTCCTTCAGAAGTTACCAGCCATAAACCCGCAGAAAACGGATTGTAGGTGCCGTAATCTATGCTGATATAATATTCTCCATTGTCCGGAAAGGAATCTGTGACGTGCTTATCCCTTCGAAACATGGGATAAATAAGCCCCTCGGCCCGTACCCATTCGCCTTTAATATACCGGTCATAAAACACACCAGAATATAGGCTGTAATATCGTTCTAAAACCTCTGGAGAAAGCGAAGGATTGTCCTCCATCAAAAAGTGAAGGTGAAGAGCGTTCTTTTCTTCTGCACATAAAATCCATTCCTGATAAAACCAATGAGAAGGAGCGTCCGGGTTGCAGTTAAACCAGAAACGCGATCCTTCCACAGAGCATCTAGCTAATGCCTGTTCCACAAAAGAACGCGGCATAAGGGCAACCTCATCAAGAAAAACTCCTGCTAAGGTAATGCCTTGTATTAACGCCGCAGAACCTTCATCTTTGCCGCCAAATACATAAAAGTAATTTGTTTTCCTTCCTCTGGTTACCGTAAGCAAATGGTTTGTGAATGACCAGGACAATTGATATCTGTTTTTTACAAGATACCTTACTGACAACAGCGGAGTAATTACGTTTCTAACTGCGGATTGTACGGTCTTTCCGCAAATCGAAAAGTTCCTTTGATTAAATTCGTTCATAGCCCATATGATAAAGGCCAGTGACATCACAGAGGTTTTTCCCGACCGAACCGCGCCGTCGCAGATCAAAGCCTGGTAACTAGTTTTTGAAAACGTCAGAATCTGTATTTGTTTATTCGACAAGCCTTCCGCCATCGCTGATCACCTTTTCAATGCTTTTTGTTAACGGGTCATCTTCTATTTCTTGGTCAATTCCATTTGTGTTTCTATCAAACATACCTAGATGCTTACCAATCAGCTCTAGGGCTTTGAGCTTATCGGCCAACCGTATTTCCGTTCCGTTTTGTGTTTCTTTAATTGAAACAACCGCAGCTTTTTGCGATTCTGTAAGCTCTTCGGTAGAAACAAAATCAACCCCGCCGCCTGGCACTATTTTTGCGTAATCTGTTGCCCTCGCAAATCCAATAGCCGCTAATTCTTGGATTACCCGATCCTGAGTGATTTCGGTACGCTGTTCACGCGCTTGCTTTCGTTGTTGAATTGCTTTCTGAATTAAAGGTTTTCTAAGGTTTTCAGTTCCAATAGAAAACGCGGTTTTTTCACTATATCCCGCTCGAATCGCCGCTTGTGTAGCATTTAAATCTATCAGATATTCATCTACAAATCTTTGCTGTTTCGCAGTTAATTTCGCCATACCACCACCACAATTTCAGGATAAATAGAAAGACCGCAAAGCCGTTAGGCCTGCGGTCCTTAGGAAAGGAGGTTAATGAACCTTGTACACTTTTCTATGATCTTATTATATCCTATGTTTTTGAAAAAAACTTCCCTTCTTTTTCCCATCAGCATTCCATAATTCCGTACATGGTAACAGTAAAATAATAAAGTGCTTCATCTTTTATTCTGTATACTTGAGAAGTTTCAATGTGATATTTTTCCATCAGCCTTTCCACGTGTCCGTCATGGCGGTCTATGTAAAACTCTGTGAGAAAGTCTTTTTGTACCTCAGTTATTCCGTCCAGCCCTTTCTCGATGAGTGCGACAATCCGCCGGGTCGCGGAGTAGGCCAGGGATAAGCGCTTAGTTTTCACAATATTATCAATCCAACGATCTTCAGTTTTACTCCCGCCGCCTTTCACTGGCTCAGAATCAGCAGTACAAGCCTTGATAGATTCCTGTTCTAATCGCAAAGTTAAAATCTGATCTCGAAGATTATTTAAAGATGCTTTACGCTTCATGTAGCATCTAAGATCGTTTTCAGCTTCTTTTTTCCAGTTCAATTTTTCAACCTCCTGACAGTCTTTTTGTCGCACTTCTCCGGCGGGCAGCCTCTAGGCTTACCAGTATCCAGAAGATAATTACAGTATTTAACGAAGCCATGTCCGTGGGTTGCCAGTGCTCTATGATAGACGCACCCTTCACAGCTTTTCCGGTTCATGTGCTTTGGCGTCTTTGCAGTAGAAGTCGTCGTCTTTCCCGGTTGTCCATTGGTATTCAATATGATCTATATGATTGCTTCTTTCCAGATGGTAAAAGGGACACTCCTGCTTGTTCCTATGTACGCAGTCCTTGCAAGTGGTGTGCGGTTTGGGCGGGTCTTTGCTTGCCACCAGAACGGAACAAAGCAAGAAGCCTAACGGTGCGCCTAAAAAATAACCTAAAAGTAATAATTGCCAGCCTGCCATGATCATTCCTCCTTTTCAGGTTTCATAAAGCAAAGCCAGTGAGTGTTCATGTTTTTACCGCTTCTGTGACCAAACAGCGGTTGATAAGGAGACAGCGGCAAAATTTCCCGCAGCGGAATTTGAACCTCCGACCACTTAAAGATCAATACTCCGTCTCTCTCCAATACTCGAAAAGCTTCTTTAAAGCCATTTTGGATCATAGTTTTCCAATCTCCCTTTAGACAGCCGTATTTAAGTGCCGTCCAGCTTGTATCGCCAGCATTTGTCAGATGAGGAGGATCAAACACAACCAACTTATAGGATTCGTCAGGGAAAGGCAATTCCGTGAAATCGCAAACAGTATCCGGAGAAATTTCAATATAGCGGTGCGGGTAATATTCATGATAAGGGATAGTGCGGTTATCACAAAACTCCACATCTGGATTGTGTTTATTAAACCAAAACATCTTGCTGCCGCAGGCAATGTCTAAAATTCGTTTACTCATTTGATTCCTTCCTTTCACCGTAGCTGCAAAAGTCGTCTGCATCACATGGCTGTAATTTATAATTACACCAATAGGAACCGGTTCTGGCTCTAATATCAGCCGTTGATATTTCGTGCTTACAATCCTTACACCTAACTACGGGGACAGCGTCTGTATTTCGATGAAGTTCCTCCACCGCCTGATCTCTTTCACGCCTTAGGCGGTCAAGCTCGGATTCTAATGCTTCAATAGCATCGGCGGCGCTTTTTAGATCGTCCCAACCACAAACAGTATACGTTTTCCGCAACCTCTCAACTAATTCCTCATACATAACTATTCCTCCTCAGGCGGTTCTGGAAGCGGGTGGCGGTAAATTTTTGTGCCGATTATAGGTTCCGCGTGAAAGCACCCTATCGGCATTGAAAAAACTGCATCGATGTTGTCATCGTCCCACACCTGCAAAAGTGCCCAAACTTTTTCCTCAGCCAGCCATACCGGTTAACCATTCATTTCTCGGAGCTCTTTCATTGTTAGCGGCTCATTTGGCTGGGTGAGAGTGGGCATGTTTTCGACCGCCTTTCGCACCTTATCCATATCCATATATGGTTTCCAATGTGACATCATTTTCAAAAGTCTATTTCCGTCAATCGGTCTAACTTTCATCTTTCAGCACCTCCAATCTCTTCATTACCATCTGCACGGCCTCGTCTGTCATTGCGGCACCGCAAAATGGACAAAATGGCATTTCATCATCCGGTGTCCTTCCGCACGTTGTGCAACGATATTGTATATTCCCAGTACCTAGCGACGGCAAATAGTTCTTCCACTCACCCCTCCACACTTTCTCAACCTGTTCCCGGCTGACGGGGTATAGAGCATCAATAGCCATATTTAGCGCGACTAAATCTTGCACAGACACAAAATATTGAGTACGATTTTCAAGAACTTTAATCGCTTCTTTTCTTGTCATAGCTTAGTCCTCCAAATCCATCTTTGCACCGCAAAATGGACAATACTTTTTTGGAATATTCACATAAACTTCCCCAGTCATATCCAATAGTTTATCTCTCAGTTCTTGTTCTGGTGTCAATGGAGCAAGTAAAGATTTACAATATTGAATTGTTTTGATATAAATTGGAGTTTGGCAGTAATTACACATAACTATCCCTCCGCACCCATCTTCGCGCCGCAGTGGGGGCAGTATTTATATTTTCGCTTACCCCTTATTAAAACAGCTTTTTTATATGGAACAGTTTCTTTGCATTCACTACACTTGAAATAATGTGCACGTGGATATTCAATCCACTTCCCATGCTTCACCTCTGCCACGTCGGCGGCGGGAACCGATTCTATTCCATCGATAATCTCTTGCCAGTCGTCAAATTTTTCACGGTCATAGCCATCTACATATTTTTTGCCATATGTTCCAAGCGGGCATAATTCTTTCTGTTTTTGTATTATTATCCTTAATGCTGAATCCCTTTCTATATAATCAGTCATGGTTTGCCTCCTTATCCTCTGCATCGAAAAGCTGGTCATAAGTTTTTATGATCATTGCTTTTGCCCTCCGTTCCCGTCTGTGACTTCAAATCTAAGCTTCATCTGTGCGGGACATAAGTCCACGCTTGGACGGCGCTTTCCGGTCCATCGAAGCCCTCCAGCCCTGCCTGCACATTTCCAGCCGGCAGCCCTCAGGCTAGCCCCGTTCTCACTTTCTAATATGTAAGTGATAAGCTTATGGTAGCCCATAGCCCTGGCAGTTCTCCAGGCCGCCGCATAAAGCATGCTGCAAGCGTTGCGTGTGCCGTCTGTGCAAAGCCGGTTAACCTCCAAGGTCCAGCTGTCGTCAAGATAACGGCTGACGGGCCTTCCTACAATGGCAACGCCCACAATTTTTTCTCCGTCGGTGCAGCCAATAGAAAATTTGTGCCCTGTGACAGGCTTATGGTGTCGGTGATGCTGCTCTACAAAAGCATTGGCCTCCTTTAAGCTTATCGGACATATCTCAAGCAACTAAATCACTCCTTATTTCCCGCCTGTTTGCGGCGGGGTTAATCTCTTTCAAAATCGAGCTTCATTTCATCAACGATCACCCGGTCTAAATGTTCCCAAAAGATTTCGTCTTGATCGTGTTCGGCGGAAAGCCTGCTGATTCCATTGATTACCGCTAGGCATCTCTTCGAACCAAAGCCGAAGTTACGGTTCAGCACATAGCACATCAATTTAAAGTACTGGCGCAGAAGCCTTTCCTGATCCGCTTTTACTACCTGACGGGAATAACTTTCAGCGGCTTGTAATTGTTTTTTTGTAAGCTTGGCTGAATTAGGAATCCTGGCCTTCACTTAAATTCCTCCCGTCCAAAATCTCAATGAGCCGCCTGCAAGCAGGATATTTGCCATAAACGCTGTTCCGCCTGGGCCTGTTCTTTTGAAATTTGAAAATGCCAATATCGAATTAATACTTTATGAACGCCTTGTACATATCTGCGCTCATTTTGGGGGAAAGACGATATTTTAAGAGGAATATTTTGCGCGATTGCGTTTAATACTTTTGCCCGCGCACATGGGCTGTCTTCGGGCGGATCCTTTGGAATTTGTTCTTTTCTGCGTTTCATACTAATTGCTCCACTCGAATATAGATTCCTGTATGCCGGTTATCTTCCGCCCAAAATTTTTCGCATAATTCAGATGCTACTAAAGCGTCGTCCTTCCAAAAGCCCGCAGCCGTCATACAATCCTTCAAAAGCTTTTGCAGATTATCAGTATCCGGCTTTGTAGTGCGGTAGGAGCCTGGAACATGACGTCCAGGCGGAAAAAGCCACCGGGTAACCAGGCGAACTCCCACGGTAAACGGGCATTCCGGTTTAAATTTAAACAAGCGGTCTGTCAAATCCGTCCTGGCTTGTTTTAATTCAGGCGGTTCGTAATAAACCGGTTTTCCCTGTACCACGTGAATTCGTTTTTCTTGATGTGTTACTGTCGGAGGCCTTCGCATGGAAAGAAAAAATTCAAGTTTCATATTAATTCACCGCTTTAAAGTGTAAAATTAAGAACTTTTTGAAAAAATTTCCTTTGTCAAGGAAAGGGGAGGGAAGGAAGGACGGCGGCTCAGCTTTCAGCCGCCTTCCTTTCCCCCTTGACCGTAAGGGAAAGGAAAATTTATATATACGTAGTATATATACTTTTTCTTCCCTCGGGAAAAACTCGGTGATTATCGATTTTTTCCGTCTTTTTCCCCGGAAGGAAAATTATCGACTTTTTCCCTCTTTGGGGAAAGGGAAAATCTTCGATATTTTCCATATAGGAAAGAGGGAAAGGAAATTTTTCCCTTCGATATTTTCCCTCATTTTTTACCTACCTGACCGCCATCTACCCAAAATCCGCCGTGCTCTTTTAGGCGATTCCGCACTGTTTTTTCAGTTACCCCCAAGTATTCCGCCATGTCCTGCACAGTGACTTTATCATTAATCCCGCATGCTGAGAAAGCGGTTTCCAACGAGTGATCACGATCTTTTTTTCTGTCCTGCTGAGGCCGTTTTTTTGAAAAATTCTTTTTCCATGGAGGCGTTTCCGATTCCGGCTGAATGTCACTCAAAACGCCTGTTTCATCATTCCGGTGGATCGGATAATCAAACCATAGGTTAATTGGAGGGAACTTCGGAAACTCTCTCAGCGTCCCTTCTACGCGCCAGGCTGTACGGGCTTCCACGGCCTTTTTCGCTTTAGAAATCCGTAGATTAAGCGCTTCATATTCATCGGCCCGCAGCAAGCCTTTACACGCCTCTACGGCCTTTTTTTCAGTGCATAAATCGTCCGGAGAAACTTCGCTCAGCATTCTCAGCCGCGAGATTTCCGATCTGCACAATTCGCACGCGGCGTTGTTTTTCTCCTGCTGCAGCAGCGGCTGGGTAATCTCTAGTTCAATCAGGTCCAAAAGTGCGTCAGGATCCCTGGCAAATACGCCGGAGCCGCTGGCTCTGTCCATGCTGCGCTTGCTTCCCTGGCTTCCCTTACTGTGATGATGGCAGTAAATAACAGAACAGCCTAATTCCGTACAAACCTTGTCAAATTGGTTACAAAAGTGGGCCATTTGATCCGCGCTGTTTTCATCTCCGGTGATTACTTTGTAAATAGGATCGATAACGACGGCGATATATTTCTTTTTAGACGCCCGGCGAATCAGCTTTGGCGCCAGCTTATCCATAGGGATAGAACGTCCCCGCAAATTCCAAACGTCAATATTCTTTAGGCCGTTGGGCGCCCAATTCAACGTTGTATATACGTCCTTGAAGCGATGTAAGCAGGAAGCCCGGTCAAGCTCCAAATTGACGTATAATACACGGCCCTGGGCGCAGGGAAAGCCGAGCCATGGTCTTCCTTCCGCAATCGCGCAGCAGAGCTCAATCAAAGCATAGGATTTTCCGGCCTTAGACGGACCCGCGAGCAGCATTTTGTGTCCCTGTCGCAAAACCCCGCTGATCAGCGGAGGAGCAAGCTCCGGGAGGTCGTCCCAAACCTCCCGCATGCTTTCCGGATTTGGAAGATCGTCATTAACGCTTTCTATCCATTCCTGCCATTCTGCCCAGCTGCTCTTGCCAAGATTGGTATCTATCAAAAATTGTTTATGCCCATTTCTGACAGCGCCCGGCATTCGGGAAAGCCGGGAAGGGTTGCGGTTTTGCTGGTCAACGTCCAAGCCGTTTTTTCGGCATACATTATATAAATAGTCCACTCGTCTGCGGTATTCGTCATAGCTCCCGGCCTCAATTTTCACAATTGCGTGAAGGCTCTTTTTTCCGCTGTGGACCAGACATGCCACAGGCAGCTCCAGTTCACGGATAATAGCGTTCTGCTTTTCAATTTCCATGGAATCAGATTCCACCAGCGCGTAACGGAAATCTGTAACGTTTGCGTTGCGGATTCCCTGGCCGTCCAACGGATTGAACCGGATCCAGGCTCCAGCCTCCGGATGATAGTCTCCCAGTACCGCGCCGATATCTCCCCGGCATTTTCCCAGGGCCTGAATCAGTTCTCCGGCGGTGCGGTCCCAGCATCCCTTAGCGGGCACGCGCTTTCCTTCGTCGTTCTCCCAGCTTTCCGTAACATATCCAACGTTTTCCGTGCTTTCAAACAGCGTTTCCAGATAAGTGATCAGCTGTTTGGCGGGATCCCAGCCTTCCGGCTCCAATACCTCCCGTCCCTCTACCCAGTCCTTATCAATAATCGTCAGACCGTCGTTTTCAATTTCATCATCCCAGTTTAATTCATGTCCTGTGCCTGCCGGCGTCCAGCCGCTTTCCATAGCCATCTGAACAATAGTGCCTCCCGTTATGGGGGTTCCGCTTCCGGCAAAGGTGTTCCACTTTTTTTCGCATTCACCGCGGTGATACCGGGCGGAATCCTTCTGCGACCAATTATCCCAATCCTGAAAAGTAAATCCTGATTCCTTCAGGCCCATGCCTACATTAATCCATTCCTGGTAGGACAAAGCCGCGGGATCGATCGCATCTAAAATTTTTAAAAGGTCGGTGTGATACTGATTTTTCATGATTACGCCCCTTTATATTCCTGCGGTATAATATCGTATGGAACTTTCCAGCCGTTTGCGGCAATTCTGTCAATCAGTCCTTTTGCCGTGGCAAACTGCCAGGTGCCTACGTGCTGAAAGCCGCGTGATTCCAGGAAACGAATCTGCTTCGGCGTTGTCAAACCGGTTTCTCTTCGCTTCGCAAGCCGGTCTAACAGCTTGGCAGCCTTGCCGGCATTGTCAATTTCATCAGGGAAAATCCCCAGCTTCTCTAAAGTGTTTTTTTGCTTATCGGTTGGAGGCGCCATTTCCCATCCGAAGGAAGGAATGTATCCGGACAAATCCTCCGCCTGGATACTCATCTCAAATTGAAGGGGATCCACCAGCTTGCGCTTACGGTGTTTCATTTCTGAAAGCTGCTTTGCCAAAGCCTCTTCTCTCTGAGAAACCACGTCTTCACTCGCCTGTTTTTCCGCTTCCTCAATGTCCACGGGACAGGCTGAGGCTTCCAAATTCTCCGTCATTTTTTGCGCCACTTCCGGATTTTCACAAATCAGATTGGCGGGGTGGCAAAGCTCATGCCGTTCGGTATGCCATAAAAAATCCAGGAGCAGCAGATGGTCTTTCCCTGGGGACAGGCGTGTTCCGCGTCCTACCATCTGGCTGTACAGGCTGCGCACCTTTGTAGGCCTCAGCACTACAATACAGTCAACGCTTGGGCAGTCCCAGCCTTCTGTCAGCAGCATGGAATTACACAGCGCGTTATATTCTCCCGCATCAAACTGTTTCAGAATTTCATTGCGGTCCCGGCTTTCTCCATTGACCTCTGCGGCCCGAAAGCCATGGGCGTTTAAAATATCCCGGAACTTTTGCGACGTTTTTACAAGCGGCAGAAAAACGACGGTTTTACGGTCCCTGCATACCTTTTCCATTTCAACGGCGATCTGCTCCAAATAGGGATCCAGTGCGGTCCCTAAATCACCCGCCTTAAAATCTCCCGACTGGATTCCTACGCCGGTTAAATCCATTTTCAGCGGAACTGTCAAGGCCTTGATCGGAGAAAGATATCCCTCACGTATTGCTTGAGGCAGGCTGTATTCATAGGCCAGGGATTCAAAAACGCTTCCCAGGTTTTTCATATCCCCGCGGTCCGGTGTTGCGGTAACGCCTAAAACCTTTGCTTCTGAAAAATACTGGAGAATTCGCTGATAGCTTCCAGAAACGCAATGATGCGCTTCGTCAATGATAATGGTATTGAAATAATCCTGGCTGAACCGTTCTAGCCTTGACTGCCTCATTAAGGTTTGCACAGATCCGACAGTGATCCGGAACCAGCTCCCTAGGCAGCTTTCTTCCGCCTTTTCCACAGCGCATCCAAGCCCTGTGGATTTTTTTATTTTTTCCGCGGCCTGGTCGAGCAGCTCTCCTCTATGAGCCAGAATCAGCACCCGGTCTCCATGGCGGACGCAGTCCTCTGAGATCTTGGCGAATACAATAGTTTTTCCGCAGCCGGTGGGCAGGACCAAAAGCGTGCGCTTGTCCCCATTATTCCATTTTTCCGTTACGGCTTGCCGAGCTTCCTGCTGATATGGTCTTAATTCCATTTAAAACGCCCCCGGCTCCCAGGTGGTTTGAGAAGAATTATTGATCTTCTGAGGATTTCTAACCGTTGCGTCAGCCTCGCCTGGATCATAAAATTTTACAATCTCGTTTGATTCTCCCTCTGTACCGTCTTTTTTGGTAAATTTATGGATTCCTATTTTACATTGGCCGGCAGCGCCCGGAACCGCGCTCCAATTCATTCTCAGCTTTTCTCCGTGCTGCTTTTGGCCGATAGACCGGAAAAACTCACTGAGCTTCCACTCCATGGTGGTGAACAAAAACAAATTATGCGTAATGGTACAACTGCCCTCCGGCGCGTTGATTCGGATATGCAGAACTGCTTTAGGACATGACGGAAGCTTTCCGGAACCCGGATGATGCGCTCTTTCAAAGGATTCCACCTGGAAACGATAATCACCTTCCGGCAAAAGAACCCATTGTGTTCCGTCGTTCTCAATTTCGTCTTCCCAGCCGATTGCGCGTCCTGTATTTGCCTCACTCATAAATAAAGCTCCTCCTTAAAACGGCAGATTTTCTTTTCTGTTTTTTTCAATTGCGGCCCACACCTGCGGCCACGCCGCGATTAAAACTCCGCGGACATATTCTTCCGGATAGTCCCGGACCGGCATATCTCTCGGAAAGTGCCCTTTTTGTGCTACTACCTGCTGAATCTCAACAGGGGCTACTTCCTTAGCCCGCATAAGATCATACAGATCCCTGGGGATTCCTTCCGGAATATCCTCCTGAGCGCTGTCAACGATATCGTCAAATGATAGATCGTCTTCTGCGGTAATTGGCTTTTCCTGTACCGCTGCAAAAGCGTTTTCGCGCTCCTGGCCGGTGGCGGTATTGGCGCCGGAGGTGCCGGGATTATTCAGAAACGGCGCGATACTGGTGTAATCCAGCGGCATTTCATCAGGAAGCCCATGGCGGTTTTTCGCGTCCCAGCATGGGTGGTGCGATGCATATAAAACCCGTTTCCCGCCCTGAGCCTTGCTCCTTTGGGTTTGCTCGTCTTTTACGGTATACACCTTGTAGTTTGCGAATAGAACCATATCCGCCCATTCCTTTATCAGCGGGGCCACATTTTTGTCCAGCTTCATTTCCCATCGGTCATAGGCTCCCATTTCGTCCGGCTGTTCAAACTTTCTCATTTTTGCATGAGCGGTCACTGCTACGTTTACTCCCCGTTCTATCACGTCTTCCAGAAGGTTTAACAGGCGGCCGAATTCTTCTTTTAAATAAATGTAGCCCTTTCCATATCCAAAATCCTCAATCCCGGATTTTTTATATTTATTGCAAATGTGCTTTATGCAAAGTTGCTCCGCCCAGTCCGCGGTATCAAGAACCAGAGTTTTACAAACAGAGGTGTTTTCCTTTTTGACCTCCTGCACCTGTTCCAGCAGCATTGTCCAGCTTGTAGGCGCGGGAAGCCGGGCGACGTCTATATGCTTTGTGCCTCCTTCGGTATCGATAAACAGAGGATCAGGAAAACAGGCTGCGAATGAAGTTTTCCCGATCCCTTCAGGACCATAAATTACAACCTTTTGCGCCGACGGTATTTTTCCTCGAATGATATTCATTAAAATGTGCCTTCCTTCCATAATTTGGGTTTGTCTGCCTCTTGCGTTTCTTCACCTTTTACATATCCGTCCTCGATAATTATGCTGCATTCTCCTCCGGTGCTGACGCGTGTGGCGATTGCCTGAAGCCCTTCCTGTTCCAGCCATTCGCCGAATTCATTTAAAGTGTCCAGGTCCATTTGTTCCAGCTTATCCAAAAGAACAAAGCCGCATTGGGGGTTCAGCCTTCGTACAATAGCCGTCGCAACGCGCAACTGGTCGCTTCCGCTCATATTATCCCATTTTTGGCCTTGATAAGTGAGTTCTCCGTCCTCCACGGAAAGCCCTGGAAGAGGAAGCCCTGCGTTATGCAGGAGCTCTGTTTTTTCCTGCCGGGTTTTATCGAGCTGTGCGGTCAGCGTTTTATATTGCTCCTGATAATTTACAGCGTCTTCTTCCGCTTTTTCCTTGTCTAAATTAGAGCGCACCTTCCGGTTAATGGTTTCAATATCTCTAATATTCCGCTCTAATTCCTCAGTGGATTCATCGTGAAGGTTCTCGGCGGATTTCCGGGCGGTTTCCAGATCAGATTCTACCGCAGCCTTTTTTTCCGTTAATTCTTCTATTTGCTTTTTCAGATTTTCCGCCTGGAACTCCAGACGTTTCAGATTTTCTCTTTTGCGCTGGTTCTCTCCGTTTCTTGCCAGAATTTCCTGTTGCTGTTGAATTAATTCCATTACGGATATCAGCTCTTTAGGCGTGTCGGTGAAGTATGGCATTTCTTTCGCGAACTTAGATTTCTGGTCTGCGATTTGTCCGATAGCATGCCGGCGGTTATATAATTCCTGTTCCTGAAGTTCCAGATGTGCCAGCTTTTCTTCTGCGCCGATAATATGTAAAAGTACGCGGGCCTTTTCTTTAGAAGACGCTTCCATAAATTTAGGAAGATTTAACGCCAGCTGTTCTACAAATTCATTTAAAAGCTGCTGTCCGCCTTTCTGTCCGGTGGGGTCAATCACCTTCAGATCGCTGTTTTTGCCGTTCCGTTCAACAACCAGACCATTGGACATAACTAAATGAAGCCGGGGAGGAATAACAGAGCCTTGCCGGGCAGCCTGAGATGGTTTAAAGTTGTTTCCTCCTAATGCCCAGGCTATACTGTCCAGTACCGAGGTTTTCCCTTGATTGTTTTTGCCGCCTATTACGGTTAATCCGCTCTTTTCAGGTTTAATTTTTACTGCTTTTATTCTTTTTACGTTTTCAATTTCCAGACTGTTTATTTTAACCATTTGACAAACCTCCTGTTTTGGTTTACTATATAACTAAGATGTTTTTCGTTGCCGCTCTTCGTGATGCCAGTCGCGAGGGCGGCTTTTCTTTTGCCCATTCAAAGCCTTTTTAATGTCTTTCGCCTCAGTATATGGGCCGTAGTGGTTAACACAATCTGAAAAACGGCAGTGAAAGCAGTCTTTGTCACAGATGGATTGTTTCATTTCCATAACTCACCTCTCTTATGTACCGGCTCCTTTTCTTCTTTAAAGCGTTCCTCAGCTTCCGGTTCCGGTACCGTTCGCCAATATATGCCGCTGTGAATACAGCGCTCCATACCGCCAGAACGATAAACGCCACTGTCATTTCTGTGTTCATGTGCTTGTCCTCCTTTATGGTTTTACGCCTTTTTAAGAGATTTACGCCATGCAATGCACCGAACCATTTTTGCGCCGTCGGATTTTCTCTGAAAATATGGGTGATGGTAAAATCCGCTTTTGTCATAGGTATAAATCGCATAGCAAATACAAGGCTGGCCGTCCATATCCTCATAGAGAAGTTCAACCTCCTCATCAAGAAACTCACATGGCATTTTTGCACCTATCCAAATGATGTTCCAACCGTCCTGATCCACTATTTTCCGAACTCTTTCTCTGTCGTCTGCGTTCAAATGCTTGTCCTCCTTTTGGCCTCCTGCGGGGGTTAGCCGCAGAGAATTGCATTATAAGCCTTTGCGTTCTTTCTCTAATTGGGCTGTTCGCATTTTTTCCATGCGATGGTTAAGTAATAGACGGAAAAAAGATTCGGTTTCCGGACACAAATAGACAGGGTGTCCGTTTTCCCCGTCAAATTCTTCATTACTGAGGATTCTTCCATCTGCCATTTTGTTCCAGCCTACGATTTCGTCAATACTAGTCACCATCGTACTTTTTCTCGCCATATTGATACACCTCCTTGTAATTGGTATGTTTTTGTCGGATTGTCCTATACATGTTTGTCGGTATGATAGATTTCTTTAAACGCCTTATTAACGGTTTCTGTTATACTTTCAGCTACACCGTTCCGAATCTCAGTGTCATTTCTAACCGGATTGGTTTTACGGTGTATTTCTTTCCCGTTGGGGTATGCTATAATTTCTGTTTGCTCCTCTTGTAACATAGCCATAAGGCAAGCTATTTCTTTTGGCTCGGCCTTGATTGTGATTTCCATGTCCTCACCCCGCTTTCTTATCTTCAACACAAGATCTTACTCAGATTTTGGAAAATAACGGATTGCTGGTAAATAATATCAATGATAAAATCACGAAAACTATTAAATCTATAGGACAACAATAAAACAGTGACTGTGAGAGTGTTGACCAAAATGCATAATATAAAAGTCAAGAATTCCAAATGCTCGATTTGCTCCTGTTGTGTCCCAATAGGAGCTTTTCTTTTGCTTGCCCGCATTTCCTCACCCCGCTTCCTTTTCGTTAATCTGATTGCTTACTTTTTAACTACGTGATAGAATATTGCTGGAAAGGAGGAATACTAAATGGAAAATAAAGCGTTACCATTCCCTGATGTAAAAACCGCTATAACTGTGAAAGACAAAAATTTCACCTTAGAAGTAATCGCATACCGTATGCTTACAGAAGAAGAAGGAAGAAAAATGCTTGACGTTTGGTTGAAAGATAATCAACTTAATGATTTTCCAGAAGGGGTAACGGCTCAAATGATATCCCTTCACGGAGTTGATGATCCTCGCACCGTTTCATAAATGCGGCCGTCTCTTCTTCGCTAAAATACCTTATATTGCCTTCCGGAGACATTTCACAGATGTCTCCATTTTTGTTTCTGTAGAGTTTTGCATAGGTAATTTTTAAATCTTCCATTTTATCACGCTTCCTTGTGGTTGTTATTTCGCTCTAGCTATTGAATTCAGGCAAAAGATTTCCTATAATTTGTTTAAGCCGTAAAGGCAATTGAAAGGAGCGTGGTCGAATTGACCAAACTTTTGAGATTGCCGGTTCCCGATGAAAGCTGATGCTATGGCTACATAGTGCGGAACCAAAACCGCCTAAGTGAAGCGACTGCCAAGAAACATATAGTGGTTTTATATGTGAATAAAGATGAAAGAGGGGAGCCGAACTGATACAGCTCAGTATAAATAGGGGGCGACCACCGTTAAACAATACGAGAAAAACTGATCTGTCTGGTAAAGTTCAGTAATGTATCTCGGTTGCCAAAAAACTAAGTGTTAACGGCATCTTATTCTAGCAACAGTTTCGGGTAAACAAATTTGGGGATAGCTGTCTGCGAAACCACCGCAGGCGGCTTTTCTTTTGCCTGAATTCAATAGCTAAAGCTGGTTCATGGGTTATCCCGCTTCCTTTTCGTTGCCCGGCGAAATCTTCTCTCGCTTCTGCATATCTGCGTAAGAATCGACACGCCCGGATATGTAAATAAGCTCTTCCTTGGGAACCATGACAAGTTTTTCAGCTAATATTTCCAAGTCAGCAGCTTTTTCCATGTCCACTCCAGGAATTTTTTTCATTTTATCAGCCCCTTTCAAAGAACGTTTCTTTACTGTGTCTATATTGTACATCACTTAGTAAGCATTGTCAATGCTTTTTTACAGAAAAATATTGACATAGTAAAAGTTTAGATGTAAAATTAAGGCATGAAAGGAGGATAAAGTTTGAAAGATAGAATTAAAGCTATAAGAAAATATAAAAATATGAAGCAAGCGGAATT
>ERZ506753.516-NODE-516-length-32802-cov-8.923657_pt1 | contig 32802 bp, 20 predicted proteins | sample MGYA00513044_ERZ506753 | MGnify/ENA metagenome assembly ERZ506753 | reverse complement strand
ACAAGGTAGCCGTATCGGAAGGTGCGGCTGGATCACCTCCTTTCTATGGAGACCAGAAGAGATGAAACATTCTCTACTAACATCCAAGGTCAGGCTCAGAGGAAACTTGAATGGATCGTTGTTTAATTTTGAAGGCCCGGGAGGGACTTCAAACAAGGGGAGCATAGCTCTTCTTTTTGGTTGGAGAAGGGTGAGCAAGCTTCTGAAATACGGGGGTGTAGCTCAGCTGGGAGAGCACCTGCTTTGCAAGCAGGGGGTCATCGGTTCGAACCCGTTCATCTCCACCAAGGGCCGGACAAAGGCCGACGGCCGAACGTTCTGGCAAACATGGGCTCATAGCTCAGGTGGTTAGAGCGCACGCCTGATAAGCGTGAGGTCGGTGGTTCGAGTCCACTTGAGCCCACCAAGCTGCGAAAGCAGCGAGGGCGAAACGGCGAGAAACACATAAGCCATAAGGCAGAGTGTAACTCGGAGTAGAGCCCGGAATTGCACCTTGAAAACTGAACAAAGATAGAGAAGGCAAAATGGTAATTAAAGGGTAACCATGTGAGAGATCATATGGACTACAAAAAGATTATCGTCGAGAAACAACCCAAAGAACCAAGAGAATCGCACGCAAAGGCGAAAGCCAAAGCGTGATAATGGTCAAGCTACAAAGAGCGCAAGGGGAATGCCTTGGCACCAGGAGCCGACGAAGGACGCAGCAATCTGCGAAAAGCCACGGGGAGCCGAAAGCAGGCATCGATCCGTGGATGTCCGAATGGGGAAACCCGGCTGAGTGAAGCTCAGTCAGCGTACACTGAATCCATAGGTGTGCGTGGGGAACCGCCTGAACTGAAACATCTAAGTAGGGCGAGGAAAAGAAATCAACCGAGATTCCGCAAGTAGTGGCGAGCGAACGCGGAAGAGGCCAAACCGGCTGTAGAAATATGGCCGGGGTAAGGACAGCAAAATGTATGTTGGACCCTAGCAGAAGGGCATGGGACGGCCCACCACAGAGAGTGATAGTCTCGTATGCGAAAGGGAAAAACAGCAAGCTGTATCCAGAGTACCACTGGACACGTGAAACCCGGTGGGAATGTGGGGGGACCACCCTCCAAGCCTAAATACTCCCTGGTGACCGATAGTGAAGAGTACTGTGAAGGAAAGGTGAAAAGAACCCCGGGAGGGGAGTGAAAAGAACCTGAAACCTTGTGCTTACAAGCACACAGAGCACGTCAAGGTGTGATGTGGTACCTTTTGTAGAATGGTCCGGCGAGTGAATGTAACGAGCAAGGTTAAGCACTTTAGGTGTGGAGCCGAAGCGAAAGCAAGTCTGAATAGGGCATCAAGTTCGTTGTATTCGACCCGAAACCGGGTGACCTAGCCATGTCCAGGCTGAAGTGAAGGTAAAACTTCATGGAGGGCCGAACCCACTCCCGTTGAAATGGTAGGGGATGAGGTGTGGCTAGCGGAGAAATTCCAATCGAACCCGGAGATAGCTGGTTCTCTCCGAAATAGCTTTAGGGCTAGCCTCGACTGAACATTACCGGAGGTAAAGCACTGAATGGGCTAGGGGCCGAGAGGTTACTGAACCCTATCAAACTAAGAATGCCGGATAATGATAGTCGGGAGTCAGACAGTGTGAGATAAGTTTCATTGTCGAAAGGGAAACAGCCCAGACCCACAGCTAAGGTCCCAAAGTATCGTTAAGTGGAAAAGGATGTGGAACTGCCCAGACAACCAGGATGTTGGCTCAGAAGCAGCCATACATTCAAAGAGTGCGTAATAGCTCACTGGTCGAGTGGTTCTGCGCCGAAAATTTAACGGGGCTAAACGATACACCGAAGCTTGGGATGCAGCATTGGCTGCATGGTAGGAGAGCGTTCTGTACGGGGTGAAGTCATAGCGGAAGCGGTGGTGGACTGTACAGAAGAGAGAATGCCGGAATGAGTAGCGAGATTTATGTGAGAATCATAAAGGCCGAAAGACTAAGGATTTAGAAGGAAGGTTCGTCCGCTTCTAGTTAGCCGGGAGCTAAGGCGAGGCCGAAAGGCGTAGTCGATGCACATACGGTGGAGATTCCGTAGCCGCCTCTTAATTTAAGCAAAGGGACACTTTCAAAGGGAATGACCCGGGCGTTGGTAGCCCCGGGCGAAAGGGACCGAAATTAGAGTAGGGAAGCATTTCTGGAGGAAGGCGAGAAAAGCTTTGCGGATAGAGAGAGGCGCCCGTACCGCAAACCGACACAGGTAGTCAGGAAGAGGATTCTAAGGCCAACGGGAGAAGGGTAGTTAAGGAACTCGGCAAATTGACCCCGTAACTTCGGAATAAGGGGTGCTCCTGAAAAGGAGCCGCAGTGAATAGGCCCAGGCGACTGTTTATCAAAAACACAGCTCTCTGCTAAATCGAAAGATGAAGTATAGGGGGTGACACCTGCCCGGTGCTGGAAGGTTAAGAGGAAGGGTGCAAGCTCTGAATTGAAGCCCCAGTAAACGGCGGCCGTAACTATAACGGTCCTAAGGTAGCGAAATTCCTTGTCGGGTAAGTTCCGACCCGCACGAATGGTGTAACGATCTGGGCACTGTCTCAACTACCCACCCGGCGAAATTGTAGTACCGGTGAAGATGCCGGTTACCTGCGGCAAGACGGAAAGACCCCATGGAGCTTTACTGTAGCCTGATATTGGGTTTCGGTATTCTATGTACAGGATAGGCGGGAGACTGGGAACCGATGGCGTCAGCTGTCGGGGAGTCACCCTTGGGATACCGCTCTTAGAGTACTGGAATTCTAACCTGCGGCCGTGAATCCGGCCGGGGGACATTGTCAGGTGGGCAGTTTGACTGGGGCGGTCGCCTCCAAAAAGGTAACGGAGGCGCTCAAAGGTTCGCTCAGCATGGATGGAAACCATGCCAGAGAGTGCAAACGCAAAAGCGAGCCTAACTGCGAGACTGACGGGTCGAGCAGTAACGAAAGTTGGAGTTAGTGATCCGGCGGTATGTGAGTGGAAATGCCGTCGCTCAACGGATAAAAGCTACCCTGGGGATAACAGGCTGATCTCCCCCAAGAGTCCACATCGACGGGGAGGTTTGGCACCTCGATGTCGGCTCATCACATCCTGGGGCTGAATTCGGTCCCAAGGGTTCGGCTGTTCGCCGATTAAAGTGGTACGCGAGCTGGGTTCAGAACGTCGTGAGACAGTTCGGTCCCTATCTGTCGTGGGCGCAGGATATTTGAGGAGCTCTGTCCTTAGTACGAGAGGACCGGGATGGACGCACCGCTGGTGCACCAGTTGTCACGCCAGTGGCACAGCTGGGCAGCTAAGTGCGGAAAGGATAAACGCTGAAAGCATCTAAGCGTGAAGCCACCTCCAAGATAAGATATCCCACAGCGTAAGCTGGTAAGACCCCTCAAGGACTATGAGGTTGATAGGCTGCATGTGTAAGTGTTGTGAGACATTGAGCTTGGCAGTACTAATAGGTCGAGGGCTTGACCATGCGAATGGTTGAAGGGTAAATGTGTGTTTAACACGCGATGGTTTTTTCGGTTGCCTCTCTTTTCCTTTGTTCAGTTTTCAGGGCGCAAAAATTTTATTATAACACATTTATGCCGTTCGGATTTTTATCCGAACGGCTGTTTTTTATGATTAGGCATTTATCATTTGCTGTGCTCTATTTTCTAGAGTTAATAGGAGAGATTTGCTTACTGAAATATAAAACCAATTCGCCATCCTCCATCTCTGCAAATAAAAACTTTGTAAATCCTAAGTGTAAGTAGATGGCAAGCGTTCGGGTTTCCTTTGCCTCAACGCCTATTGTCAGCCTTGATAGATGATTCCGTATTGCAAACTGCTCCATTTCCTGCATTAATTTAGAAATATGGCCTTGTCCTTCATATCTCTTTTGAATTCGCAAAGCATTGATGTTTGCAATTTTTTCCCCATCACATAATACTTTTCTGCCTGCAATTGCACTGCACGCAGGTGATAATAGTAATGTGCCCTCCCCGATTGCAACATCATTATGCAGGATTAGAAAAGTTGCCGCTTTTCCTGACCGGTTATTTTCGATAAACTCTTTTTTCCAATCAATCCAGCGTTTATCGTTCCCGTTCTCTGCAATGTTTCGATTCCAGAGGGATTCTAGCTCCGATTCGGTTGCCCGCTGATACAACATAAGGAATCCCCTTTCAAGCGCTTGTGTTTTTGTTGGTTTAACGAATTTAATATTATAACAAATTGGGGAAAAGCGCAAGCGCCCAATGAACGGAACGATATTTTTACGCCATCCTACCAGCACGTTATAAGATTTTGGATGAATTTTTGTATCGGTATAGGCAATAACCTTAATGACAGATCTAAAAATAATCAACAAATATTGACAAATAAAATGGATTATCTATAATGAAGGAAGGGATTATTGTGAATCCTTTTTTGGTCTTGATGATAACAGGCTTTTACCGGGCATACGATCAATTGACAGAAGAACATAATTGGAGAATTAAATAATTTTTTGGAGGCGCGTATGAGTTTTTGGTCAGTAGCCCAAAATATTCTGATTCTATCCGCACTTCTCATTGGCGGATTAGCGTGCGGATTTGAAGCGATTTATGAAATTAAACAGGGCGGCAAGTGGCGCATCTGGAAGAATATATCGATTGGCTTACTCACGGTTTATGCCGCGTTGGTCGTCATGCTGACGATGCATTGAATCGCTATCTTATAAAAAGCTTTGTGTTACAGAAAACCCGGCAGGCCGGATGCATCGTTGCATTCTGCGCCTGCCGGGTTCTTTTATGGAGCCAATTACAGTTCATGCGCCAACGGAAACCGTACCTGGAACACCGTGCCCTTCTCCACCACGCTATCCACGCTGATGTCGCCGCCGTAGAGCTGCACGATATGCTTGACAATCGAGAGGCCGAGTCCGGTGCCGCCCAATTCCCTGGAACGGCCCTTATCCACGCGATAGAACCGCTCGAAGATACGCGGCAGGCTTTCCTGTGGGATGCCGAGGCCTGTATCCTCCACCTTAATGACCGCCATGCCGCGCGCAGCCTGCGTGGAGACGGTAACGCTTCCGCCCGGGCGATTATATTTGACGGCATTTTGGATGAGGTTTGTAAAGAGCTGAACGATCCGATCTGGGTCTGCTCGAATGGTGAGCTCTGGCGTGAGCTCAGAGGAAAAGGCGATTTGCCGCTCCTGCGCCATGGGGGAAAGGTGCTCGAGCGCCTCCTGTGCGATCTCTGATACATCTGTACATTGGGTTTCCGGCGCTTTTTGCAAATTGTTTTCGATTCGGGAAAGCTCTAAAAGATCATCGATTAGACGCTGCAAGCGATCCGCCTCAATGCCGATAATTTCATAGAATTTCGCCCGCGTCTGCGCATCCCTCTTTTCATCCTGAAGAAGCTCTACATAACCACGGATGGAGGTTAACGGCGTTTTCAGCTCGTGCGTGACATTGGCGACGAATTCCCGGCGCATCTCTTCCAACTGATGGAGCTTGGTCACATCCCGCACCACAGCGAGCGCGCTTTTCGGCGCATAACTAAGCTTGGCGGCATAGAGTTGGAGCACGCAAGGGGCAGGGGCAGAGAACGTAATCTCTTTGGAGAGATCGTGGCCTGTTTCAATCGCTTCATCCATTGCCTGCTGGAGATAACGGTAATTTGTGCCGCATTCGGAAAGGGAAGTTGCACCTTCCGGGGCGGGGCCGAGCAGATTTCCCGCCCGGCTGGTCAGCAAAATGAGCTGATTATTTTCAATGGAAACAACGCCTTCATCCAGGCCCTGCAAAATGGCACGCAGCCGTTCGTTGCTTAAACGCAATTCGTCGCTCGTGTCGCTTAGCTCCTGTGTAACGGAGTTGAGCGCAGTGCTCAATTCGCTTAACTCGCCTTTTGGCTGTGCACGCTGGGAAAGATCCCCTGCGGCGATCCGGTTTGCAATGGTGGTTAAATCAGATACAGGCTTGACAGAACGCGCCGCCCAGATGCGGGAGAGGAGGAATGCAATGACAATCCCCGCCACAAGGCCAATGCAGGCATACAAACCCAGCAGCAGTGCAGAGTGCCAAACGCTCGTCAGCGGCATGGCCGCCCGGTAAACGATGCCGTTGGAGGCATAAGCCGCATAGGAATAGAGAATGGAGGTGGATTCGCTTTTGCGCGTGTGAAATCCCCACCCCTCAGAACGCGCCTTCTGCACCTCGGGGCGGTCTGAATGGATTTGGCCGAGTGTCGAATCCGGCCCGCTGTCCGCAACTACACGGCCATCCGGGCCGAGGATCGTAATGCGGATGTCCAGTCCGCTGCCGGAGAGAGCACCGGCGCAGCGATCTGAAAAGTCATCGGGGTTTTCCAGCAGGGATTCGCCCTGCGCGCTGAGGATCAGCAGGATGCTTTTCAGCTGTGTTTGCGTTTGGTGCAGGTTATACCGCTGAACAAGGGGCATAGAAAGCAGAAAAGCCGCGATCAGGCTGACCACGGCAGACACGGTAAATAGGCGGATCAGATGCTTTTTCATGGCGTTCCTCCAAGAAGCGGTCAGCGATTATCCTCTGCGAAACAATAGCCCACACCGCGCACGGTTAGGATATATTGAGGATGATCCGGTTCATCCTCAATTTTTTGGCGCAGGTAGCGGATGTGGACGTCTACTGTGCGGGTATCGCCGAAAAATTCTGTTTTCCAAACGCGCTCCAGCAGCATTTCACGCGTGAGCACGCGGCCGGGTTTTTTCATCAGCTCATAGAGCAGATCAAATTCCCGCAGGGAAAGGGCGACTGGCGTTCCACTTTTGGTGAGCTGATGGCGGGCAAGATCAATGGTGAAAACGCCCCGCGTCATGCTTTCTTCCGGACCGCGCAGGTATTCCACGCGCCGTAGGAGCGCCTTGACGCGCGCGGCAAGCTCTTTTACGCTGAAGGGTTTTGTTAGATAGTCGTCCGCACCGAATTCCAGGCCGAATACGCGGTCGCCCTCGTCGCTGCGGGCGGTAAGCAGCAGGATGGGCAGATGCCGCTGCGCCGGATTCTCCCGAATGCTATGGCAAACGCTCAATCCGTCCGGCGGTGGCATCATCCAATCAAGCACTAGCGCATCCGGCATTCGTTGTTGCATGGCATATAGCACTTCGCTGCCGGAAGCAAATTCCTGTGTTTCAAAGCCCGCATCCTGAAGCCCAAAGGCGGCAAGCTGGCGGATATTAACTTCATCATCTACGATATAAACCAATGGCATAAAGATACCCTCTTTCAAGTTGGGGTGACTAAAAAGCTGGGATGCAATTTGAATGCGTCAGGGGATTTGTGTCAAGCCTGAGCAGTGGAGCGAGGGGCTATTGCCCAGCCTCTTTTTACGGAATATACAAGGCGATCGCCTTGCTGTAGATTGAATTCGGAAGCCTTCTGCCCCGGAATACGGATTTGGCAAAAGCCGCCCGCACGGGAGAGCACTTGGGCATGCATCAACTTGCCCTGCGCCCATTGCGCATCCACAACAAAATTTCCCCTCGCCACAAGCCCTTGAAACGAGCCGTCCGGCCATGCCTCTGGCAGAGCAGGCAGAAGATCAATGACGCCTGCATGGCTTTGCAGGAGCATTTCGGCCACACCTGCCGTGCCGCCGAAGTTGCCGTCGATTTGGAAGGGGGGATGTGTATCCCACAGATTCGGCAGCGTGCCGAAGCGCAACAGATCGCCGTATAGTTTATGTGCACGGTTGCCCTCCCCTGTGCGGGCCCAGAGGTTAATGCGGTGTGCCATCGCCCATCCGGTGGATTTATCGCCGCGGCGGTTGAGCGTGACCTTTGCAGCCGCCATCCACTCCGGCGTTTCTCTTGTGATGCAAGAGCCGGGATATAGGCCGACCAAATGCGAGATGTGGCGGTGATGTGATTCACCAATCTCGCCGTATTTTCGTTCTTCACGGAATTCTTTCACTTGGCCGGAGGAACCGATTTGGACGGGGTCAAGCCTTGGAAGCTGCTCGCGGAGGGTTTGAATCAAAGGGGGGATCAGCCCCAGCTCGCATGCTGCCGCAATGGTGTTTTTATGGTTTTCCCAAACCATTTGTTGATCGAAGGCGCAGCCAACGGTTCGATAATAATCGTTATTTTTTCGCTGCTCCGGCGAGGCGGAGGCAGCCACAAGCAGATGGCCGTTTTGCTCTTCTAGTGTTTTGGAAAGAAAGCTTGCCATGCCATATAAAATGGGATAGACCTGCTCCAACACACGGCGGTCCATCGTGAACGCATAAGCGTCCCAGAGGAGCATGGAGGTAAAGGCGCCTGTGCCCGGGCCGGAATGCTTGCTTGCGCCCTCAATTGTATAAAGCCATGCGCCCGTGCCGATCGTCCAACCGTTTTGACCGGGCGCCTCCAGGCGGCTTGGGTGTAGAAGCCCAATGTATTCATCTGCCTTGCGCTCCGCCAAGGGGAGATAAGCGCGGTTATACTCTGCATAGGCAGTGAACATCTCAGCTAAATTGGTGGAAAATGCGGGCCAGTAATTCATTTGCACGTTGATATTATGCCAGTAGCCACAGCTCCACGGTGGATTGTCGTGGCAATTCCACGTGCCTTGCAAATTGGCGGGAGGTGTTCCCGCGCGGGAAGAGGCGATCAGGAGATAGCGGCCATATTGAAAATAGAGCTCCTCTAAATAACGCGCCTGCACATCCTGTTTGGGGGGCAGGTGCAGGCGGCTGCGAAGCCGTTGTTCCTTGGCATAGCGCCGGTAACGCTGTAAAAGAAGATCCGTAGGAAGCTGCGATTCACCTCCGAAATCCACTGCCGCACGGTTAAAATATTGCGTATAATCCGTAAGGTGGCGCCTGTATAGCGCATCATACGGCTTTTCGCAGGCGGCTTTCAAAATCGCTGTGATCTGCTCATGTGGGTGCGGATAAGGCGCGAGCTTTTTCGCCCGGTCTTCCTCTAGAAAGACACGGCTTTCCATCTGATAATTGGTGCCGAGCGCGATCAGGAGGAGGGCAGAATCGGCGCCCTCAACCCGGAGTAATGCCTGCTCTCCGTTCGCATCCGTCTGAACGGAGAGGGCTCCCCCCTGCGGAAGCACTCGAAATTGCCCTTCAAACAGAATATTGTAATAATGCATCCTCCCGGAGAGAAGGAGCGTATCCCCATGCGCTGTGATTGATCCACTTTTGCCCGCCTGATCGCCTTCTTTCAGGCTATAATCCCGCACAAAGGGAATTGTGGGGCGCAGGGTAAAGGAAAGGGCGGCGGGCTTGGAGGCGGTCAAGTAGACTACCATGACCCGATCTGGATAGCTGGTAAAATATGTGCGCTCGTAGTGAACGCCCGCGCAATCGTATTTTACATAGGCAAAGGCCTCGTTGAGAAGCAGGCCTCGCTCATAGTTTTCTACCGTTGTATGCCCAAAGTCCAGATACGTTTCGGAAAAGTTGTTGAGCCCACCGATGCCATAAGGATTGGATAGCGATTTTTCCGTTAGTTGGATGCGCTCCGTGTCGGTGCGTCCAAATACATTTGCGCCGAAATAGCCGTTTCCGAGTGGGAGAGACCATTTTTCCCAGGCTTCCGCTTCGCTCATTCGATCCGCAAGGGCAGGGGATTGGTACCATAAGCGATAGGGCTTCACACTGCCACCTCGTTTTCTGATTCATAGATAATGCTCAACCATATTTTGTCAAACACGCACGGCTTTCAATGCTTCCAAGTTTCAAAGCTGCACAGCTTGAAACTTTACAACCTGTTTGAAGCTATTTTATCATAAACCGAGGGCAATGCAATGCGTTTTTTGCGGATTTATTTTTCTGTGGGAGTTGCACCCTGGTTGAGATCCGGGTGCTCGCCTGTTTCAATGAAGATCGTCCATTCTGCAATATTGGTAGCGTGGTCGGCAATCCGTTCGATATATTTAGCAATAAACATATAATCCGCTCCACGCGGTACCACCACGGGCTGCCCCTCAATAGCGGCGCAGATTTCGAGAATTGTGCGGGAAAAGAGTGCATCCACTTCATCGTCGCGGTCGCACACTTCATAGGAGAGCGCGATATCGTGCGATACAAAGGCGGAGAGGGCATCGTCAAACATGCTTCGTGCGCGTTCCAGCATTTCCCCCAGGTGCACAGGCGGCCGCGCGCCTTCGCTTAGGGGAGCAAGCGCGCGCAGGATCTCGCAGGTATCGCAGCATTGATCGGAGATGCGCTCCATATCGGTCACAATCTTCAATGCGGCCGTGATTGTGCGCAGGTCGCGTGCCAATGGCTGTTGCAGAGCAATGATGTTAACGCAGCTGTCTTCAATCCGGCGCTCCATGGTGTTCACGGTTTCTTCCCGCCGTGCGACTGCGGCGGCGGTTTCCGGATTTGGCTGGCGCAGCATCTGGAGTGTGTCAGCGATAATCGTATCAATGAGATGCCCCAGATCAACAAGGCTGCCTTTAAGATCGCTCATTTCATGTTCAAACAGGTTCCTAGGCATAATTTTAGCTCCTTTCTGAATGTTAGCCAAACCGCCCGGTGATATAATCCTCCGTGCGCTTATCCTGCGGCATGCTGAACATTGCCGGCGTTGCGTCGTATTCCACGATTTCCCCCAACAGAAAAAAGGCGGTACGGTCGCTGATGCGAGCGGCCTGCTGCATGTTGTGCGTGACGATAACGACGGTGTATTTCTTCTTTAGCTCCGCCATCAGATCTTCGATCTTGGTGGTGGAGATGGGGTCAAGGGCGCTGGTTGGCTCATCCATGAGCAAGATATCCGGCTCTACTGCCAGCGCGCGGGCAATGCAAAGGCGTTGATGTTGGCCACCGGAGAGGCCGAGCGCAGATTTTTTGAGCCGGTCTTTCACCTCGTCCCAGAGTGCAGCCTCCCGCAGGGAGCGCTCCACAATCTCGTCGAGCTCGTGCTTTTTTTTGACGCCGTGCACGCGCGGACCGTATGCAATATTATCATAGACGGACATAGGGAAGGGATTTGGCTTTTGAAAAACCATACCCGCCCGCCGGCGCAGGAGCGTCACGTCTGTCTGCGGGGCATAGATATCCTCTCCGTCAATGAAAACGCCGCCGGTAATTTTGCAGCCTTCAACAAGGTCGTTCATACGATTAAGCGTCTTCAGACAGGTGGATTTTCCGCATCCGGAAGGGCCGATGAAAGCTGTGATTTCCTTTTCCGGGATTTCCATCGAAAGGCCCTTGAGCGCATGAAAATCTCCGTAATATAAGTGAAGGTCGCGCAGAGCGATTTTTGGGTTGCTCATTGTGTTTCTGCTCCTTTCAGAATCGGTTGCGGGCTTTTTAGCCCTGCTTCTTACGCAGCGCCCGCGCAAAGATGCCCGCGAGCCGGTTGAGGAGGAAAACCAGGATCAGCAGCACCGCTGCTGTGGCATAGGGGACGGAAATCGGATCGCGCGCCTCCATCGCCGAGGTGTAAAGGAAGAGGGAGAGCGTGCAGCCTTGGCCCATGATATGACCGAAGAGTTCCTCTGGCAGGCGAAATCCTGATACGCCCACCGTGAAAAGAAGCGCGGCTGTTTCGCCAACGATCCGCCCCATGGCGAGCACGATGGCAGTGGCAATGCCGGGCATGGCGCAGGGCAGCAAGATGGAAAAAATGACGCGCAGCTTTGACGCGCCCAGCGCCATCGCACCTTCCAAATAACCCTGCGGAACTGCAATGAGCGCTTCCTCTGTGGTGCGCACAATCGTGGGGAGGATGCAGATGGCCATGGTCAGGCATCCCGCCAGGATGCTGTATTGCAACTGAAAGCTGATGCAAAAAACTGCGTAACCAAACAAGCCGAAAATGATGGATGGGATGCCGGAGAGTACCTCGGTTGCAAAACGGATTGCTTTCACAAGCCGGCCCTTTTTGGCATACTGCGTCAGATATACCGCGCAACATACGCCAATCGGGACGGCAATGAGCAGCGTTATGGCCACAACATAAATCGTGTTGATGATCATGGGGAGGATACCTTTGCTGCCCGTCCGGCTGGCGGAATAGGTGCTTGAAAGGAACTCCCAGGAAATATGAGGCAGGCCGTTCCATAGGATGTGGCCGAGAATTGCGGCGAGAACCGCAACCGTGCAAAAGGCGCAAAGATAAATCAGCGTGCGCAGGGCGGCATCTTTCACACGGAATCGCCGGCGCGCAAGAGAATGGGGGGGAGCGAGAGCAGCAGGATTTGACACATTTTTATGTTTCACCTTCACCCACTCCTTTCTTGGAAACCCAGGTAAACACCACATTGATGATCATCAGGAAAAAAAACAGTACGAGCCCAATGCCAAACAGGGCTTGTTTGTGCAGGCCGGTCGCATAGCCCATCTCAAAGGCGATGCCTGAGGTCAGCGGCCGCACCGCGCCGAATAGATGTGGAAAGGATACCGTGTTACCTGCCACCATGATGATTGCCATCGTTTCGCCGATGGCCCGGCCCACGCCGAGGATCACGCCCGCCAGGATGCCGGATTTGGCGGCGGGGATCTGCACCTTGAAGATCGTGCCGATCTGTGTGTTGCCCAACGCGAGGGACGCCTCTTTGTATGAGGGAGGGACTGCCTCCAATGCATTCTGCGCCACGTTGATGATTGTGGGCAAAATCATCATGGCAAGAATCAGGATAACGGCCAGCAGGCTATCCCCATTGGTCCGACCGGGAAACAGCGCCCGCAGGCCGGGCACGATCACCCGCATGCCGAAAAAACCGAAGATGACGGAGGGAATGCCTGCGAGCAGTTCTACCGCTGGGCGGACAATACCACGCAGCCAGCGGGGTGCAAGCTCCGCGAGGAATACTGCGGTTAGCAGGCCGACCGGAACCCCAAGCAGGACGGCTCCCACTGTGCCGAAAACGGAGGCGAGCACCATATAGGCAATCCCATAGGAAGGCTGCTCTGCCGTGGGGCTCCAATCGGTAGAGAAAAGAAAATCCTTTAAGCCGATTTGGTAAATGGCCGGGGCGCCCTGTAGCACCATATAGATGCAGATGAAAGCAACCGCGCCGATCGAGACGCAGGCCGCCGCCAAAAAAACAGATTTTGCAAAGCTCTGCACACCGGCGGAGAGCAGGCTCAGCGCCGCGGCAAACAGGGGAAGGGCCAACGCCAAAAAAAAGCCCGATTGCATGGATAAATGAATATTATCCACACCCACAGCTGCTACGCGCTCCTGTAAGGAGGCGCTGCCGGAGAGCAGCATGACGGCGCAGAGCGCCCCCGCCGCATAGGCGCCGCCTGCTGCCGAGGCTTTTTTCAGCACGAGCAACACCCCGCCACCGATGCAGCCGGCAAGCACGCCCGCGAGGGCTAGCCGCAGCGAAAGGGGCAGGGGGATAACGGAATCGTTAACACGCAGCGAGGCGGTCAGCAGCTGATAGCCATTGAGTGAGTAGGATAAATTATTAAAAACACCATGAAAAACGGGAAGAAATAGCACGCCTGTAGCAGCGCTGCCAAGGCAGAGCGCCGCTATACGCAGAAAAAGGGCTTGCCTGCGCCTTGTCTCGCTGTGGCGCAGGCTATTCAAATTCTGGCAATCCATTCGTTCACCTCAATTGTAATGCCGGGAGAAACGAATGGAATCAGAGACTAATCCGTCTTTTTCTGCGAAAACATCCATTCCACCCATGGCTCATGTAAATAAAAAGGGCAAAACATTGCATGCCCAAAACGCTTCCATCGGGTATAGCGCAACATTTGCCCGCCGGCATTGCGCACGCTCTCCACCATGCCGTCGGTGGAGGAGACGGGAACGATGTGGTCGTTTGTGCTGTGTCCCGTCCAAATAGGCGTTTTAGTAATTCGTGCAAAGGCTTCGTCATCCGGGTAAAAATCACCCGCCATCAGCGGAATGGCAGCCGCATAACGATCCGGGTGTAGATACAGCTGATTCCAGCAGCCCTGCCCACCCGCTGAAATGCCAGTGAGATAGACCTGTTTCTGCTCGATTGGATATCGTTCAAGCAGAAGCGCCCACAGCCTGTCCCAGATGCCGGGAAAGCCGTGAACACCGTTATCGTCATAATTTTTCGTATGCCACTGATAAGGCGTCGGCAGCGATGGGATCAGGAGAATGCACTCCCCCCGCTTCCCCGCGCGGGCAAGCGCCCACTGCATGGAAAAAGAAGCGGTCACCGGTTTCACACAGCTTCGGCCGCCGCCACCTGCTCCATGTAGGAAAATAAGCAATGGAAGCGATTGACCATCGCTGTTGCGGGGAACGCGAATGACGAAGGGGAGACTGAACCGCATATCAACATCATAATAAATCCAACGCTCGAATTCACGCGGCAGAAAGTGGGAATCCTCCCGTATCAGGCCGCGCGGCTTTTGCTCCTTCTGACAGCATCGATCGGTTTCCGTCCGCAATTTCGTCAGCAGGAGCGCTTCCTCCTTGGCCCACTGATACTGCTGCGGAGAGGCGCATTGATAAAATGGGAGTAATTCCGGAACAAGCCCTTCTTTGGTCAGGCAGTAGAGCCTGCCGTCGTGATCGGCCGGAAAGACGCTTCCGGTGGCCAAGCGTGCTAACTCCCCGAGTTGATCCTGTTGCAGCGTCAGCAGGGCGACATATTGCGATGGATTCCAAAGCGCGCATTGAAATTGCTCCTGAACGGTAAAATGATGAAGCGACTCATACGGCAAGCACTTTTCGTTGACATAGACAGAATATGCCCCTTTTCTAGGCAGCATGGCACGTTTGATACGCGGTTTCATAGGAATTCCCCCTTTTTCATAAACACCCGCTTTTTAAATACTCTAGCATATTTGGGTGGAAAAAGCGAGTTCTGCCCGCACATCCCGAAACGCCCCGCAGAAATGTGGCAGCGGCTTTGTGCCGGCGTTTCGGTTTGTGCTGGCATGACTTGGTTATCAAGGGGATTTTATAAAAAGGGCGGGCAAATAAAATACCGAAGGCGCGTTTAGCTGTTGTTTGGCACAGCGCCGTTCTCCTCAATGATCTTCTGGCCTTCCTGGCTGTTGGCAAATTCGAGGAAAGCTTTCGCAAGTGCATTGGTGGTGCCCTTCTTCGTAATCATGAGGAAGGGGCGTTGAACCTTGTAGGTGCCGTCCTTAACGGTAGATTCACTGGGGCTGACGCCTTCCACCTGAAGTGCTTTGACCGTATCGTCCACTGCGCTCAGGCTAATGTATGCAATGGCGTTTTCATTGCCTGCGACAGCCTGCTTGGCAGCTCCGGTAGAGTTATAAACATTGGCATATTGGCATTTGCCTTCCACTGCTTCACCTTTTACTTGAATGATTTCCTCAAACGCGCCACGGGTGCCGGAGCCCTCTTCGCGGCCAACGACTACAATTTTGGCATCCGCCCCGCCAACATCCTTCCAGTTGGTGATCTCACCGGTATAGATTTTGCCGATTTGCTCCTGTGTCAGCCCAGTTACTGTGTTTTTGGGGTTGACAGCCATAGCGATACCATCGAAGGCGATAGTGTAGATATCAAAATCATCCGGGTTTTCACTGCTTTTTACGTCACGGGAAAGAAGGCCTATCTGCGCCGTGCCGGCAGAGACAGAGGTAGGTCCCTCGCCGGATCCGTTGCCGCCCACTGTGACGGTCACGCCTTGGTTTTTCTCCATGAACCTTTCGCCAAGCGCGTTGGAAATCTCTGCCATGGAGGTGGAGCCGTTGAGGTTCAGCGTCCCGCTGAGCACAGCGGCATTTGATTGCCCGGAAACGCCTTGCCCTTCCACCGGATCATTCGAGCAGCCTGCGGCAAGCGCCATAGTGCCCACGAGGGCGGCGCATGCGACGAACGCAATCCATTTTCTTTTCATCTTTCGTTGCTCCTTTGTTGGATACTTTTTTGGTGCATCTGTATCATAAGGCATGTATGTTAAAATGGCGTTAAAACGAGCTTATACTCTGTTTAAACCTAAAAAAGCCCGCTGCGGGCTATCGCAGCGAGCTTTTTTGTGTGAAGTGGGGCGCGGTTTACACCGCTTGTGGATACGTAAATTCCTTTATCCGAGCGGCATAAAGGAAAGCTCAAACTCCAAGCTTTCTTTTGCGGAGATGATGAAGTTTTTCCATGGCTCCGGACCGCAGCTGTTGCTGCCTGCGCCGCGCGTAAATCCGTCGATTGTAACGGCGGTCGTATGCTCGTCGTACAGATCCTCGCGGTGGGCGGCCTTTTGCAGGAGCTTTTGGGTATAATGGTGAATGTTGAAGGTGAAATCCTTCTCCTGTCGGAAAATCATCCATCCGGCGCCGTCGCAGTCGGTCAGTTTTAGCCATCGCGTGCCGGTATGGTTCCCGTTATCCTGCGGGCGGATATAATCTTCATGCATCGAAGCAACATCGGCTTCAAAAACGCCCATGATGGACTGAGCCTTGAAATCAGGCAGGTTCTCCTTTTCGCCCAGCCCGTAATAGGTGACGCTGCGAAAGGCCTCCGGCATTTCAAAAAACACGCCGAACCGCGCAAGCTCCCTCTTCAGCTTTTTATCAGAGGGGGCGCTAAGCCTTGCGCGCAGGGTAAACATACCGTTAGAGGCGAAGGTATATATTAGCTCCACGCGGAAGAGATTTCGGCCCTTTGCACGCAATTGGAGCGTTGTTTCGACCGTCACATGGTCGTTTGGTTGCTCCGCACCTTTGGGCACCAGCGTATCCGCCTTTGTGCGCAAGGAGAGTAATTCGGCTTCATAGCAGTGATAGCCCGATTTTTCCCAACTCTTGCGGATGTTCATATCATTGTCGATCGGCGCGCGGTAGATGTTTGGAAAGAAGCCCTTTTCGCCGGAGGCAGGATCGGGGTTCAGCAAATCCTTGCCTTTATAGGCAAAGCGCCTCATGCGGCCGGTTTGTTTATCAAACGACGCCTCGCCCCCATCAAAGTGGATGGTAAAGAAGCCGCCTTCTTCTTGCGCATGGAGCTCTCTGCCTGCGGGGAAGGCCAATGGTAGCTTGTTTGCCCGCAACAGGCAAAGCTGTTCGCGAGCAAGCATTTCGCCCAGTTCATTATAGTAGGCCAAATTCATAAACCAATCGTTGCCCGCCGAGGGGCTTGCGTGGCGAATTTGAACCGTTTCGTCGCTCTGCGGCGCGGCGGAGAGATGCAGCTCCCCGTTTTCTACTACGGTTCCGTTTTTCAGCAGCTCCCAGCGCACGGTCAGATAGTCTGCCGTGCGGAAATAATTCAGGTTGGTAAAGGTATATTTCCCTTCGCCGGATACGCGGGCGCGCACAGGGCGATAAATTGCCTGCATTTCATATGCGCCGGTGTGCGGCGTGCGGTCTGGATAGACCAATCCGTCCACACAGAAGTTGCTGTCATGAATAAATTCGTCGTGATCTCCGCCATAGGTATAGCGATATTTTGCCCCCTCCGGGTTCAAAACGGCATGATCCGCCCACTCCCAAATGCAGCCGCCCATCAGCCGGTCGCTGGAGAGCACGGCATCCCAATATTCCGCGAGGCCGCCAGGGCCAACCCCCATGGCGTGCGCATATTCACACATAAAGAAAGGCTTTTCGCCCAGCTTCTTTTTCTCACGGCGTTCGCCTACTTCACGCACATGGTCGATATGCGGATACATTTCGGAGATCACATCGTATGCAAGGCGTCTGGTGCGGATCACGCCTTCGTAATGCACCGGAATCTCCGGGCAGACGTGATGCAGGTATTCGCAGCAGGCATCCTGATTCTTCCAGCCTCCCGCCTCGTTGCCCAGTGACCAGAGCACGATACAGGGATGGTTGCGGTCGCGCAGATACATGCGCCGGACGCGGTCGAGGTAATGCTGGAGCCACTTTTTATGATTACTGATTCGGTTTGGCCAGTAGATCGGATCGCAGCAGGTGCCATGCGTTTCGATATCAGCCTCATCTACCACATAGAGCCCATAAAGATCACACAGGGTTAAAAACATGGGGTCCGGCGGATAGTGGGAGGTACGCACGGCGTTTACATTGAGGCTTTTCATCAGCGTTACGTCGCGTAAAAGATCCTCTGCATCCATCACATAGCCCTTCAGGGAAGTATCGTGGTGATTGACTCCCTTCAGCTTGATCGCCTTGCCGTTTAAGGTGAAAACGTCTTTTTTAATAGTAATGCTGCGGAAGCCTGTATAGTTGCGCAGGCTTTCCACTGGCTGGCCGTCTTTTTTTAATGTAATATAGGTTTCATATACCGTGGGGATTTCCGCGCTCCACTCCCGCACGGCAAGGTCCTGGAAGGAGAAGGCGGTAGATTGCTGTGCCGTTACCTCCTGTGTAGAAACCATGCTGTTGCCCGCCATGATCGTAATCTGAACAGTGTGCCCGGCAGGATTGCCGGCAAGCTCCACCTTTCCGGAAAGGGAATAGGTGTTCCCGGTTTTCTTCGTTTTGATCTGATAATCGTTGAGGCAGGTAGCCGCGCGGCGGGAAAGCAGCACATCGCGGAAAATGCCGTTTTCACGGAACATATCCTGGCATTCCAGATAGGTCCCGTTGGAATATTTAAAGACGACGGCGACCAGCTCGTTTTCCCCTTCCCGCAGGAAAGGCTGCACATCAAATTCAGCAGAGTTATGCGCGCCCTCGCTGTAGCCCACATATTGGCCGTTTATGTAAACGTCGAGGGAAGAGATGACGCCGAGGAAGGTCAGAATAGATTGATCGCTCAGCGTTTCGAGCGAGAAGATTTTGCGATAAACGCCCACGGGGATATCCGTCGGGATTTTCGGTGGCTTGCAGGGGAATTGATAACGCTGATTAACATAGAATGGCGGCTCATAGCCTGTGCGTTGCCAATCGGATGGCACTTGAATACGGTCGAAGGCTTCTACGTCGGTGTCGAGCGGCTGTGGCAATTTCGATACCTTGTCGTAATAGTGAAAATCCCACTCTCCGGATAGGACAGTCACCAGGTCACTTTTGTAGCGCTCCTCTAAACAAGAGGTGGCGGCGAGCGTCTCACGGTTGGAATAGGGAATGAAATAGGCGCGCCCTTCGCATTTGTTCACCTCAAAGAGGGGAAATTTTTTATAATTTTCCCGATTGATGACGTATTTCATATGGCCTCCTGATTTTTCAATAAGATTAAAATCATACTAGCATATCTGGCAGGGCTTTTCAATCTAAACTTCTGGTCGGATTCAAAATTTACAGAATGAACTGTCAATCTTTGCGATGTTTTGACATTTATTTTGTATAAATTTAATAAAAAACGCAAACGTATTTTGCTTAAAGAACTATAACAACGAAACGTTTATGGTATACTATACCCCGTATGAAAATGCTGCCTGTCGGATGGAGAATGCAGGCAGCGGTCGGAAAACGGAAGCGCCGCTTTCACAAGGGGGAAAGGCCCTTCCAACGGAAGCTGGGGCTCCGTGCAAAAAGGAGGAGAATCATGAAGAAACATCTGAAAAGTACGCTGGCCATTCTTTTGGCGGTTGTGCTCATTGCGGTGGCTGTGCCGTTCGGCGCGTTCGCGCGCACGGTGGAAACAGCGCCGGTCACGTTTGGCGTGATGTCGGATACGCACTATTATCCGCGCTCACTCATGCCAGCGGATGGCGATGAGCAGGGTTGGGAGACGTTCAACGAGTTTTGCCGGGTCAAGGGCAAACAGTTCCCGCAGACCGGCGGGCTCATAGACGCAGCCCTTGCCGCGATGGCACAGGACGTGAAGGATAAAGGGCTGAAATATGTCCTCATTCCGGGCGACCTGACGAAAGACAGCGAGACAGAAGCGCACAAGGGCATTGCGGCAAAGCTTGAGCAGTTTGAAAAGGATACGGGCGCACAGGTGCTCGTCATCAACGGCAACCATGATATTAATAACTATGACGCCGCCTCTTTCACTTCCGGCAAAGAGGTGAAGGATCAGAGCCTTGTCACCTCGCCGAAGCAGTTTAAGGAGATTTATCAAAATCTTGGCTATGACCTGGCGGAAAAAGATGGCTCTCTCTATACACCGCCCAAGGGGAAAGAGGCCAACGGGCTTTCTTACGCGGTCAGCCTGGAGGGCGGCTATCGCCTGATTGCGATGGACGGCGGCAAATACAGCCCGGATAATATGGATCCCGACCACTCCGGAGGGCATGAAACGGGCGGCAATTACTCCGACGATTTTCTTGAGTGGGTGCTCGACCAGTGCGCTCAGGCCCGGGCAAAGGGCGAGACGATCATCGGCTTAACGCATTTCAGCCTGGTGCCCCACATGTGGCTGGAGGCGACGATTGCGCAGGATTTCTGCCTGGATAACTATCAGAACGTGGCAGAAGCGCTGGCGGACGCGGGCATGCACTATGTATTTACCGGCCACATGCACCAAAACGATATTGCTAAGGCGGTGTCCGACAACGGCGAAACGATCTATGATATCCAAACAAATTCCCTCTCGGGCTACCCGAATTTTTTCCGTGAGGCGCGGTTTGACAATACAAAGGGAGAAAATCAGCTTTCCCTTGAGGTTAACACCTATCCAGTAGATAGGGTGCAGAAGGTGGATACGGATCCGCACAATGCAAATCAGACGGTTGTTCTTCGCCCGGCGGATGGGAACTACCGCTATGAGCTGGATGGGGAGACCTATCCAAATTATCAGGAGTATTCCTACGCATTTTCCAACTGCAAGGGCAATTCGATCGATTTTATCACCACCATGGCGAGCGGTTTCCTTGCGAGCGGGTTGGATACAATATCGGCCGCAGGCGGGCTGATGAACCTGCTGAAAAACAACGGCATTGATCTTGAGGGAATTCTCAAGGGCTTCCTGGGCGACGGCGTGAGCATTCTCGGCTACGATATTTTCACAGTAAAAAATGTGATGGCGTTTCTGGAAGATCTCTTTGGCCAGATCGAGAACAAATACCTGAAGGATCCGCAGCAGACGATGGAGATTCTGAAAGGCTCCATTGAGAAGCTGGTCAACTTCAAGGTGGCGGATACGCCGCCGAGCGCAGATTATGCCAAACGGTATCATATCGGTGAAGGCAAAACCTATGGAACCCTGGGCGACCTTGTGCTCTGCGTAATGCACTCCTATACGGCTGGCGACGAAACTGGCGTAGCCTTCCGAAATGGCCACTATGTGGCGGCTGGCGATCAGCCGGATCAATTCGTCGCGCAGGCGTTGGAAGGCTTTGAAAACGGTGATACGGCGCAGCGGCTCATCGATGAGCTGATCGATATTTTGCTCAACGATCTAGTGCAGGGCGAGATTTTGCCGAGCTTGGAGTTCCGTATCAATGCCTTATTCCCGGATGGTTCCTTCGGCTCCCACACGGCGGACGCGCTCCAGATGTTGCTCAAGCTCGTCACGCAGGGCGACCCGAGCTACAAAAAGATCGTCGATTTCGCGTTCAAGCTTCTATCCGGGCTGAACATCATCCCCTATAATAGCATCAACGCAATTCTCGACCATTATATTGAAGAATACCTGACAGACAGCCAGATTGAATCCGTGGGCCACGAGGTTGCCTATATTGTGGATGATTTCTTTATCGACGATAACCCGGCAGAGCGGATGGACAGCACGGCGACGCTCCTTTATACTGGAAAAGTGCCGGTCGAGGCCACGGCGGAAAATTACCGCAGGCCGTCAAATATCGGCATGACCTTCGGCACGGATGCCGCGACAACGCGCAACATCAACTGGTATACCAAATGCACGGTGGACGGCGCGAAGGTGAAGCCTTACAACACGGATATCCAGATTGTTCCCTACAGTGAAAACCCGCAGTTTAGCAATCAGCTGCCCGCGGGCGTGAAGGTAAAGGCGAGCGAAGAGACCGCGAAGCTCCAGTTCCCTGGCATCGATATCGGCGTGTTTGGCCTGTTCCCGTATTATTTTGACGTAACGCGCCATATGGTAGAGATCACGGGCCTGAAGGCTGGGGAAAAATACTGCTTCCGCGTGGGCGACGCGGAGAAGGGCTGGTGGAGCGATGCAGGCGTGATTGAAACGGCTGACCGTTCCAACCAACTGACCTTCTTCCATATGAGCGACAGCCAATCCCAGAGCGAGCGTCAGTATAGCCGCTCTTGGGCGAAGGTGCTCGACACGGCATATAAAATGTATCCGGATGCGGATTTCATCATGCACACGGGAGACCATGTGGATAAGGGCGACAACGCAAACCAATGGCAGTGGCTCTTCAACACGGGCGCTGACCGCCTGATGAAAACCGTGCTCATGCCTACGGCGGGCAACCATGAGGCAAAGAGCGAATTTGCGATCGATCAGAATTTTATTCTGTCCAATGTGCCGAAGCAGGATACGTCGAGCGGCGTTTATTATTCTTTTGATTATAACAATGCGCACTTTATGGTGCTTAACACCAATAACCTCTCCGAAGAGCAGGGCCTGAGCAAGGATCAGATGGAATGGCTGAAACAGGATGCGGCGCAGAGCGACGCACAGTGGAAGATCGTGGCGCTGCACAAGGCTCCGTATTCCAACGGCTCGCACTTTGACGACGACGATGTGATCCAACTGCGCAAGGAGCTGAGCACCCTTATGCCGGAGCTTGGCATTGATGTGGTTTTGCAGGGGCATGACCATGTGTATCTGCGCACCGGCGTGATGAACAATAACGAGGTTGTCCAGACGAAAACCAAGACCGTTACCTACGGCGGGAGAAACTACACGGCGAAGCTTGACCCGACGGGCAGCATCTATGTCATCAGCGGCTGCTCCGGCGTAAAGACTTATGTGACGAAGGATCCGGCTGAGACCGACAAGCTCTTCCCGCGCGCCGAAAAGCTGGCGGATGCGAACGACCCGATCTTCTCCGCCTTCCAAATTGTTGGCGATACGCTCTATTTTGACGCATACACCGTAGGCGCGGACGGAACGAGCCGCATCGATTCCTTTGCAATCGAGAAGAAAACAGCGGATGTGCCGGATTCCAGCACGGATGTTTCAAAGCCTGATGAATCAACTACCGCGCCAGTCACAACCGATACCACCAAACCGGAGGATACGAAACAGCCGGATCAAACGCAAACGCCGGACACGGATCCGGCGGGTGATGTGACAGCGCCGACAACCACTGCGCCGGAGCATACACAGACAACGGCGCCGACCACCGCTGAGAACGCGGAGAACCCGCTGACGGGGGATGATACTTCCGCGTTGCTCATTGCCGTTCCGGTAACTGCGCTCGCGGCGCTGGTGCTGGCGGAAACAATGCGGCGCAAAAAGACACGCGGCGAACAGTGAGCCTGATTTGAAGCATGGATAAAAATGGCCCGGCTTCCTGCTGAAGGGAGCCGGGCTAAATGTTTGATAACAGGGCGATCCAATAGAACTCGCTTGTTGCCGGGCAATGGCGGAAGCTGTTATTCCCCGTCGCCAAACGAAACGTCCATATCACGCGCCGTCTGAATCAGGCCGCAGGAGTCTGGCACGAATTTCAGCTTGCCCGCCACCTCCCCAAGCGGGACGGGCTTGATTTCTGCTCCCTTGACGGCGACCATAAAGCCGAATTTTTCTTCTTTCACAAGCCGCGCCGCCGCTGCGCCCAGGCGAGTGGAGAGCACGCGGTCGTAAGGGCAGGGGCTGCCGCCGCGCTGGATGTGGCCTGGCACACAGATGCGAATTTCCTGCCCGGTTTCCTTGCCCAGCTCATCCGCAAGCTCATAGGCCTTGGAGGGATAGGGGCTCTGGGCTGCCTTTGCTTTGCGCTCTTTTTTGCTCAGGGCGGCGTCCGCCACTGAGATTGCGCCCTCCGCTACGGCGATGATCGAAAAATTTTTGCCTTGCCGCTCTCTTTTCAACAGTGCTGCGGCAATTTTGTCCACAGAGTAGGGGATTTCCGGCAGCAGGATGATATCCGCGCCGCCCGCGATCCCGGCGTGCAGGGTCAGCCAGCCGACCTTGTGCCCCATGATCTCCACGACGAAGATGCGCCCGTGCGAGGTGGCGGTGGTGTGGATGCAGTCGATCACGTTGGTCGCCACATCTACCGCGCTCTGGAAGCCGAAGGTCATATCGGTGCCCCAGATATCGTTATCAATGGTTTTTGGCATGGTAACAATATGGAGCCCTTCTTCATGGAGCAGGTTCGCCGTTTTGTGCGTGCCGTTGCCGCCGAGAATGACAAGGGCGTCGAGCCTGAGCTTTTTGTAGTTTTTCTTCATGGCCTCGATTTTGTCTACGCTGCTGTCATCCGCCTTTTTGCGCATCAATTTGAACGGCTGGCGGGAGGTGCCGAGGATGGTGCCGCCACGGGTAAGGATGCCGGAAAAATCCTCCGGCTCCATCACCTTGTGATCGTCTTCAATTAAGCCGCGGTAGCCGTCGGCGAAGCCGTAAATCTCCACGTCGCCGTCAAATTCATGGTAGAGTGCTTTTGCAAGGCCGCGCAGGGCAGGGTTGAGGCCCTGGCAGTCGCCGCCGCTCGTGAGCATGCCAATTCGTTTCATCAGTTCCGCTTCCTTTCTACTGCTTTGATGGGGCGCTTTCCCCGTCCGCCTTCAAGCAAGGGAGAAAGCGCGTGTTTTCCGATTGTTCCGCCAGATAGGCTTGTTCCCGCTCCTGGGAAAGCTTTAAAAAAGCTGCCTGAGAGTCTATCGGATGCTTTCCACGGCGTGGCGCCATCCGGTAGAGTGCATCCGGCCCTTGGATGCGGGAATTGACAGTATCCTCTAGCTGCATCGCAAGCACTGCTTCGAGGCGCATCCGGATTTTTGCCTCCTCCACGGGAAACAGAAGCTCCACGCGGCGGTCAAGGTTGCGGGGCATCAGATCCGCGCTGCCGAGATAGAGCAGCGGATCGCCGCCGTTTTCAAAGCGGAAGATGCGGCTATGCTCGAGAAACCGGCCGACAATGGAGCGCACGGATATATGCTCGCTGACGCCTTCCACACCTGGCACCAAGGAGCAGATGCCACGCACAATCAGGTGGATTTCCACGCCTGCCTGGGATGCTTTGTACAGCCTCTCAATGATCTCATAATCGAGCAAGGAATTCACCTTGATTAGGATGCCGGAGGGCTTGCCATCAAGTGCATTCTGCGTTTCTTTTTCGATACGTTCATAGAAAAAGGGGCGCAGGTCGTCCGGCGCGGTGATGAATTTTTGGTATTGCGGCGGACGGGAGTAACCGGTCAGCAGGTTAAAGAGCAGGGAGGCATCCGCTCCATATTCCTCACGGCAGGTAAATAGCCCCATATCCGTATAGAGCTTTGCGGTGCTGTCATTATAGTTACCAGTGCCTAGGTGGAGGTATCGGCGGATCCCGTCTTTATCTTGGCGGACAATGAGCAGGATTTTGCAGTGCGTTTTAAGGCCTGCAAGGCCGTAGATGACGTGGCAGCCCGCCTGCTCCAGCTTTTTGGCCCAGTTGATATTGTTCTCTTCGTCAAAGCGAGCCTTAAGCTCGACCAAAACGGTAACTTGCTTGCCGTTTTCCGCCGCGCGCATCAATGCCCGCACAATGGGTGAGTTGCCGCTTACGCGGTAAAGCGTTTGCTTGATCGCCAACACGTTAGGGTCCTCGGCAGCATCGGCCAAAAATTTGATCACACAGCCGAAGCTTTCATAGGGATGGTGAACGAATCGATCGCGCGCACGGATCGCGGCAAAGAGATCCTCTTCACAGCCGAAGAAATCAGCGGGAAAAGCGGGCATAACCGGCGCAAGGCGCAAGGCGGCATGGCCTTTGACCATGGATGCAAGCTTTGACCATGCCGTTAGATCGAGCGGCCCCGCGCAGGGGTAGACATCCGCCTCCCGCACATCGAGCGCACCAATTAAAAAGCGGCGCGTTTCTTCATCGCATTTGGTATGGATTTCCAGCCGCACCGGGCGGCCGCGTTTGCGCTTTTTGATGGATTTCTGAATTTCTTGCAGCAGGTCCTCTGCCTCCTCATCGATGCTCAGATCGGCATTGCGCGTAATGCGGAACAAGGATACGGCCTTGACCTCATGCGTTTCGAGGAGTTTCGGAAGGTAGGCGATGATAACCTCCTCCAGAAGGATGAAAGATTGCTTTTTTTCGTTTGGAACCGCAATGAATCGAGGAAGGATCGATGGAACCTGGACGACGGCAAAATGCGTTTCTTTCCCCTTTTTTAGCCGCACCGCCAGATTCAACGAGCGGTTTGCAAGCAGCGGAAAAGGGCGACTCTGATCGACGGCAAGCGGAGTGAGAACCGGGAAAATCGTGTGTTCGAAATACCGCGCGATCTGTTTTTTTTGTTTTGCATCCAGCTCGTTGAAATGCACGAGCAGGATATCCTGCTTGCGTAGCATGGGGAGCAGCGAATGGCGTAGGCAATTATATTGCTTTTGGCAAAGGAAGTGCGCCTGCTCGCTGATTTGACGCAGTTGCGCGGCCGGGGATTGACCAATGGGATACGGCTTTTTCACGCCCATGCGCGCCTGCTCGCGCAGGCCTGCAACACGCACCATGAAAAATTCGTCGAGGTTAGAAGCGGTAATGGAAAGGAATTTCAGGCGTTCAAGCAGCGGATTCTCCTTTTCATACGCTTCCTCCAGCACACGCTCATTAAAGGCGAGCCAGCTCAGCTCCCGGTTGGTGTAGGGGATGTGCGCGCGTTTTACCTTTTTGTTGTTTTTTTCACCCATGGAGCCACCTCTTTCTGAAGCTTAAGAATAGTATATACCATCTTGCGGTAAAATAAAAACCTTATTTATTGTTATCCCTTCTTTCCGGCCGGCCATGCTTGCTCATCTGGGAAATTTCATTTATAATGAAACGAGACTGTCGAAAGGATGTGCCGCTATGAATCCGATTATCCACCAAAGGCCAGAGCCGATCTGCGAAACGCTTGCTCTGCTCTATCTTTCAGAAAACCTGGAGATCATGATTCGCCTGCTGGGGGCAATTGATAGCGAGGCTGGGGATGAGCTCGCCTTCTATCGGGAGCATGAGGGCCTGCATCGGAAATATGTGGCGGCATTCCGGGAGAAGGCCGTGCATGATGAATATTTTAACTTCTTTTTCCGTGATATGTGTGTAAACGATTATCTGATTATGATACTGCCGTTTTTAATGGATAAAAACCTGCCGTTTGATGCGGAGGAACGCTCAGAGGAGGCGTTGAGAAGGCTGCTTGAGGAAAGCTATCTTTTTATTTACAACAGCGGAGGCTACTTGGAGCGCATCAGCCAATGCGAGAGTAGCGATTTCAACGCTTATATAGAGGCGGGGATGAGTGGGGACGAGCTGCGCGCTGTGGCGGAGCGGCCGTCGCTGTATCTGACCGCGCTCGCCCGCCTGATCCGGGAAAACGTGCCTGTCATGGAGGATGCGTGGTCGCTGGTGCGGGAAGAGGCGCAAGCCTTTATCGCCTCGAGCTGGAGCTCAGCAGAGGAGTTTTTTTCAAAGGGCATTGTAGAGCGTGGGGCGAAGATTCGGCACATCTATCCACAGCTGAGCCTTTACACAACCTCCTTTTTCATTGACGACGCATATTATTATGGCATGTTTAACGTTGATGAGCGTCCAGAGGAAATAAGGAATGATGAAAAGCTATTTTTAACGGGCGCATGCAAGGCGATGAGCGACCCTACCCGCATGGAAATTCTGCTGCTGCTCAAACAACGCCCTTGTTATAATCGGGAGCTGGCGCAGGCGCTTGGGCTGACCCCCGCGACGATCATGCACCACACGGATATCCTTCTGCAAAATGGCCTGGCCGCCATGACAACGGATCGGGAGAATCAAAAACGTATCTACTTCAGCCTCGTTCCGGAAAAGCTCGAAAAAATGCGGGCAGTGTTTGTCAAGCTGTTTGATTTAAAATAATATTAGTTAATCATTAAATTATATTTGACATGCGTCTTTCTATCTGCTATGATAAATGCAAAAGCAGGGAGGGAGATGCATTTTTTATGAAGCAGGAACTGCATGAGGAGAAGCGGCTTGTGGGCAAAGGGGAGATTGCCGCCTATAGCCTCGCGGGTGGTGGGCAGAACTTTTGCTATGCGCTGGTGACCGGGTATCTGATGTATTACTACATCAACGTTTTTGGCATCCATCCCCAAATCGTGAGCATCATGCTGCTTTTAGAGGGGATTTGGGATATTGTCAACAATCCGCTGGCGGGCTTTCTAATCGACCGTACGCGGACAAAATGGGGGAAGATGGTGCCCTATCTCCGCACGCTTTCTCTGCCTCTGGCAGCATGTACGGTGCTGCTGTTTTCCGGGCCGCTATTGCTCCGCGCGGCCTCTCCGACGGCGCCGTCAAAAGTGATTTTTATGTTTGTATCCTATTTCTTATGGGAACTGTGCTACACGATTACGGATGTATCCTATTGGGGGCTGTCTGCGGCGATCTCGCCGCATCCGGGGGACAGGCGGCGCGTGATGACCTCCATGAACGTAGCGATCAACGTCTGCTCCGCATTTCCCTATCTCCTGGTTCCGTTTCTGATGGATTATGCGGCGTCGCCTGGCTCCAGGCTCAGCATGTCGAATGTATTTTTTCTGTTTGGGATGATCGGCGGCGTTGTGGGAATCGGCCTGTTTTCCTTGGCAGGATTCTTTGTGAAGGAACGTGTCGAGCAATCCTCAAACCGCCCTGGCCTCCGCGAAAGTGCGGCGGAGTTGCTCCATAACTCTGCTCTGCGGTCAATTGTGCTATCCGGCTTGATCCTTTCGCTGAGCGGGATTGGATATGCCTTCATGAATTATTATTTCATCGATGTGCTGGGGTCTGCGAGCCTATCCGTTCTCTCGCAGATTCCTGCTGCGATTACGTGGCTGTTTTCCTATGCGCTCCTGCCGGTTATCAAAAAAAGGTTCAACAACCGGCAGTTCATGCTCTTGTGCCAGTGCGGCTTCGGGGCGATTTGGTTGTTTATTTATTTGATTGGCATCAAATATTATACTCGCCCGATTGTGGTTGTGCCCGCGATCATGGTTGGCCAATTCCTCTTTGGCCTGATTAGTTCGCCTTGTAATATTATCCTCAACGAGATGATGGCCGAGGCGACGGATTACTCGGAATGGCGCACGGGAAAGCGCAACGAGGGAGTTGGCTTTTCGATGAAAATTACAACGCAAAAAATTGGTAACACCGTCATCCAATCCATCAGCGCATGTTTGCTTTCAGCCATCGGCTATGTAACGCAGGAGGGCAATGCTCGTGTGCAGCAGACAGAGGTGGTGCAGAAACGGATTTTTACGATCTATACGCTGATTCCTGCGGTTGTTTACCTTTTGAGTGCGATTCCATTTTTTACCTATGATTTGGTAGGTGAAAAAAGGGAGACGATGCTGCGGGAGCTGAAGCAGCGCCGTGCAGGCCAGATAGAACAGCCGGAAGAAGAGGATCAGGGCTGTTTTAGGGATGGGGAATATGAAAAATAATCCGTTTTGCATCACGGATGGACGTAAAACAAACTCGAGCCATCGCCTTTTTTATCAGGCGATGGCTCGAGTTTTAAAATTTGATTAATTTAATAAATATGATTTGTTTTTCATAAAATTTATGGTATTATAGAACAAACTCACCGTCGGCGCCAGGGGGTGATGCCCTCCATTCACGGTTCGTCTGGCGGATATGACATGGAAAGGGTGTGAAAAGGATTCTAACGTTTTATCAAATTACGGATTTGCATTTCTACGCCGCACAATCGCTCGGCGCATGCGGCCCGGAGTGGGAGCGCAGAGCAAAATACGATCAGAAATGCGTGGCGGAGAGCGAGGCGATCATCGACTGCGCATTTGAAAAGCTGATCGCAGACCGGGAGACGGAAATCGTCCTGATTAGCGGAGATCTTGTTTGTGATGGGGAAAAGGCAGGGCATCTGGAGCTGAAAAAGAAGCTCGACCGCTTAGCGGCAGGCGGAAAACGGGTTTTTGTGCTCACCGCAACACACGATATCCACCCGGAGCCAAAGGGCTATTCCGCAGAAAGAGGCGAATATATCACCGACGGCCTGTCAAAGCCTGAGCTGCTGGAGCTTTACTGGGATTTTGGGCCGAGGGATGCGCTATCCGTCCATGAGGCGAGCTTTTCCTATGTATCGCGCATTGCAGAGGGCTATCGGCTCTTTGTGCTCAACGATGATGGAAACGGCTTTGAAAACAACTTTTATGGCTATAGCAAGGCGCAGATGATATGGCTGCAAGAGCAGCTGCGCGTCGGCCGAGAGAGCGGAGACGTGCTGCTCGCAATGGGGCATCATCCCTTGCTGCCGCCAAGCCCGATCTATCCGGTCTTTTCCCCCGGAGAAATGCTCGCAAATGGGGAAACCGTTGCGCAGCTGCTTGCGGATTTCGGCGTGCGTTTCCTGTTCACGGGGCATACGCATATGCAGAATATCAGCTTCTATGAAAGCCCGCGGGGGAACCTCCTATTTGAAATTAACACGGCGAGCCTGATCGGTTACCCGAGCCCCATCCGCAAAATGACGCTGGACGGGCAATTGATGAAAATCGAGACGCAGCACATCGAGAATCCGGCCTTCGATATGGGTGGAAAGGCCTATCTCACATATAGCCGCGACCATTTTGAATTTATGCTGCGCGATATTTTTGATTCGCTCGCAAACGATTACGATCGGTTCTGTGAAATCTCCCCAAGCTTCAGTCTACCGCGAGAAACAGCCGAAAAACTGCGCGTACCGCTCCATGCATTGGGGAAGTTTCTCAGCCGGCTGACCTTTGAGAAGGCGGGCCGGATGCTGGGCTGTAAATCCAAAATTGCAAAAGAAATGGATTCTGTAAGGCTGTGCGATTTCCTCATCGCGGTGATCCGAAACCTCTATGGCGGTGATGAACCTTATGCGCCCGGCACGCCGGAGCATGATTCCTTTATGGCGCTTTATGGCAGGATTTCCCCGTTGCTGCACAGGCTGAAACCGGATGTGGATTTTAACTATGTGCTGGAAGGGGTTTTACACGATGCAGGTTTCCCTGACAATGATGCAGTGCTCGAAGTCCCCCGTTATATTCCGGAATAAGAGAGGAGAAGCGACCTGATGGAACGATATGTACCCAAAAAAGAATGGATGGCTTATGCGGTGGGCGCGCTCGGCCAGGGCATGGTTTATGCGATTATGAGCTCCTATATATCCGATTTTTATATGAATGTGCTCAAGCTCGCGCCGGTTTTTGTGCTCCTGCTGATGCTGCTTGCACGCGTTTGGGATGCGGTCAACGACCCGATCATGGGCTATATTGCCGACCGCGCGAACCCAAAGCGTGGAAAAATGCGCCCCTATCTACTGTATACTCCAATCCCGATAGCCATTCTGACGATCCTTCTGTTTTATGCGCCCAAGCTGTCTGGAACACAGTTGATGGTATATGCGGCGGTCACCTATGTTGCCTGGGGCATGATCTACACCGCATCCGACGTGCCGTTTTGGAGTCTGCCGAATGTGATGACGCCGGATCCTGCGGAGCGCGGCGAGATCATCAGCAAGGGCAAAACGGCGAATGGCGTAGGCTCGGCTGTGCCAATCGTATTTTTTATGGCCCTCGGGTTTATCTTGCCAAAATTCAACCTCAGCGGCACGGAGCTTGAAAAGACGAAATATATGACGATTGCGCTCATTTGCGCCATCCTCGGCAACATTTTGTTTGCGCGCGTTTATTTTAAAGCTAAGGAGCATATTGTGCTCCCCAACCCGCCAAAGCGGAAGAAAGGGGAGAAAACTGCCCTCCAGCTTATCCTCGGCTGTAAACCGTTGATGCTGACCGCGATCATGGGCATTTTATCCTCGGCCCGGTATATGTATCAGGCAGGCGCGGTTCATGTGGCGCGCTACAGCTTCTATATCGGCAAGGATTTAACCGGCTTGGTTGGCGCGGAGAAGGAAGCTGCCCTTCAGGGCAACATCAGCCTGGTTTCCACCGTTTTCCAGGTGGCAAGCGCGGTGGGCATGTTTGGGGCGATGCTGCTGATGCCGGCGTTGTTTAAAAAATTCAACTATAAGCAGCTGATTATTTCTACCTCTCTTGTGGGAGCGGCCTCCAGCATGGTAATCTGGTTTTTGGGATATGAGCGCTTCTGGCTGTGCATTCCGTTTTTTGTCATCTCTTGCATCCCGTTGGGCGCGATTAATGTTTGCCTCGGCGCAATGATCGGGGACTGCCTGGATTATATGGAATGGCAAACCGGCACGCGGCTTACAGGGATGGGCTCAGCGGTGCAGAGCTTTGTGAATAAGCTCGGAAACGCTCTCAGTACAAGCTTTATTATTGTGATGTATATGATTGTTAATCTGAATGTGGCGGATATCAGCGCCAATGTAACGGCAAATCCGCTTGCCATGAGCGCCACGGTTCGGTCAGGCATGTTCAGCCTGATTTCAATTATTCCGGCGGTTTCCCTTCTGCTGTGCACGATCCCGCTGTTTTTCTATGACCTGGTCGGCGAAAAGAAGGCGCGCGTCACCAGAGAGCTTGCTGAGCAGAGAAAAGAGAAGGGCGTCGTAATCCACTAACCATTTGCATTTAAAACGAGGAACAACTTAGAAAAGGGCTGTTGCAAAATGCTTTGCATTTTGCAACAGCCCTTTTAATTCTTCTATTAGCCAAATACTTTCACCGCAATCATCGCAGCACCCAGCACCACCAGCACGATGCCCGTAATCCGGTTGAGCATTTTGGGGCTCGCCTTGTTGGCAAACAGGGCGGCCACACGCGCACCAGCCAGGGTGGCCGCAATGCAAACGCTCAATGCGAGCGGGTCGGGCATGCCGCCGATCGCCACATGGGAAAGCGCTCCGGTGAGCGCGGTAAACGTCATGATAAACACGCTGGTGCCGACCGCTGTTTTTAATTCGTACCCCAGCACACTTGTGAGAATTAACAGCAACATCATGCCGCCGCCAGCGCCGATAAACCCGCAGAGAAAGCAGATCAACACGCCGCAA
>ERZ506753.478-NODE-478-length-34670-cov-4.718099_pt1 | contig 34670 bp, 25 predicted proteins | sample MGYA00513044_ERZ506753 | MGnify/ENA metagenome assembly ERZ506753 | reverse complement strand
TTTCCGCAAGGAGCGTTTTGCAACGCGCCCTTTTGATTTCCCATAAAATACTCTTTTAATCCGCCGACCTCTGCCCCGTCCTTCTCACCGTCGTTTTCACCTCTACCGTCAGCTCCGCCTTTGGTAGCACCTCCCGCCAACGATTTTCTACACTGCGAAACGCATCCGGCTCTGAGAGCCACAGCCGGTTCCCAAGCCGGAGCACATCGCTGCGATAACTCTTCAGGCAGATTTCAGCTGTGCTCCGGAGCTGGCTTTCCAGCATTGTTGAAACCGCAGCTTCAATTTGTGCGCGCACTTTGCTCTGCACGCTTCCGAAATCTGCGCGCTCAATCTCGTTGAGATCGCATACACAGTTGATCTCCGCGCGGTAGGCGGGCAACCCGTTTTTCATCTCCGTTGTAAATTTCGTATCCGCTTTAATGAGCTCCAACGACGCTTTGCCAAAGGAATCCCCCTCCACAACCAGGTCGCCGCTCTCGGCCTGCCCAGTCAAAAATAGGAGTGCGCGCGTTTCATCCGCATCCAGATCGCCTACATACTTCCCCTCCCGGAAGATTGCTAGCCCATCTGTCAACACCGTATCCATCTCCTGCGCCTTGTCCACCACTGGTTTTAAAAGCGGGAGATATACGTCCGACGTTTTATCCTCCAGCAGCGTAACCGCCTTGTGCAGCGGCATCTGGAGCGTTTTGGCGTTTACCTGCCCCATCTTCAAACCCATCTGGATTTCCCGCGCAGGAATCGAGCTGCCATTGAAGGGCGATTTGATGATATCCGCCGCCTTTCCCCGCGCCACGGCGAGATCGACCACTGGCCGTGTGGCGTAATCCCGCACAAAAAAATCGAGCGTTTCATTCAACCCCTCGCGCGCCACATCCGCACCGAATACGATGATCCAGTTGTGCGAATAAAGCGGCCTTCGCCCTGCGGTGAGCGTAACATTGCGCATGGCGTCCGCGATCGTTGCGCCGCTCGTTTCATAAACCTTCGTCACGTTGCCGGACATACCATCATCCTGCCCGCCTGCAACCGCTGTGTTAAAGGCCTGTAATGTTAGAAGATAGCCGTCCGCCGTCCGATCCACACCGATGCCCTGCACGATCAGACGGTCGCGGATCTCACGCCCATCGTTGCCATAGTCATTATCGCAGCCTGTCAGCCCAAGAGCTAAGAGAAACACGGCGCAAATCGCAAATATCTTTTTCATACGGACGCCGCCTCCTTCTCCAGTTTTGCCTGCCTGCGCACCGGCGGTAGCAGGCACAGTGGGATCAGGATGACGAAAACGGCAAACAGGAGCATCATGATCTCCGGCCTGGCAATGGCGTCAAAGCGCTCATAATCCCCGGAGATAAACACGGCCGCCGTGCCGAGCACCAGGATGCACCCGGCGATCCACGCCTTTTTGAAGCGCCTGCCAAAGGCCCGGCGCAGGCAGGTGACCGTCAGCAGTGTAAAAAACGCGAGCTTAACGAACAGGCAGAGAATCCACACGCCCGTATGAAACGCGTCAAGCCGCTGTAGCACGCTGAATTCAGCGAGCACTGCCAGCGAATGAAACGGGAAGAGCTGCGTTTGAAAAAACACGCCCAGCACGGAAATCGCGCAGAAGAAGAGAAGCGCCATTGCCAGCGTCAGCCACAGCGTCCATTTGACATAACCCTTTGTGAGCTTTCCGCGCACGCGCGGCGCAATCACGGCGAGTGCCGCCGCCTCTGCCGTGCCGGAGAGGAAAGCCGCCGTGCCCCGAAGCGTTGGCATCACACCGTCATAAAACAGCGGCGTAAAATTTAGCGGCTCAAAACGCGGCAGCAAAACGGCGATCACAAAACCAAGCGTTACGGCCACCAGCAGCACTGCCAGGCCGGAGAGCCGCCCGAGCGCCTCCAGCCCGAAACCGGCCGCTGCACAGCTGATGAGAATGATAATCAGCAGAAAAATCGTGAAATCCGAATCTGGAAACAGCCGCGAGGTTGCAAACAAATCAAAGCGCGTCACGCTGAGCAGCGCCACGAAGAGGAAAAACAACGCATACAATACCGCAAGAATTTTAGAAAGCACAGGCGAAATCCTGTAGGCACAGTCAAAGATATCCCAATCTGGGCGTGCCTGATACAGCGCATACAACGGCAGCGCGCTGATAAGCATCCCCAACGGATACAGAAACGCCTGCACGAGCAAATCAGAGGAGAGCGCAATCTCATTGAGCGCAGGAATATACGTCAGCGTGACGAGAATCCGGCTGACGAAAAAGATGGAGTAGAGCTGAGCCGGGCTAATTTGATGCGAGTTTGTCATTCTACAGGCCGTCCTTTCTAACTGAACTGATTAAAAATCCTCCGGCTCCCGCTTATCTGAGCCGTTAAGATCCTGCACCTTCATCTTATAGCGGCCGAGGCGCTTCCAGCCGACCCGCAGCACAAGATCACGCATTGCGCCTTTTTCAAAGGGCGTGATGGGTGCGGAATATGGCACGCCATAGGGATTGATCGAGCAGGCGTTTAGGATGAGCAGCCCCAGGATGAGCATGATTCCGTACAGGCCGGTCAGCCCACCCACGATGATAAAGAGAAACCGCAGCACGGCCGCCGGCTCATAAAGCGACGGCACGACGAATGAGCTGATCGCCGTCAGCGCGAGCACAATCAACATGGGCGCGGCGATGAGCCCCGCTGTGACAGCCGCATCACCGATGACGAGCGCGCCGACAATGCTCACAGCATGGCCCACGGTTTTTGGCATCCGCAGCCCTGCTTCGCGCATGATTTCATATATAAAATGGATCACGAGCGCCTCCAGCATGATGGGAAAGGGCGTGCGCCCCTCCGATACCGCGATATCAAAGAGCATGCTCGCCGGCAGCAGCTCCTGATGGAAAATCGCCACAGCCACATAAATGCCCGGCAGCAGCATGCTAATGGCAAAGGAAATGAATTTGAGAGCACGCAGAAAGAGCGCATAAAAGGGACGATTGGAATAATCATCAATCGATTGAAAATTTTCAATGAAAAGGTGCGGCACGATCAGGGCGAACGGCGTGCCGTCCACAATGACGCCCACCCGCCCCTCACTAATTTTTGCGCACAGAGTATCCGGCCGTTCCGTAACACCCACGCCGGAGAAGAACGAAAGCCCCTTGTGATCCAGAAACGGCTGGATATAGCCGGATTCCAGCACCATATCAAGCTTCGCATTTTGAAGCCGCTGCTTGACCTCCTCCAGAATGTCGGGATTCACCCGATCCGAGAGATAGCAAAGGCAGACCATCGTTTGGCTTGTATCGCCCATATTGAGCATCTCGAAACGGGCATAGGGCGTTTTGAGCCGGCGGCGGATCAACGTGGTGTTCACCTTGAGCGTTTCTACAAAGCCGTCGCGCGAACCACGCTCCTGCACCTCCGTTTCCGGGTCGGAAATCGAGCGCCGCTCAAAGCCCTGCACACCGAAAACCTCGCAGCGCGTCACACCGTCGATAAACAGTGCCGCAAAGCCTGACATCATCAGGTTGAGTACGTCCGCCATGTCGAAGGCTTCTTTATGATCCGTGCCGGAGAGCACGTGATCCCGCAGGTATAAAAACTGCTCGTCCGGCTCCTTCGGGATATTCGTGGCATGCAGGATGGGCGTAACCGCAATTTGGGAGAGTAGGAGATCATCGCACATTCCTTCGCATAGCACAAAGGCTGCCCGGTTACCATTGACAGGCAGCTCGCGCACCATCAGATCAAAGCTTGGGCCGAACACGCCGCGCAGGTAGATCAGGTTTTCCTGCAAAGAGGCAGAAATCTCCGCGGGCGGCACCTGCGTCGTTTGCGCATTGATCGGAGTAAAATCCTTCTGTACGGCATTTTTAAGCCATTGAAACATAAAACGGTCCTTCCTTTCCATTTGGCGGAAAAACAAAACAAATCAAAAATCCGCCGCTAACGGCAAAGCATAGGCCTTGCGAATAGAGGGTTCTTCAGGATAAATGATATACGCTACTGTTTTTTCCATCCTACTCCGGTTTATGCGGTGGAATATTACAGCGTAGAAACGCCATACTAGATATCGCTAAAGGCGGAAAATGAAAGCTTTGTACGCAACGCTGTGAAAGGCATGGATTGCGTATTGCCAGTCGGTACAAAATTTTGAATGGGGGCGCATGGAGTGATCCATATGCTGCTTTTTCATTTCTTTTCCGCCTTTAGACGGATGAAACAGGCCTTGCAAGGGAGGAAGCAGGATGATTATTACGCTCATCCGCGCGGCGATCTTATATTTTTTGATTGTCTTTTCTGTACGTATCATGGGTAAGCGGCAAATCGGCGAGTTGCAGCCATCTGAGCTCGTTATCACAATCCTGATCTCTGAGATCGCCGCTATCCCGATGCAGGATAACGGTGCGCCTCTGATTAATTCCGTGATACCCGTACTGCTGCTGATCTCCTTTGAGGTGATTGCCTCAGTCGTGAGTATGAAATTCCCCAAATTCCGCGGCCTCATGCAGGGCCATTCCCTCATTGTCATCCGCAACGGGATGATTGACCAAACACAGCTCAAGCGGCTTCGTTTTACCGTAGACGACCTGATGGAAGCGCTGCGGCAGAAGGACGTGTTCCGAATTGAGGATGTGCAATATGCAATTGCCGAAACCAATGGCACGCTGAGCGTTCTGCTCAAGCCGGAAAAGCGCGTTCCGGTAGCGGAAGAATTAAACGTGACGATTCCGGATGACGGCTTGCCGTGTATCGTCATCAGCGACGGACGCATCATCACCTCTGCTTTTAAGGATTGCGGGATGACGATGAAAAAGCTCCAGACCCATATCAAGAAAAGCGGGCTGGAGCTAAAAGATATTCTGATTATGGAGATTGACCGCAGTGGAAATACGACGATCATCAAACGGGATGAACGGCTGAACAACGGAAAAATGGGGTAAACCCTCCCCTTTGGAGGATGAGAAAAGTAAAAGGAACGGGCGCGATTGCCCGTTCCCTCATTCAATGGACTCATTTATGGTGCTTGAAAGGAGCAAGTTTCAATGAAACGCCTGATTACAGCAATTTCCCTGCTTACCATTGCGGGGATTTTATGCGGGATTGGATTTCTAAGCATGAAGAAACAAGTGGATACACTGACGCAGCTGTTCCATGAGGGCGCTCAAGCCGCACAAGCAGAGGATGAAGAACGGCTCCATACTTGCACAAAAGAGCTACAAAAAGCATGGGAAAAAAGCCATGTCGTTTTTTCTATGCTGATCCAGCATCACGATCTCGATGATTTAGAGACAGACATTCTGGATTTGAACAACCTTCTGAAAGAAAAGGAGTTTAAAGAATATAAACGGACGTGTGAAGCGGGAATCATTGAACTGGATCATATTTATAATTCGGAGATACCGTCGGTGGGGAATGTGTTTTAAAGCATTACTCAAGCGTACTTTGAGGCAATTGCGAGCCCAATAAATGACGATTTCGAATGACAATGATTACTCGGAAGAGTAAAACGATCGTTTCAGTGATGCAAGTGGCTATACAAATTGTTCTAACATTTAAATATCCCGATAAAAATAATATCATTAAATTAACCAATTGAACGATTGAACCCACAATGGTCGATATATTTGCATATTTAGCTAAACCCATGGGACTCAATACTGGAAACCCAAAAATATAAGACGGTAATGTAATTGCAACAATGGGCATAAGTAAACGTAAAATTGTACCAGAAGAACGAAATTTTTCTCCTAATAATAACGCACAGAAAGGTTCGGCAAAAATCCAAACACCAATACATCCAACCACAATAATCGGCATAAGGATAAATAAAATCTTTTTAATCAGTTTAAAGTCTCGATTTTTAACCATGTGTGGATATAAACTATCCGCAATCGGGGAAAATGCGCTTCTGGCCGTTGCTGTCAGTTTTTCGGCTGATGTATAGTAGCCTAATGTATTTCCGGTGGGATAAAGGAAACCAAGAATAAAGGTGTTTGTTGCTCCATACAATGTCGTTGCAATTCGAGAAAAGAAATAAGTTGAAGAACGCTTGAAAGTACGCCAAAAATACTTACGTGAGATCCGGACAAAACGAATTCCCAATCTACGATAAAGATCAATATATACCCAAATGACTGCTCCAAGAGCACCGATGATATTTAGAATGGGAATAGCATAATATTGGCTTTCATTCTTCAAAAAAACAAAAATCATAGCTGTAAAGAAAAATTTTATTGCAACCGTTCGATAGGTTATAATTGACATTTCTTCTAGGCCACGATATAAATAGTCGGGCAAAAAAGAATTAATAAAAACCCAAAGAAAATAGAGCTCGTAAAGCAACACATCCTGTTGAAATTTTTTAACCGTTAAGCAGAGAACAGTAACGATCAAAAAAGAGATACCGCCTAGTAGAATTTTACATGTAGTAACGCCGGATAAAATTCGTTTTAATTCCTCTTTATCGTCTCTATGTCGTGCTACTTCTTCCGTTGAAGATAGTATAAAACCAAAATCTAAAAACAACTGAATATAGGTAGCAAATGACATTGCAAATCCCAAATCGCCATATATCTCCGGCCCCAATATGCGCGTCTGATAGGGAACAGTAATGAAACTAAAAAAATAATTCGAAAATGTTAAAATATACAGCATAACTGTGTTTTTTAGTAAAAGTTTATTTTTCATTAGTATCTCCAATGATCCGCAAGATGTGTTTTGCAACAGATTCTGACGCTCGCCCTTCTTCTTTTATACCGAATTTGAATCGTAATGCTTTCAGTCCTTGTTGATACTTTGTTTTTGAAAAATTATGTATATTATCTATCAACTCCCGATTGGTTTGAGCCAAGGGAAACGGCAGATCTTCTAAATCAAAATAAAAATTTCTATCTTTTTTATAATCAGAAATATCCGTCGCAAACAGGAAAACGGCCTTGCCCGCATAAGCAGCTTCAAACATCACGCTAGAATAGTCGGTGATTATCACATCAGCAATCGCTAAAATTTCATATAGATCGGGATAGTCTGTGGCATTTATCATATCATCGTTATATTCAATGCAATCTGCACAGTCCGCAACAGCAGGATGCAGTCGAATCAAAAATTTCCAGTTATCTTTTGATTGTGACAGCAAATGTAATACAGATGAAAAATCTATATTGTAGCAGTCAACATTTTTATTCTTACGGAATGTAGGTGCGTATAATACGATTCTATCGTTTTCTGAAACTCCCAAATTCGTTTTAATCTGTTTTTTTTCTAATTCCGTACAATTAAATAAAAAGTCAACACGTGGAGATCCACATTCTAAAATCTCCCCATCATCGTACCAAAATGCCCGGCGATAGAGATCTGTACAAAACGTGCTGTTAGATATCATTAAATCCGTCATCTTGGAATCCTGTTTAGCACTATCTATATAATCTTTGGGTAATTTATTTTCTGCGTCTTTTTCCACCCGTTTCGGCCCGATTCCCCCATGCCATGTTTGAATATAATATTGTTTCTTACGTTTTAATGTATAGCTCGTTTTTCGAGAATTATCAATCCATATTTTCGCGGTTGTCTGATGATACAGCCCCAAAACAGATCGATTACGCACCGGCGTTATATATTCGGGTAAAGAAGAACAGTCATCTGTCTGCCAATAAATCCTGATGTCTGGCCTTTGACGATGCAACTCCTGGGCAATATATTTTCCATTATCGCCAAAGCCTTTACCGTAATAACTCGTAATAAAAATCTTTTTCGTGTCAATTGGAAAGACACGAAGTAAAAACATTGGAATAATATGAAAACAATAACCTTTGATTCCACGAATTAACTTTGCAACAAAGATTTTCAACAAATTCAACAGCCCCTTTGCTTCCATGCCCAAACTCTTAGCTGAGTCACGCAATTGAAATAGCAGCCGTATGAACCAGTAGCATTTAGCATTGAGCAATATAAATACCAGCTTTTGATTCCGATCCATTCGATCTAAATACGGATTTGCCAAAAAAGCAGGGAAAGTCAGATGCATGTATTGTTCGATTTCCTTCAAGAAAACATGCGGAACAGGGCCTTTATTTCGGATAATCCGTACAGAGGCCGCAATATAAAGATGGGAAATCGCCAGATAAATCAACTCGTCCTGAAAAGAATCCCACATTCCGTAGTTGCAGTAAAAGGATCGTAATTCATTGAAGGCATCAAGGAGCTCCCGATTTCGTCCAACATTTGAATTATTCATAATAGAGCCCGATCGCTGGAGATAACAATAGAGACACTGATCTGTAAAAACAATACTGGACGAAACAGTATATAATTTCGGAATGGTACGAATATCTTCGTACCATACATGGGAAGGGAACCATATATCATTGTCTATGAAAAGCGACTTTAGATACAACTTATTGCAGGCAGAGGGATTACAAAACAAGATATCCTTATGATCGGTGAAACAGAGTGGCACATGTTGTGGCTGTACTTCCACCACACGCCCAACGACTGCACCTGTTTCTGCTACACATAGCAAACCACATACCGCGATATCTGCACCCGTTTGCTGAATCTCTTTCCACAAAGTAGACAACATATTAGGCTTAATCCAATCATCGCTATCTATAAACGCAACGTATTCGCCTTTTGCATCCTTTATCCCGGTATTGCGCGCTCCACCAAGGCCTTGATTTTCTTGATGAAGCACACGAATTTTATCAGTATGACGGGATGCATATTGCTCCGCCAGTTCCCCGCTGCCGTCGGTGGAGCCATCATCTACGACGACGATTTCATATGAGTCGAAATCCTGATTTAGAATAGAATCCAAACAGGCAGATAAATAAGATTTAACATTGTAGACGGGTACAATTACGCTGATATCCAATTTTATTCCTCCTTTTTGTAATCGGCTAAACTTTTCATTTCGTGAATTTGTTTTACAATAAGGAGAACCAGATAAATACTGACCGCTGGTGCAACTAGGGTATGTCCCGCTACAAAAGCCAAAAACAAACCAATGAGAATACTATAAAAATATGTACACAAACTTAACGAAGATAAAAATTTAGAAAGGTGGCGAATTATAAATAAAACGGTTTTTATACCGAAATACAGAAGTGGTATCAAATAAAGAACTAATCCCAGAATCCCGTGTCTAATCAGGATCGCCAAACCATCCATTTCAATAGATTTTTCAATATTATGGGTTGAGTTAGCCAAATTAACATATCCAATACCAAATAGTTTTTCGCCCAGGCTTCCATTCGTAAAAGCGATAATAGAAGGTTTAACATACTCCAACCGATTACTTAATATCCTATTAAAAAACAAATAAAGCTTATTTGTCGTTATATCCATTTCTTGATTATCTGGCACAGATTCAGAAACTGTCAATGGCTTCTCTTGCACTGCTTCCTCTTTTATCTGCGTTGTTATTTCTTGATCGGCCGAAGATTGTTGAGATGTTCCAGGTTCTGAAAACGTTGACATTACTTTCGTCGTTTCAATTTTAGTAGGATGTGCTTCAACAAATCGTTGAAGATTTTCTTTTAGTGGAGAAATAAAAAGCAGAGCAATGATTAAAAAGAAAATTAATGTCGATATAATAGCAAGAATCCCATATTCTTTTTTCTTAGTTTGCATCCACCGACACAAAGCCCACAAAATAAGTAAACTCACATATATAAATATCGCCGCAAACACCGCTTTAGTGCCGATAAATGAAGCGCAAAAGGAAATGAGAAATAGCAAAATAATAGCGGCAATAATACGAATTATTTTATAAGCAACAGAATAAAAGCCTTTATTAACATCAAATAGCTTCACGCAATAAACAACTGCTATAGGGCTTAACACAGCAATTATTGAGCTGATTTCATTTGCGGCGTAATACCATCCACTATATCCTGCTCCATATGTATAGGATTGAAAACTTGAATCAGTAATAAATGCCAAAAAAATAACTAATAGATAGATGCTTAACGTCCCAGACAATACCCGATCGGATATCGTAAAATTTGTTATTTGATAAAGGCAATATACACCTGCAAATACATATAAAAAATATACGCATTTAATAAGTTCTTTTAGATTTCCTACGGCATGTACAATACCTCCCTGATAAAAGGAACCAAGTAAAAAAAACAGGCAATATAGGCTTAACGCTATTATATAGATTTGGTAAACTACCATACTTTTTCCACGACAGAAAAACAGAATAAAAATAACACAAGTTATCATAAAAAGAGAGCGAACAAGAATTCCAATTGTTAAATCTATTCCTGCATGCTTGGCTAACGATGTAAAAAGATCTAGTAATGGTTGAATTAAAATAAAAACACTAAAAATTCTGCATATCCACTTTTTTGTCATTTCATTTAATTTTAATGATTTCAAGATCATAAGATATTCCCCAGTTTTTATAAAATAATAAGTTGATTTCTCTTATGAATTAAATAATATCTGCAATAATTTCAAAATATCATTATTATACCAGCTTAACGGATCCAATGTTTTAGACGTTTTTTCCGCAGATAAAAGAATTTCCACAAGCTGAGTGCAACCCGAGATACCCCGATTATATTTTTCCAGCCGCTTTGGTATAAAAATAGGAAGTCCTAGCGCTTTGGCTTCCCACAGTACCATACCCTGCCCTTCATATCTGGAATCTAAAATAAAACCATCCATTTGAATTAAATAGGGAAAAGGATTTGCTTGATTTCCTAAAAAAGTTACATTTTTCTCAATGCCCAAATTGCTACACTGTTCTTTTAAAGAGGATTTTTCCGGACCATCACCAATAATATATAAATGCATGTCATGACGATGGCAAAGCACTTCTGCAAACTCAGCCAACAATAAATCAAAGCCCTTCTGGTGGCATAACCTTCCCATTGACACAAGGTTATATTTTAAAGGCTCTACACAAAAATCAATTTTTTCTTTGCTTTTCCGATAGATTTCTTCTGTATTAATAAAATTAGGAATTACTGTTACCTTGTCTTTGTTGATGCCGCTCTCTTTACAAAAAGGTTCAACAATCCCTCTCGAGACGGCTACAAAAGCATCATAGTATTGAAATTTCTTTTTAAAACAATAAAATAAAAGTCGATACTTTATTTCTTCTCTTTTTTTTATGGAAATGTCATTATGAACCCACATAATTCTCTTTTTTGCATAGGCGCTTATCGACCCCAAAGCGCATTCATTTCTATAACTACTAAAGTCAATTGCAATATCATAATGTTTTTTATTCTGATAACGCTTTCCTAAAAATCGTTTTAAAAGCCCAAATGGAATTAAGCGGTTAAAATAAAATAAAGGTTTTAAAAAATAAAGATGGATATTGGAGGGAAAACTCACTTCATAAAAAATATCTTTGTCAAACAAAAATACATCTACCTCATATTCTTTCGGTAACATAAGCAAAAAATTGACTAGAGATTTTTGAATACCACCTACATGTAAATCGCTTTGATATATAGCTATTTTTTTCATCTCTACTTAATCTCCAAGTTATTCGCAACAAACGTTTTCATAATCGTATCAGCAATTCTCCGGCTCGCATTCCCATCCCCATAAGGATTTATCGCGCTACTCATTCGCTGATATTCATTTGAATCATTGAGCAATTCATCAATTAATTGATAAATTTTCATTTCATCCGTCCCCGCTAGTTTTAGAGTACCGGCATCTATCCCCTCCGGCCGTTCCGTTGTATCACGCAAAACAATCACAGGCTTGCCCAGAGATGGAGCCTCCTCCTGAATACCGCCGCTATCCGTTAGAATTAAGTAAGAACGGCTGAGCAGATTGTGAAAATCTACAACATCCATCGGTTCAACTAATCGAATCTTGCTATCATCTCCAAAGACTTCATAGGCCGCCTTCTGGACAATTGGATTCAGATGAACTGGATAAACCATCTTTACATCTTCATATTGATCTATAATTCGCTTGATCGCGCGGAACATACGATACATCGGCTGGCCGAGATTCTCCCTCCGGTGAGCCGTCAGAACAATCAAGCGGCTGCCTTCTGCCCAATCCAACAATTCACTGTGGTAATCATCGCGCACCGTTGTTTTTAATGCATCAATCGCCGTATTACCCGTTACAATAATGTTTTCTTTTTTCTTCCCTTCACGCAATAAGTTTTCCATACTTTTAGATGTTGGAGCAAAATGCAAGTCCGCCATTACCCCTACCATTTGGCGATTCATTTCCTCCGGATAAGGCGAATATTTTTGATAGGTCCGTAGCCCCGCTTCAACATGTCCAATGGGAATTTGCTGATAATAGGCGGCTAATGCGGCAGCAAACGTCGTCGTGGTATCACCATGAACCAGAACAATATCTGGCTTTTCGAGTTTCATGATATCTTCCAACCCGTTCAAAACACGGGTGGTAATATCTGACAACGTCTGGCCCTGCTGCATAATATCCAGGTCATAATCCGGCACAATTTCAAAGGCATGCAAAACCTGATCCAACATTTGACGATGCTGTGCGGTTACACATACAATCGTTTGAATATGAGGCCTAAATTGTAGTTCTTTCACCAATGGAGCCATCTTAATGGTTTCCGGCCTTGTCCCGAATATGGTCATCACTTTGCGTAGGCTGTTCATTCAAGCTCTCTCCCGCTTTCATTTGATGGATCTTCCACATAAATCTAATGTTGCTCTTATAAAATCGCTTGATTCTTTTAGGTTCTCGAAAAATGCGATAGAACCATTCTAAATTATGCTCAATAAAAAAGTCTGGAGCACGCTTTTTCATTCCGCTGATTACATCAAAAGAACCGCCGACACCAATAAAAATGCCCTTTGAAGCTCCGTCGAAAGATTGATCAATTAATAATTCCTGCCTTGGAATGCCCAATGCCACCAAAATAATATCCGCACCTTGTGCAATTGCGGCCTCCATGATCTGTTGACTATCTCCCGAATATCCATTGTGATATCCGGATATGATCAAATTAGGATAATCTTTTTCGAGTTTTTTTACCATAGTTTGAAGGACACTTTCCTGTGCGCCATATAAAAAAATCTTTTTGTGAAGACGCGCTGCCTCTGCGAATAGAAATGTGACCAATTCAACTCCGGTAATCCGTTCCTTTATTGGAATCCCCAAAGCATTTGCCGCTTTTACGACTCCGATACCGTCCGGTACGATTATAGTAGAGGGTTTCTTTAAAAGAGTATGAAAATCAGCATTCTCATAGCCAATCATTAGGGTTTCTGGATTAGCTGTTACGATAAACATCTTCTCTTCCTGCTCTAAGTTATCACTTACTTGGTGAAAAAACTGCTGCCGGCTTCCGCGATATAGTTTTTTAAAGTATTCCCTCATCCTACTTCCCCCAGCTAGCCATACAAATTAATTGCCTGTTCAGTATAACTTGTTTTCAGCTAAATTTCAACCAAAAGCTTTATAATAATAATTTTTAGATCCCATTTCAGACTATTATTTACAATAAACACCATATTTTTAAACTTATAATTTAAAAACCGCTTTCCCTCTTTCACCCTTTCTCCCCTCCCCCATATACTAAATATCGAGAGCAGACCATTTTCAAGCGGCCCGATTCCGTCCGCTCCGGTCTGCTCTCTTTTTCCATCACAAATGAGCAAAGGAGATTATTCTCATGCATAACATAGATTCCCTCGATAAGCTCCCCGTCGGGCAGACGGCCCGCGTGGAAGAGCTTCGCCTCAACGGCAGCATCCGAAGGCGAATGCAGGACATCGGCCTGATCGAAGGCACTCCTGTGGAATGCCTGCAAAAAAGCCCTTCCGGCGATCCTGTGGCCTATTTGATCCGCGGCGCCGTCATCGCTCTACGCCGGGAGGATTCCGGCCGCGTCATGGTGCATTTCAGCTGACTTTTCCCTGCGCGCCGCCCTAGGCGGCCCAACGAAGCATATCATGAAGGAGCGTTTTTTATGGGATTGACTCGAAATTCACACAAGGGCGAGCCGGTGGACGGCCCGCTGATGATTGAAAAAGAGGCGGAGAGCGACCGTGTCATTGCGCTTGCCGGCAACCCGAACGTCGGTAAGAGCACAGTGTTCAATGCCCTAACCGGCATGAATCAACACACGGGAAACTGGCCTGGAAAGACGGTTGCTAGCGCGCAGGGCCGGCATGTCTACAAAGATATGGGGTATATCCTTGTAGACCTGCCCGGTACATATTCCCTGATGGCTCATTCCGCCGAGGAAGAGGTTGCGCGCAATTTTATCTGTTTCGGCGGTGCGGACGCAGTGATTGTCGTATGCGACGCCACCTGCCTGGAACGAAATCTGAATTTGGTTTTGCAAACACTCGAGATTACCCCGCATGTTGCCGTCTGTGTGAACCTGATGGATGAAGCGCGGCGCAAGGGCATACAAATCGATCTAGCTGGGCTGGAGAAAAAGCTTGGCGTGCCTGTGCTCGGGGCAAGCGCCCGCAGCGGAAAAGGGCTGGAAAAATTAAGTGAACAAATGAGCCGGGCAGCGGCCGGGCAAGGCTCTGGTCAACCAATTCAGGTTTCCTATATCACACCGGTCGAAGAAGCCCTCTCCACGCTCATTCCGCTTATTGATCAAAAAATCGCAAAGAGCGAAAAGCCGATTAGCAGCCGCTGGATCGCCCTGCGGCTATTGGATGCGGATGAAAGCCTTCGGGAGCCGTTATCGGAATATCTTGGTTTTGACCTGACACAGGATGCGGAAATACAAGAAAAGCTTGCCAGCCTGAATGGCTTGTTTGAACGATATGGTCTGTCACAGGCCCGCATCCAGGATAAAATCGTTTCCGGACTCGTCCGAGCAGCAGAACGCATCTGCCGTGGCGTGATCACCTATCAGCGCAAAAATTACGACGCTCGAGACCGGCGTCTCGATAAGCTCCTGACAAACCGCTTTACGGGGCTTCCCGTTATGATTCTGCTGCTGGGGCTAATCTTTTGGCTGACGATCACCGGGGCCAATTACCCCTCCCAGTGGCTTTCAGCCGGGCTATTTTGGATCGGCGATCGAATGACTGATTTTTTCCTGTGGCTGGGTACGCCGCCTTGGGTGGAAGGCCTTTTGGTGCAGGGCATTTACAGAGTGCTTGCATGGGTGGTATCGGTTATGCTGCCGCCAATGGCAATTTTCTTCCCTTTGTTTACTTTACTAGAAGATTTTGGTTACCTACCGCGCGTGGCGTTCAATCTGGATCATCATTTTCAAAAAGCGCATGCCTGTGGCAAACAAGCACTGACAATTTGCATGGGGTTCGGCTGCAATGCTGCCGGCGTAATCGGCTGCCGGATCATCGATTCCCCACGGGAACGCTTGATCGCAATCTTAACCAATAATTTTGCGCCATGTAACGGCAGGCTTCCTACTATTATCGCTCTGATTACCATGTTTTTTGTGGGCAGTGTGGTCGCACCGCTGCAATCGGCCGTATCCGCGCTCATGCTTGTCGGTGTAATTGTATTGGGGGTTGCCGTCACCTTCCTGATTTCACGGCTGCTCTCCGGCACCATTCTGAAGGGAATCCCCTCCTCGTTCACCCTAGAGCTGCCGCCCTACCGCCGCCCACAGATTGGCAAGGTAATTATCCGCTCGATTTTTGATCGCACACTTTTTGTGTTGGGGCGCGCCGTCGTCGTCGCGGCCCCGGCAGGGCTTATCATCTGGCTCGCCGCCAACGTCCAGATCGGGGGAATGAGCCTCTTGATGCACTGCGCCCATTTCCTCGACCCCCTCGCCCATCTGATGGGGTTGGACGGCGTCATCCTCTTCGCTTTTATCCTCGGTTTTCCCGCGAATGAGATTGTGATCCCCATTATACTGATGGCCTATATGGCGACGGGACATATCATTGATTTTGAAAGTTATGCCGCCCTCCATGAGCTGCTCGTAGCCAACGGATGGACGTGGCTGACCGCAGTATGCACAATGCTCTTTTCGCTGCTGCACTGGCCTTGCTCCACTACCTGCCTCACCATTCATAAGGAGACCGGCAGCTGGAAATGGACGGCGGCCGCCTTCCTGATCCCCACGCTGACAGGGATGGCGGCCTGCATGCTGGTGACGTTTATTGCACGCATCGCAGGATTAGCATAGTGACCTCCAATATACAAAAAGGGGGCTGCGGCAAAATGCTGAGCATTTTGCCGCAGCCCCCTGCCGGGTGGAATGTATCAGCCCTCATCAGTTCTTTTCAAGCACCATCTGCTCATAGGGCAGAATTTCAAAGCCATAGCGCTCATATAGCTTTTTAACGCGTTGGTTACGCGGGCAAACCTCCAAGCGAAACCGCTTTGCACTGCCCTCGTATTCCCGCAGCAACCATTCCATAAACTGCGAGCCCAGCCCGCAGCCGCGCACCCGCTCGGAGAGATAAAGCTCCTCCAGCTGCACCGTCTGGCCACCCGCCTCACAGCTCCAGTAAAACACCAGCAACGCATAGCCCACAACCTGCCCCTCATGCTCCAGAATACAGCCGCGCAGGCCCGGCTCTCCCCGCATCAGGCAGTCAAAGGTATCCAACAGCTTTTGATCGGAGATGGGAAAGAGCGTTCCCTCCCCGGCATAGAAATCTCTGCCCATAGCAAGATAACAATCCTTATCTTCCGGCATAAAAGCACGAATCACCACAAAAGCCACTCCTTTCCCCTTGATTATGTGCCAGTGGACTCCTCAGGCACCACTGTGATTACAATCTGGGAAGCCTCTTTTGTTTCGACCTCTCCCCAAACCTTTACATAGATTACGGTGCCCTTTTTATAGCCTTTCTCCGGCGTCGTAAGCATTTCTGCTACCTTGCCCGCACGCTCCGAATCATCATTTTTCTCCACAATGGCCCGGCATTGGAAGCCCATCTCTTCCAACTTTAATTTAACAGTGGCATAATTCTGCCCCTTAAAATCCGGCAGCGTGATCTCTTCATTCCCACTGCTGAGAACTAATTTGATGGTTGAGCCTTTGGGCACCTCCGTCCCATATGCAATATTCTGGGAGAGGACAACATCCTTGCCCTGTGTATCGCTATCCTGATATTCCGTTTCAAAGAAAAAGGCATTTGTATAATCCGTATTACTCTTGATGTTGTTATAATTGAGCCCCCTAAAATCCGGCACTTTAACGAGCTCCGGCGCATTGGAAGAGGCCTGCGTGCTCGCTCCGCCTGTGAAAAACATACCGATATCTTCCCGCCATACCGTCAGGGAAAGAACTGCAAAAATCACCAAGCAGGCCGCAATGCTTGCAAGCCCGGCAATCAGCGCCGTTTTCGAACCGGAAGCGCTTTTTTTCCGCCCGCTGGGAACAGGCTCCTGATAAGGCGCATCCTCCTTCCCGGCATAGGCGATAGCGGCTGTGGAGGTGCCCGGAGCCGCGGAGAGCTCCGCTCTAAGCTGATCCACTGTGCGCGTGCGATCCTCCGGCAGGATTTGCAGACCATTCATCAGCGCATTAATGACATACGCGGGGAGCTGCTCTGCAAATTTGCCTGGCACCATCAGCCGGTCATTTGTCAAGCGGGAGGCCGCCTCCAGAGGCGTGCTGCCACTCAGCGTTCGATAAAGCACGGCGCTAAAGGCATAGATATCCGTCCAAGGGCCCTGCTGCCCCTCAAAACCATATTGCTCAATTGCTGCATAGCCCGGGAATAGCTGCGCTGTAAGATCGCCACGCGCAGTGCGGGCCTGCCAGATGCTAAAGCCGGTAATCCGCATTTTCCCATTCTTCCCGACGATCAGAGTCGTTGGAGAAATACCGCGGTGGATAATTCCCGCGCTGTGCAATGTGCCAAGGGTGGAAAGCACCGGCATAAACAGAATCCGCGCCTGCTCCCATGAGAGATAACCGGAGGGGCTGCGCAGGAGATACTCCCGCAGGCTGACGCCCTCCATATATTCAGAAATTGCATATGCGGTGCCATGATCCTCCACAATATCAAACACCAAAATAAGCGCAGAAAGCCCACGCATACGCGCCAGCTTGCGCCATAATTCTAAAAAGCTCTGATAACAATCCCGATATGTAATTTCACAGCCCGCCATCGGCACGAGCGTTAAATCTTCGCGGCGTTCAGCAATGGAATCCGGCAGAAATTCCCGTATGGTAACCGGCGCATTCATCTCCAGATCCCAGCCCATATAGGTAGCGCCATCGCCATTATAATCCAGCAGTTTCCCAGCCAGATAGCGCTCTGCTACGACTGTGCGCAAGGGTAAATACGGTGCAAGCTGCGGCGAATCCGCATGGAAGCCGCAGTATGGGCACTGATTCTCATCACCGATCTCACGCATACAGCTCATGCACAGATGATCTGTATTCATCATTATGGTCACTCCTCATTGATGCACCCGTCAAACGGGCGAGACCCTCAAACGATTCGCCCATCAAAGCAAATCCCAAAAATGCATCCAATCAACGGCAGAAATCTTTTATCTAAAGAGTATCATATCAAATTCCGCTTATCATTGTCAAGCAACAGGGCTTTCTGCCGCTTGTATCAGATGCGCAGAGGCGACATACTTTTGCCGCATTTTCTGCATGGCAGGGCGCTAAAATCTGGCTAAAAATCGCCTAATCCATCTGAAAGGAATTGAATACCCACGGCTGACCCGTTTCTCACCATGCATATTTGGCCGGATCCTGACCAGACTATCGATGAGTAGATCAAATATTTGGAAACGGTTTGCAGGGGGCGGCAGAATGATACCGGTTTTTTTACTGGGGGAGGAGCACGATGCGGCACTTCGGCTCCCGCTTTGCCGAATTTTAGAGCGTTATGGCGGCGTGCTTCACATCTGTGGGGCGCATGCCGCGCAATATGCCATCGGCCAGGCCCGGTTTTTATTGTGCGAAACCAGCCGCTTGGAGTCCATCCAAGCAGAGCAGGCCATCCTTATTTTTAAATCCCAGCAGGCAATTTCTTGCGGCCAGCTCTCCCTTTCGGACGGGGTTATATCGATTTTGGAAACAGAAAACGAGGCGGCTGCGCGCATGCTGCTGCACACGGGCACCACTGCCCTAACCTGCGGGCTTACCGCGCGGGATACCCTGACGCTTTCCAGCATTTCCGATACGGCTCCCGTAGTGACCATCCAACGTGCCATCACCACATTCGATGGCCATACGCTGGAGCCCTGTGAAAAACGCATCACGCTGCATACGCCTCTGCCCGATTATGCCCTGTTGAGCATCTGCGCCCTGCTGCTACTCACCGGGCACGCATCGGAAAACTTGTTGGAGCTGTAATAAGGGCTTTTTTGAAAAAATCAGGGGAAGCCGACGCCAATGCGCGGCTTCCCCATTTTGCCGATTCAGGCAAACCTTATTTCATGCCGTTTTCGTAGGACTGGATCATCTTTTTGACCATCTGTCCACCAACAGAACCGGCCTCACGGGAGGTCAGGTCGCCGTTGTAGCCCTGCTTGAGGTTTACGCCAACTTCGTTAGCAGCCTCCATCTTAAAACGATTGAGCGCCTCGCGCGCCTCCGGGACGATACTAGAATTACCGCTTCTTGCCATTGTGATATACACTCCTTCATTCAAAATTTACTTTTCGCGTTTGCCTTCCTAGTATCGGAGGATATGACGCAATTATAACTGTAAACTTTTTGTTGTCTTTCCAGCTTTTTCAGAAGGCAAAAAGACAAAGTTTGAACGGCCATTTTTCACAATTGGCGCAGGGAAGATGAAACAGGCATGGCTTCGGCCGGATATACGGCTGCATCATCAAAGCCTGTGTGTCTGAGGTTCAAATCTTTCTGGAAAGATCAAAAAGCTTTTTCAAAGGGACTGACGCAAAACTTTTTGCAACGGCTCTTTTCGCTTTTTCCCGTTTTTTCAACAGCATTGGAACCTTTCCGCTTTTCCTACAAAAACCTTTGTGGTCACACATTCTTTCGTAAAATTTACCGGAGCGGCGCGCCTTGATTGTTCTGCCCTTGTATTGTATAATGAACTATCAAGGAATATGCATACTGCATACTTCCTGCACGTTTTAGCGAAAGGATGGTCATAAACAATGAAACGTGAATTACAAATTGCCACATTGCCTGTCGTCGCACTGCGCGGGCTTGTCATATTTCCAAAAATGATGCTGCATTTTGATATCGGCCGTAAAAAAAGCGCCGCCGCGCTCAATGCAGCGATGGAAGGCGAGCGAGAAATTTTTCTCGTTGCTCAAAAAGATTTACAAGAGGACGATCCAAAGCAGTCTGACTTATATGCCTGTGGCGTTGTTGCCTCTGTGCGGCAGGTGCTTCGCCTGCCCGGCACAGATAATATCCGCGTTGTTGTGGAAGGCCGTTACCGCGCGGGGTTAATTGAACTGACACAGGACGATCCGTTCCTTTGCGGCATTGTGCGCGAAAAGCGCACTGTCCGCGCAAGAGCGGCGGACGACTTATATCAAACCGCATTGGTGCGCCACATCAAGGATCTGTTCGGCGATTACGCGGAAGTAGCGCCTAAAGTTGCACCCGATATGATGCTTGCGATCCTCTCAAACGACGACCCGGGCGATCTGGCGGATTTCATTGCGGGTAACATTATGCTGGACTACGCGGAAAAACAGCGCATTTTAAACGAGCTCAACCCCATCAAGCGGCTTGAGGCGCTTTCCGTCATCCTCACGAGGGAAACAGAGCTTCTGAGCGTAGAGGAGGAAATTCAGCACCATGTGCAGGAGCAAATGGACAAAAATCAGCGCGAATATTTTTTGAGAGAGCAATTAAAGGCGATTTCTGAGGAATTGGGCGACGCGGATAATCCACAGGACGAAGCGGAAAGCTACCGGGAAAAGATCCTTTCCGCCGCCATGCCGCAGGAAACAGAGGAGAAGCTGCTCGAAACTTGCGGCCGCTTGTTCAAAATGAGCCCTGGCTCGCAAGAGGCCACTGTTCTGCGCAATTATCTCGATACCGTTCTCGCGCTGCCCTGGAACCAGTTCACCAAAGACCATTTGGATTTAGAGGCCGCGCGCAGGCAGCTCGACCGCGACCACTATGGCCTTAAAACAGTGAAAGAGCGCATGATTGAATTGTTGGCGGTGCGCAAGCTCTCACCGGATATTAAGGGGCAGATCATCTGCCTGGTTGGCCCGCCCGGCGTGGGGAAAACCTCCATTGCGCGCTCCGTTGCCAAGGCAATGGGCCGCAGCTATGCCCGTATTTCGCTCGGCGGCGTGCATGACGAAGCGGAAATCCGCGGGCACCGCAAAACCTACATAGGCGCGATGCCGGGCCGTATTATCGACGCAGTGAAGCAGGCCGGCAGCTCGAATCCGCTTATCCTGCTCGACGAGATTGACAAGGTGGGCGCGGATTATCGCGGCGACCCTGCCTCCGCGTTGCTGGAGGCGCTCGACGGCGAGCAGAATTTTGCCTTCCGCGATCATTATATCGAAGTTCCTTTTGACCTAAGCAAGGTTTTGTTTATCACAACCGCAAATGACGCCAGCACGATTCCCGCTCCCCTGCTTGACCGCATGGAGCTCATCGAGCTGACGAGCTATACGCATGAGGAAAAATTTCACATTGCCAAAAACCATTTGATCCCGAAGCAGGCAAAACGCCACGGCCTGAACGGGCGCACCCTGCGCATCCAGGATAACGCTATCCATGCGCTAATCGACGGCTATACCCGCGAGGCGGGCGTGAGAAAGCTTGAGCGCGCCGTTGCCGCCCTTTGCCGCCGCGCCGCAGTGCAGGTCGCCTCGGAAGAAAAAAAACGAGTCACGGTTTTGGCAAGCGATCTGGAAAACCTTCTCGGGCCGCAGAAATATAAGCAGGAAGCCCTTCGCCCCCGCGACGAGGTGGGCGTGGTAACTGGGCTCGCCTGGACCTCTGTCGGCGGAGAGACGATGCCCGTGGAGGTTGCCGTGATGGATGGCACCGGGAAGCTGGAATTAACCGGTTCGCTCGGCGACGTGATGAAGGAATCAGCCCATGCGGCGGTCAGCTTCATCCGTAGCCATGCAGCTGCACTGCATATTGATCAAAATTTTTATAAAGAAAAAGATATCCATATCCATGTGCCGGAAGGTGCAGTGCCGAAGGATGGCCCTTCCGCCGGCGTAACGCTGGCGACAGCGCTCGTTTCCGCTTTGACGGACGTACCCGTCCGCCGCGATCTCGCTATGACAGGCGAAATTACCCTGCGGGGGCGCGTGCTGCCAATCGGCGGCCTTAAGGAAAAATCCATGGCCGCCTACCGCACCGGCGTGAAAACCGTAGTCATTCCGGCGGACAACTTGCCGGACCTTGCGGAGATCGATCCCGCTGTGAAAGCCGGCGTGGAGTTTGTACCCGCGAGCGAGCTTTCCACCGTTTTCCACACCGCTCTGCTGCCACAAACCAATCAGCCGGACGCGGCCGCCCCGGACACGGAAAAACCTGCCGACCCGGTGCCGCATATCAATCCGCGGCAGCAACCTGCGGTGGCGCAGTGAGCAGCACGGTTTTTGTTGTAAAATTCCTGTATGGAAAAGAGGGATTTCATGCGCTTCGACAACGCCCGCTTTGAGATGGCCTGCGGCACCTTTGCGCAGCTACCCGCCTGTACGACCCCAGAAGTAGCCTTTGCCGGCCGCTCAAACGTCGGCAAATCCTCCCTGCTCAATAAGCTGCTCAACCGCAAGAGCCTGGCCCGTGTGAGCGCAAAACCGGGCAAAACAATCACGATCAACTTTTACGCGCTCGACGGTGTGCGCTTGACAGACCTGCCGGGCTATGGCTATGCAAAGGTGGCGCAATCTGAAAAAAAACGCTGGGCGGAAATGATGGAAGGCTATTTCGGCTCGAGGCGGACGATCCGCTTGGTCGTGCAGCTCATTGATATGCGCCATCCGCCGAGCGCGGACGATCTTGCGATGCTTGATTATCTAGTTCAGATGCAGTATCCTTTCGTCATTGCCCTGACCAAATGCGACAAGCTCAACAAAGCGGAGCGCGCTGCACGCACACAGGCGCTGACGCAGGAGCTCGCCGCATATCCGGAGATTTTAAAAATCCCGTTCTCTGCTGTGACTGGCGAGGGCGCAGAAGAGCTTCGGGCGGTGATTGCCGCAGCTGTTGAAAATAGCGCGGGGCAATTGGGTAAAGTTTAACAAACCGCTGGAAAGTGAATGTGAAGGAGTGTTTTGGAGATGTTTGTTTCAGATTGCCTGGATGTGAATGCGCAGGGTCACTTGACAATCGGCGGGCTCGATACGGTGGAGCTCGCCAAAGAATTCGGCACACCGGTTTATATCATGGATGAAAACCAGATTCGGCAGCACTGCCGGGATTTTGTGGAATCCATGAATGAGACCTACAGTGGCCACGGCCATGTGCTCTATGCGAGCAAGGCCTTCTCCTGCAAGGAGATGTGCCGCATCTGCAAGGAGGAGGGCATGGGGCTTGACGTTGTCTCTGGCGGAGAGCTCTATACCGCCCTGCAAGCGGGCTTTCCGGCTGATCGGATTTATATGCACGGTAATAACAAAACAGTGGAAGAGCTGCAAATGGCGCTTGACGCAGGAATTTCCCGTATCATTGTGGACAACCTCACCGAGCTACACACCCTAAATGATCTTGCGGCTCATACGGGCAAAAAGGCCGATATCATGTTCCGCATTAAGCCCGGTATTGATGCGCACACACACAGCTTTATTCGCACGGGGCAGATTGATTCCAAATTTGGCCTCGCTCTGGAAACGGGTGAAGCGCTGGAGGGCGTGCGCGAAGCGCTCAAAATGGAGCGCATTCATCTTTGCGGCCTGCACTGCCACATCGGCTCCCAGATTTTTGATATTGATCCTTTCGAGCACGCGGCCAAGGTAATGATCGAATTCATCGCGGAGATTCAAAAGAAAACCGGCTTCGCCATAAAGGAGCTTAATCTCGGCGGCGGTTTCGGCATCAAATACCGATCAAAGGACCGTCCGGAGGCTTACGGCGCCTATATGGGCCGTGTGGCGCGCATTGTCAAGGAGCACTCCGCATTTTGCGGCATTGAAACGCCTGATATTCTCATTGAGCCGGGCCGCTCCATTGTCGGCACGGCGGGGATTACGCTCTACACAGTCGGCGCGGTGAAACACATCCCAAATATCCGCACCTATGTTTCCATTGACGGCGGCATGGACGACAATCCGCGCTATATCCTCTATCAATCGGATTATGAGGCCGTTTGCGCCAACAAAGCGGACAACCCCAAGGATATGACGGTTACCATCGCGGGCAAATGCTGTGAGAGCGGCGACCTGATTCAGGAAAATGCGCCCGTTCAAACGCTTGAGCCCGGCGATATTTTGGCTGTGCTCTCCACCGGGGCTTATAATTATTCAATGTCTTCCAACTATAACCGGATCCCCCGCCCTCCTGTCGTGATGGTCAAGGATGGCAAGGCCCGCCTTGTGGTGAAACGGGAAACGTATGACGACCTGATTCGAAACGATCTTTAATTTTTATAATGAAACAATGGCTGTGCGGATTGCGAATGATACGCAACCTGCACAGCCAAATTTTATTCTGCTGCAACCGCCTGCGACGGCTCGCTCCTATGCTCTGAATCCAGCAGAACCAATTGTTCGCAGCGGGCAACGCCACGCTCTAATATTGCCAGCGATTCTTCCTTGCTATAAACCCATTCTCCATCCGGCATAGATTGGATAAAATCATAAAGCGCCCCGCACAGGCTCTGTTCTTCAAAGAGAATGCTGGCATACAGCTGTGTGACCCTGTCATGCACTTCAAAGGAAGCTTTCTTCTCACCTTGACAGTGCAGAGAGAAAACCTCCGCAAAGGGAAAGCGCGACTCATTGACAAAATAGAGCAAACTTTTTCCATCCATAACGCTCTGATGAAATCGCTGGAGAAGTTCTAGCCTATCCCGCTGGTCAAACGCACGTGCATAAACAGGCGGAAACGCGCAAAGCCGTCCTTCATCAATAAAAAGATCCAGCCCACGCTCCCAGCAGATGCTGGTGATTTTCGTCATGCGGGGAGTCGTTGTTTGATAATACTCATAAAGCGCGTGTGCAAGCTCTTCTGTCCCATCCTCTTCCAGATTGACCACTCGCTCCATCATCTCTTTTGTGAGGAACGGCCCCAAGCATGGCTGAAGCTCCAAAGAATAGGTTTGGTATGGCTCGGCGCTGGCATAAAAGCTAGCGCTGGCGTTAATCATTTGCTCTGCCGAAGGCGCCCTGTGAATCAATGGCTTGGAGAGTTTGACCGCTTGGTCAAACCTCTCTCTATACGCCGCCAATAAGTCGTCATTGCTGATAAGGGCCGCCGTTTCCAAATTATCAGTGAACCACAGCAGCCTTTGATTGGTATAAAGATAGAAGGCGAATGGAGTAGACGCATCCGCATAGAGCGGCGCGGTGCTATAATAAAACCACGGATGATAGGCGCAACCCGGCGCGATACAAAAGGGCAGCACGCCAAAAAGCGCCTCCAGGTTATTCAGCTCCGTTTTCGTATCCTTTGTAAACGGGAGGACATGGCGCAGCTCCAGCCTCCCGCCTGCGCTGAGGTACATTCCAAGCAAGATGCGCTGTAGCATCCCCTGCCGCAAAATTGCATTTGTGCATACCATTGGCCGCTCCTGCGTGCTGAGCTCCTCGCTCAAAATCTGGTGCAGAACGCCCTCCACGGCAAACGGGCCGCGGTAAAGCTGGATCCCCTCTTTCGGAAGCGTGTGGAAATCGGCGGGCTCGATCGAATTGCAATCAGGCCGAGCCGTGTCCCGAGGGATCATCTGAACCAGCGCTGAGAGCTGCTGCTGCATATAGGAACGTCTCCGATAGGTCCATTCGCCCACACTGCTGACATAATAACAATGCGACAAAATGCGCTCTTCTTCCACTGTGAGTGGTAATTCACGCAACAAAATTCGAAATACCGATTGCTCCGGCAGCTCCTTCCCCTTCAGGAAGCTAGCAATGACGCTGCACGGCACGCCGGTGCGTTCCTCCAAAAGAGCTGTATCCGTTTTCCCCTCCTTGATAAAGTAGCTCAGGCATTCACTGAACTCAGACATATTGCACCTCGCCTTCTGATTTCTCACATGACGCTGCAATCAAATTGCGCAGGATCGCTTCCGATTCCTTCACCGTATAAAGCAGCCCACTCTCCGGCAGGCCGGAGAGAAAGCCCAAAATCGCCTGCCGCAGCGTTTTCTCTTGAATCTGCACATTGATGCCTCCATGGCCATTGGATGGATACGCATAGATAACGCATTTTTCATCCGCACTTGCATGAATGGAAATCTGATCGGGAAAATGAAAGCGTGCCGGATTCATCAAATGCAGCTCGACTCGGCCTGCCTGGATCAAGCTCAGCAGCCGTTTCAAAATGGAGACCCTCTCAGAATGCGTGAAGGGCCGAAAAAATTGCTCCGGTAAGGAATCGCTCCGGCCAGTTTTCAAAAATTGAGAAAAACAATCGACCGTTGTCATCGCAACGCACGTTTTGGTGCTGTGCTCCAGGCATTCAAAGTGGCGGCAAGTGCGTTCCACAATCGTGCGCACACCGGTCGATTCATCCCGCCTGGCCGAATACAAGAGCCCAGGGGTGCAGCAAAGCGCAAGGCACGGAAAGCCGCCTGAAGCGATAAATTGATCCCTGGCCTTTTTGCCCTGATAAAAAGCTTCCCCCATTTGGTATGCTTCCTCCAGCGATACAGCCCGCCGCAAAAGTGGCTGCGCATCTGCAAACGTTTGCTGAAAACGCTGTTCGTAGCACATCCGCATTTCAGGCTCGCGAATCAAAGCAGCAAGCTTATCCTCCTCAGAAAAACAAAGCACGCATTTTGTTGTAATCAAATAGGAATGAAACAGAGAAGAGGGGTTGGCATGGGGAGAAACATTCTCATAATAGAAGCGGGGATCATAGCCGTCTACCGATGAAAAGCTAAACAGCAGTGCATCAAACAGCATTTTTAAATTATGCGGATGGGAGCCGATGCTTTTATGAAAACGGATTAGGTGGTGGATCTCCATTCGATCATTCTGTTCCAGATACAGTTGCAACAGCGTCCTGCCCACACCGGTCGTCCCATCCAGCATATTGGTGGATACCTGAGGATGCTCCTGCCCCTCTAATTCCTCTAAAAAAACTTGACGGGCAACGTTTTCCACCATATACTCTCCCCGGATGCAGGAAACGCTGCTCCGCAGCAGCTCCGTCTGCCCGGCGAAATACCTGCCAGCAGAAATTGGAGGAAAACCTGCCGCCAAATCGTTAAATCGCTCCAGCCGCTTTTTGATATAGGCTCTTTGATAAAAAACACTTTCCCCGTTTTTTAGAATGTTATAATTTTCTAACAATCGCTCCCGCTCCTGCGGAAACAGACGAAGCGTTTTTACCACCTTTTGAAAAAAAGGCGCGCTGGGAACCAATTGCCCTTTTAAAACCCGGTGCAGTGTTGGCCGATCAACGCCCGCTTCCTGCGCAAAACCATAAACCGAATACCCATCTTCCTGAATGAGCCGTTCCAAAAAATCGCTAAAATCCGACATGCTATGTTTCTCTCCCTCACATAGATGTTTCTAGAAACAAACTATTTTCGTTCATATCAGACGCAATAACAAAAATTCATTTTGCCACAGTCGGAACCACAGGTTGCTTTTTTGTAGTCAATCCGCTATGATGAATAGGACATAAGTAAGGGGGAATCTTTTACTTATGGGTGTGACTGCGTGTCATACACCTTTCCATACCTGCTTTAACAGGTGCAAAGAGCCGCGGCGTTGGGGGGCGCTACGGCTCTTTGCATTTTTTGTTACGCAGTGCAGCGGAGTAACAAAGCAAAGCCTGCCGCAATCCCTTGGAACAAAGAGATACGTAACGCCTACGGGAGCGAGCGGGCTACCGGCTATTTTTTTATTACGGCGTAGGGGCGAACTATGTTCGCCTGGAACTGTGTTCGCCCCTACGCCGGGATAATAAGTTTGGGAATCCACATGTATTGATTACAAGGGGCAAATACGGCGGGCCCGTTTTCGGCAAAGCCCGCCGCAAAAATCAGCGAGATAGGCACTGCTTACGAAAGCAGACGATTGGAACGCGTTATTTTCAGAAACCTGTAGGGCCCATTTGTGCTTAGGCGAACTACGTTTGCCTACGAACTACGCGCCTACGAGACCCGTTAAATCATGTAATAAGATTGAAAATAGATCGTAAACACTTTTTCGTAATGGGGGCTTCCATCACAAGGCCGGATGCTCCATTCCTGCAAACTGGCTATTATAAAGCTCCGCATAAAAACCGCCCTGCTCCAAAAGCTCCTCGTGCCGGCCCATTTCAACAATCCGGCCATGGTTCATCGCCAAAATGAGATCCGCCGTGCGGATAGTGGAGAGCCGATGCGCAATCACAAAGCAGGTGCGGTTTTGCATCAGCTCCTGCATGGCTTTCTGAATGAGCACCTCCGTGCGGGTATCGACGGAACTGGTCGCTTCATCGAGAATCAAAATGCCCGGATCGGCCAGAATGGCACGCGCGATGGTTAAGAGCTGGCGCTGCCCCTGCGAGAGGTTCATGCCTTCCTCTTCCAGAACCGTATCGTATCCATCCGGCAGTGTGTGGATGAAATGCGTCACCCGCGCCATATGCGCCGCTGCTTCTACTTCCTCTCGCGTTGCGCCGGGTCGGCCATAGGCGATGTTATCATAAATTGTGCCTTCAAAAAGCCATGTATCCTGCAACACCATGCCGAACAGACGCCGCAGGTTTTCCCTGGAAAGCTCGCGGATATCGGCGCCGTCTACCGTAATCCGACCGCCGTCCACATCGTAAAAACGCATGAGAAGATTGACAAGCGTGGTCTTGCCCGCCCCGGTGGGGCCGACAATGGCAACCAGCTGCCCGGGCTTCGCCGCCAAATTCAAATCCTGAATCAATGGCTTTTCCGGCAGGTACTGAAAATCCACATGCTCAAAGCGGACTTCCCCCCGCGCCTTTTCAATCGTGTGAAGCGGCTGCTCCAATATTTCCTCTTCCTCATCAAGCAACCGGAAAACACGCTCTGCCGATGCGAGGGAGGATTGAATATTGTTTGCGATATTCCCCAGATCCGCGATCGGCTGGGTGAACATCTTGGAATACATGATAAACGACGTCACGTCGCCCAGCGAGATGCTACCTGAAAGGACGTAACTTCCACCTGCCACACAGATTAGAACATAGCTGATATTATTGATAAAGCCCAAAAGCGGCATAATCGTTCCGGAAATAAACTGCGCCTTACGGCTGACGCGGTATAATTCATCATTGATTTCGTCAAATTCCGCAATTGCATTCTGCTCATGGCCGAATACCTTGACGATATTGTGGCCCGTATACATTTCTTCAATATGACCATTCAATTCACCCATATGATCCCACTGGCGGCGGAAATAACGCCGGGAATAGCGGGAGATCACGAATGTGACGACCAAGCAGGCCGGAAGCACGGAAATCGCGATCAGCGTCATCCGCCAGCTCACATAAAACATCATTCCCATCACAGAAATCAGCATCACCAGAGAGGATAAAATCTGTGTCAGGTTATTTTGCAGCGTATTGCTCACATTATCGATATCGTTCATAATACGGCTGAGGATATCGCCCTTGGAATGGCCGTCAAAATAGCGAAGCGGCAGGCGAGAAAGCTTTTCATTCACCTGCTCACGCATTGCGCACACCACCTTCTGCGTTATGCCGGCCATTGTATAAGCCTGCACATAGCTGAAAACAGCGCTCATTCCAAACAGACCCGCGAGCAGCAGCAAAATCCGGCCGATTTTACCAAAATCCATTGTGCCGCCTGCAAGCTTTACTTCCACCTGCGCCTGAATCGCGTCTACCGCGTCGCCCAACAGCATAGGGCCAAACACAGTGACAAAGGTGCCAAGCACCGCCGTAACCAGCACGAGCAGAACTGCGGGCCAAAAAGGCTTCAGCAAGCCGAGCAGGCGCAGCGTCGTCCCGCGCACATCGCGCGGCCGCTCGTTAGGCGGGCGGCGGTTTTTGCTGCGGTTATAATCCTTCGCGCGCAGATTTCGCCTGGTATCCTTCCCCTGTCCGGCGGAGTGATGTTTGCTCATTCTAATGATTCATTCCTTTCCATCGGCGCAAAACTCGTTTGAAAGGGTCGGTTCTTTCAAACGATCTCCTCCTTCGCCAGCTGGGATTCTACAATCTCCTGATAAACGCGGCAGTTTGCAAGCAACTCACGATGCGTGCCTATTCCGGCCACCTTGCCCTCATCGAGCACAATAATCCGGTCGGCGTCCAAAATCGTGCCCACGCGCTGGGCCACGATAATCAGATTGGCACGGTTAAAATACTTGCGGATGGCGGCTCTCAAGCGCGCGTCCGTGCGGAAATCCAGGGCGGAAAAGCTATCGTCAAAAATATAAAACTCCGCCGGACGGATGAGCGCCCTGGCAATCGCAAGGCGCTGCTTTTGCCCGCCGGACAGGTTGGTGCCGCTTTGCGACACCATATCGTAAAGCCCATTGGGCAGCTTCTCAACAAAAGAACGCGCCTGCGCAATCTCCAGCGTGTGGAGCATCTCCTCCTGGGTCGCGTCTTCCTTGCCATAGCGCAAATTATCTGCCACTGTGCCGCTAAACAAAAAGGCCTTTTGTGGAACAATGCCGATTTTGCGGTGCAGCATATCCTGCTCCTGCTCACGGACGTCCACACCGTCCACCAGCACACGGCCGCCCGTCACATCATAAAAACGAGGGATTAAATTCACCAGCGTAGATTTACCGCAACCGGTGCCGCCGATAATCGCCGTTACCTCCCCCGCACGCGCCTCAAAGCTGATGTGGCTGAGCACAGGCTCCTGCGCCCCCGGGTAAGAAAAAGAAACATCTTCAAAAACGAGATGCCCGCTCTCCCCTTTTGCCGCCGCTTTCGGAACCTGCGGCTCCAAAATCATCGGCTCCAGATCGAGCACCTCAGCGATCCTGCGCGCAGAAATTGCTGCGCGCGGCACCATAATAAAAAGGGAAACCGCCATTACGAGAGCAAAAATAATCATCAGCAGATAGAGCACAAACGCCTGCAAATTGCCCACCGTGCCCGCAATTTGAGCAGCCTGTGTTGCAGGGTTAAAGGAATCCACCTGCTTGCTGCCCACCCAGACGAGCGTAATAATCGTGCCATAAAGAAGCATCATCGCAACCGGGATTAGGGCGGCAAACATCCGATTAATGCGCAGAGCCGTGCCTGTGAGCTCGCGGTTTGCATCTCCAAAACGGCCATCCTCATAATCCGAGCGGTTGAATGCGCGAATCACGCGGATACCACTGAGTTTCTCCCGCACTACCTGGTTGAGGCGGTCCGTTTTTTTCTGCATCACATCGAACATTGGCATCACTTTTTTTACGATGACAAGCGCGATCGCCACAATGATAGGCAGCAAAAGAAAAATAATCATGCTCAGCCGTTTATTCATGATAAACGACATGATCACTCCGCCGATCATCATCAGCGGCGCGCTGATCACGTTGCGCAGCACCATGAGCACCATATCCTGAATCTGACGAATATCGTTGGTGGAGCGCGTGATGAGCGACGGTGTGCCGATCTTATCAATATCACTTTGAGATAGGCTCTCTACCTTATAAAACACAGCCCTGCGCAGCTCCCGCCCAAAGCCCGTGGAAGCCTTGCTGGAGCAGGCGCTTGCTAAGATGCTCACCAGCACGCCTACGGCGGAAATGGCCAGCATGATGGTGCCGACCCGCCATATGTAGCTGAGCTCGCCGCGCGTGATCCCTTCATTGATGATATCCGCCATCATTGACGGCAGGATCAGCTGCGAAAGAGAGTGCAGCAGGACCAGAAACACCGTCAGGATAGCCGCCGTACGGTAGGGCTTGAGATATTTCAGCACCTTACGCAAGCAGTTGCCCTCCTTTATATTCCGTGAGGAACGCCGGATCAGCCATAGGGATTCCGGCTTATTTTTGCATGTCTTTCCTCCATAGTATACCAACTTCTTTTTCAGAATTCAATGAGAAAGACGCATGAAAATATTGTTCGACAAAATAAGAATAACAAACCAAAAATCAGCGTATTCCGAGCCCTGAAGCCGGCGGAATACGCTGATTTTTATCTTGAAATGCTGATAATAGAGGCTCTGCACTCGTCTGGTAAAACGTTATGTACCTCTGATTCATGTATCAAACTGCTCAAATTCCATCCGTTCGGGCACCCCCGCCCTTAGCATCACCTTTTTCTCAGCGATCCCCGCGCCTGACAACACGATGCACAAATCACTCTGCGCGGTCAAGGTTACCTCCCGCGCCTTCGAATGCTCTACCTTTGCGCTCACCATCACTCCCCCCTGCGCACGCAAGGTAAAAGAAAGGTTTTCCCACTCCTCCGGGATTGCCGGGCAAAGGCAAACCATACCGTTTTCAGAATACAACAGCATTTCCTGCAATGCATCCAACGCACAAAAATTCCCTTCTAACGTAAACGGGCGGTATTTCAGCTTGCTGTATCCCTGATCCTGAAAATCACCGTTGAGATGAAATCCATTCGGAGAGCAGAAATAGCGGAAAAAGAGATGCAGCGTATCGCGTGCCTTCTGTCCGTTTTTCTCCACTGTATAAAGATTTGCAAGCCATGCATAGGAATAGCCTACATAATGGTCGGGGCCCAGCCTCTCCAAATCCCGGATCGAAGCACTGATTCCTTTTTGATGCTCCTCATTGTCATAACGGAGGGTTCTAAGCGGATGGATCGACATCAGATGTGAAAAATGCCGGTGCGATGATTGCAACCGTTCATATCTGTTTATTTTGAGGCAGCCGTCTGTATCTGTATACAATGGAGCAAGAGCGGCAAGCGTATTCTCCCATATCTCTTGGTCTGCCTCTAGGTTCAGAGCGATACTCATATGGTAGAGGTCTTCAAACAGGCAGCGCATCAGGGCAAGATCATAATTGGAATTGGGCGCAAGCCATGCTTTTAAGGTATTGTCGTGTATTTCTGGCGAAGAGGAAAGCGGTAAGGTGAGTTCTCCATTTTCATCCCGGACAAGGAGAGCCAAAATCAGCTTTGCACACTCCTTGATATAAGGATATGCCTTTTGCTCTAAAAACGCTTGATCTCCCAAATAATCGGAATGCTTTTTGATCAGATGGCACAGCCAGAGCTGATTGGTGGGTGATAAAGCATACATCGGCCACCCGCCGAGCGGATTGCCCTGTAAATCCATCACGCCGGGCAGGCACATCCCGGGCGCTTCAAAATATGCGGCGGCAAATTTTTTTGCCTGATCTTCCAGTTGAAAAAGATAGTCGATCAGGCATTCTCCCTCTTCTAAATGGTTTGCTTTAGCATAGCTGGAATAGCAAAGCTCTGTATTCAAATCATGATGATAATCGCCCTTCCATGGGGGGAGTTCTCCGTTATCCGCCGTCCAAACACCCTGGAGCGGCATTGGATAATACCCCTTGCGCGAGCAAGATCCCAACAGGTAATTCCCAAGATACCAGTTTTTTTCAAGCAATTGATCCGGAATTTTCAGGTCACTTTTGTTCCAAAACTGCGTCCACCATTTGGCATGTTCCTGAAAAACTGAATCATAGCCTTCCTCCACAGCCTCTTTCAGCCTTTTCATACAAGCGGATATCAGCTGCTGTTCTTGCGCGCCGAGCCCTACTGTATAAGCCGCAACGGTCTCGCTTTCCCGCCGGAGGATATACAAAAAAATGCCGTAGCACCTGTCGCCCGGTATCGTCTGGATAAAATACTGGGTGCACGCGCCCCCACTCTCGATTTTTTCACTGCGGGAGGGCTCATAGCAGATATTTTTGAGAGACTGGCTAATTGCCTTTTTATTTTGCAGCCATTTTTTCCAATGCCGTCTGTCAGGATCGCCATATGCGGGCGGCTCAATTTGAAATTCACAGTCTGTAGAGTTGATCCGTATCATCCCCAAAGGACGGGATGCGCTGATAAAGCTGTTAAGCACAACACCGCCCGTCTCGACGGCCGCACTAGCATCTGATAGCCGGAGGGAGGATTTAACATTACCGCTTGTTTTCAGATCCAGTATAATTTTGCCCGCGGGCAATTTTGTGGGCGTTGCTTTATAATAGGGCAAATCAAAAATGCGCACAATCTCCCTTTGCCTTTTCTTTTTGACCAAGCGGATTAAATTCCGATAGGTATACTCCCCGCCAGCCACAGGCCCGCCGGTGCAATCCCACAAATCGCCCTTATCAATGCTGAACCGAAGTGCCGATGGGCCACCCCAGATCAAACACCCCAAATCGCCATTTCCCAGAGGAACCGCTTCGTCCCACTTCTTGATTGTGTTAGGAAAATTCAGGTTGCAATATTCAGCAGGGATCACAGTAAATCACCTTTCCTTTTGGGTTAGCCCATTGCTATCCAGGCGCTCACCCAGCCTGATTCGAGACATGCGACGTATCTCTATTCATTGTATCAGCTTTTTTTTATCATAAATATCAAAATGGCGCCGAATTCCTAAGAAATCCTGCTCACTGTTGATACGCCCCTGATAAAAAACAGCCGGTAACCGCCAAATCCCATAGGCGATGCATAGCTTTTCGTTCCGTTAGGAGGCGGCAAGTTTTGCATGAAAAACAGGCCCTCGGTTGATGCGGAATCATCTACGCCAGACTAATCAAAACCACTAGTAAACTAGTGGTTTGCTCAGACCCCAGAGGGGTCAGTAC
>ERZ506753.457-NODE-457-length-35731-cov-11.360466_pt1 | contig 35731 bp, 30 predicted proteins | sample MGYA00513044_ERZ506753 | MGnify/ENA metagenome assembly ERZ506753 | reverse complement strand
TCTCCAGTTCCTTCGACTTTCCAGCGGTAGCGATAATGAATGCACCTCCAAACAATAATCCATAGTGTTGCAATATTTGGCATAGAAAACGCGGCCGCCCATTTGCAGGACAGCCGCGCGAAATTTCACACAAAAGCGCAGTTCGTTCAAAGAATCGAACCGTGTTTGGGTATAGCCCGGGGATTCCGACCCCACAAGGCGAGCGCGGCACAGGCCGTAGCTGCTTTCTTTACCGGAATAGTTTACCACACCCACAAAGCCCTGTCAAGCACTTTTACGCGATTTCAGGGAAAAATATTACTTAACCTCAATCAACTTCCCCAGCTCCAGCGAGTAGATGCCCTTATAGGTCACCGGTTTCGGGGCAAAACGCTTGCTGATGGCAAGGGCATAGAGGTCAAGCTGGGCGCGATAGGCGGCAAGGAAGTCGTCCTCGGATTTTCGGCGGTCCGTCTTGTAATCCAGCAGCTCCAGGTGGTCCGGGAACACCAGCACCAGATCAGCGATGCCCTGCACCAGCACCTTTGCCTGTGCCACGGCAGCGCTGTCGGCAGGGGCAGTCCTCTGAGCGGCCAGCACCTCGGCGGCAGGCAGGGCCGTGATAAAGTCCAGCTCCCGCAGCACCTCATCTGCGGCACAGATGCGCACAAAGGCTTCGCTCTCCACAAAGCGGCGGATGCGCCCTGCATCCAGCTTCTCCGCAATTTCGGACGCGGTGAGCTTTGCTTCCACCTGCCGGTCACGCTCGGCGGGGATCGCCGTTTCCAGCGTGCCTGCCTGCTTTGCCGCCGCAAGGGCCGCAAAATCGGCGTGCTCCAGGAAGGAGTGGAGGGCCGTACCCATCTCGGCAGCGGTCAGGCCGTCCTTTGCCAGAAAGCCCGGGCGCTCCAGCGTGGTCTGCTCTGCCTTGTGGACGATGCCGGTCACGCTGACCTTGGCGGGCACTTGGGCCAGCTCCGCTGCCGGGTACTGCCAGGCAAAGCCCTGCCGCAGCGTCTCGGTCAGAGCCGGGTCAGCCTGGGCCAGCGGCCTTTCCTCAGGTTCCGGGTCGGGCGGCTCCACGCCCTCGGGCAGCGCCTGCTGCACCGTCAGGGTGATGGTGCTCCCGGTATCCGCAAAGGACAGTTCCAGATCCTCGGCCAGCCGGCGCAGAGGGCCGCCGTTGGGGTGGACGAGCAGGGCCGCACGGAGCCAGTCGGCAAAGCTGTTTGCCTGTCGGCAGAGCGTCTGCCCTGCCCCGGCTTCAAGGAAGGCCGCCGCTCTGGTAAAGGGGTTGGAGGTCTTCCCGATGCCCAGCGGCACGGTCAGGATCAGCTTATCCTGTGCGCGGGTCAGCGCCACATAGAGCAGGCGCATCTGCTCACTGCGCATCTCGGCGGCATGGACATTGGAGAGCGCCGTGTAAGCCGCCGTCTTGTAAGCGCCCTCGCCCTCCTCGGGGCGCAGGCGCAGGCCCGCCCCATACATCCGATGCAGGAGCACCGGCTGGCGGGTATCGGCGGCATTGAAGCGACGGGCCGTGTCGGCCACGAACACCACCGGGAACTGCAGGCCCTTGGAGCGGTGGATGGTCATCACGGTCACACAGCCGGGGCGGGAGCCGCCGGGCACGGTATCCTGCCCCGTGGAGCCTGCCAGCGCCGCAGCGTCAATGGCCCGCACCAGCGCCGAGATGCCGCCAGAGCCTGCCCCGGCACAGAAGGAAGCAAACCGCCGGGCATCCTCCCGGCGGCGGGCACCGTTTTCCATCACGCCCAGTGCGGCAAGGTAGCCGGTGGAAGCAAAGATCTCCTCCAGCAGCTGTTCTGCCGGGGCACTGCGGGCCATCCGTCGCAGCTCGGTCAGCCGGGCATAGAACGCCCGGACTTTTCCGGTAAAAGGGGTGTCTTCCCCGCTGTTCACGGTAAGCAGCAGCGCACCGTAGAGGCTGATGCGCTGGGGGGCGTTTTCTCCCTGCTGCTTCTGGATCTCTTCGGCTCTGGCCCGCAGGCGGACAAGGTCGTCATCGGTGAAACCGAACAGCGGGCCCAGCATGGCGGCGGCAAGATAGATATCCTGCGCCGGGTTGTCAATGACCTTCAGCAGGGCGATGAGGGGCCGGATGTGGGGGGCATCCAGCAGGTTTTCGCGGGCATCCGCATACACCGGGATGCCCCGGGCGGTCAACGCTTCCACATAGGCCGGAAAATCATTGCGCGCCGCCAGCAGGATGCAGCAGTCCTCGTACTGCACCGGGCGGGTGGCACTGCCGTCCCGCACCGGCTCGCCGCTCTGCACCATCTCCTCGATGCGCCGGGCGATCCAGCCCGCGTCCGTTTCGGCGGTGTCATCGGGCAGGAAATGCGCCTCCACGCTGCCCGTGTATTCCCCGGGTGCCCCGCAGACCAGCCGCTGGCCGTCGCCGTAGGCCGTGTCGCCGAGTTCCGGGGACATGAGCCGCTCAAACAGGAAGTTGACCCCTTCCACCACCTGCGGAGCCGAGCGGAAGTTAGCATCCAGCGCCAGCATGGCATCGGTGCCGGGGGTACCCTCTGCCGGGCGGGGCCGCGCCGTGCCGCCGAGCAGAGCGGGCCAGCTGTCCAGTTTTTCCCGGAAGATGCTGGGGTCTGCCTGCCGGAAGCGGTAGATGCTCTGCTTCAGATCTCCCACCAGGAAGAGGTCGTCTCCCGCCGGGGAGGCGAGGCACCGGTACAAGGCATCCTGCAGGGCATTGGTGTCCTGATATTCATCCACCATCACGGCGGCGTAGTTCTGCCGGATGACCCCGCACAGCGCGGTGGGGGTGCCGTCCGGGTCACGGAGCAGGCGGAGGGCCTGATGCTCAAAGTCACTGAACTCCAGCAGTTTCCGGTCCCGCTTTTTGGCTGAGAACCGGGCATCGAAATCCCGCACCGCCGCAAACAGGGCCCGCAGGCGGGGCTCTGCGGCCCTGCGGTCTGCCTCAGCTTCCTCCTCACTGCAGGGGATCAGCTCAAGGATCTGCGCAAACAGGGCCGCGCCCTCATCGGCGCGTGTGCGGATGACTTTTTTGTGTTCGCCGTTCAGCCGCTTTTTCATTCCTTTCAGGCCGGGCAGCTCCTCCATACCCAGCACATAGGGGGTCAGCAGATCGTAAAGCGGGGTCCACTCCCCCGCCACAGCCAGCTGTTCCACCCTGCCCAGCAGGGCGGCAGCCTTGTCCAGCCGTTCCTGTGCATCGGTATATTTTTCCAGCACGGCATTCTTTGCCTTTTCCCGGGCAGAGGGCGTTTTCTTTTCCTCGGCATCGGCCAGCTCCTGCTCCCGGTCGCCCGGGCAGTCAGCCAGCGCGGCGCGGAACAGTTCCCCTGCTGCCCTGGCACTGCGGGCAGCTTCGGCCAGCAGCAGATCATGCCAACAGGTGGCAGCAAAGCTATTTTCCTCCTGCCACGGAGCCAGAAATTCGTCCAGCTTTTTGTCGTAATCGGGCAGGGCGCGCAGAAAATCGTAGACATGCAGGATCGTCTCGCCCGCCGCGCGGTCGGTGCGGCCCTTGCCGTAGAGGTCGGCAAAGGCACAGAAATCCGGGTCGCGGTAGGCATTTTCCAGCGTCTCGCTCAGGGCAGAGGCCCGCAGGAGCTCCACACTGCCGGGGTCTGCGGGGGAAAAGTCCGGCGGGATATCCAGCGCCTGAAAGTGCTTGCGCAGCAGGTCCAGACAGAAGGCATCGATGGTGCAGATGGGTGCGCGCTGCAGCAGCATCCGCTGGCGGCGCAGCGCGCCATTGCCGGGTTCCGCCTGGCTGCGCTTCAGAAGCGCCTGCCCGATGCGGGCCCGCAGCTCTGCCGCCGCCGCATTGGTAAAGGTGACGATGAGCAGACGGTCCGCATCCACGGGATGCTCCGGGTCGGTGATGAGCCGGACAGCCCGCTCCGTCAGAACAGCCGTTTTGCCGCTGCCCGCCGCCGCGCTCACCAGCAGCGCGCCGCCCCGGTCCTCGATGGCGGCCCGCTGGGCGGGGGTCCACTTGGGTTCACTCATGCCTGTTCCTCCTCTCCCTCTTCGGGCTGCCCGGGAGCCTCAAAGGGCTTTGCGGGGGCCTCCAGCGCCCGCTCCCCGATGCCGGTCTCGTGGCAGCAGACAAATCCGTAATCACACCACTGGCAGGGGCTCCGGCCCGTGACCAGCGGCTCGGCGGCGATCTGACCCTCATAGAGCTGCTGGCCCATCCGGGTCACAAGATCATCCAGATGCAGCTGGATGCGGTTCAGCTTGGCAATGTCTGCCCGCTTGTCCTTCTGGTAGGGGCTGGGCGCGCCTTTGTAATAGGAGAAGGGCAGGTATCTGCCGGTCTCGTCGGCATCCATGGCATCGAACAGCTTCTGCTCGTCCCGCACCAGACCGTCCAGTTTGTATTCCACACTGTGGGCCGCCTTTTCGCGGGTGGTGGTCTCAGGGGCCGGGTCGGCCAGCAGGTAGAGCACGCCAGCCGGTTCCGCCCCCGTAAAGCGGCCGCTTTTATCCCGGGTCAGGCTGAACAGGTAGAGCAGCATCTGGCAGTCCAGACCGCAGTAGACCTCCTTCAGGTCCAGCTTTTTGGTGCCGGTCTTGTAGTCCACCACCCGCACCCAGCGGGTGCCGTCCTCCTCCACCCACTCGTCGGCACGGTCCACGGTGCCCACCAGCTGGACGGTGCGCCCGTCCGACAGGTGATACACCTGAGCAGGCACGGCATCCTCGCCCCGGCCGATCTTCAGCTCACAGGCCACGGGCTTGAAGCTGGACTGCCGCTGCTCATCCCGCAGGTAGAGCAGCAGGCTCGTCATGCTCTTTTTCAAGCGGGAGAGCAGATAGGCAAAGCGGGCGGTATCCTCGGGCAGATAGCGCTTGGCGTACTCGTCCACCAGCAGCGCGGCAAGGCTCGCCATGGCCTCATCGTCCAGCTCCATAAAGGGCTGCAGCGCCGCCATGGGGTTGTCCGGGCCGGGGTGAGGGTCCAGCGCCATCTGCAGCACCCAGTGCATCAGGGTGCCGCTCTGGTCGGCGGAAAGCTCGGCCCGGCGGCGGGGCCTGAGCCCCAGCACATACTGCAAAAAGTAACCGTAGCGGCAGGTATAATATTTTTCCAGCTGACTGGGCGAAATGCGCAGCTTCCGCCCCAGCAGCGCTTCCAGCGCAGGCAGGTCATGCACCTGCCGGGGGGCCGTGTCGGCCATCCGGCGCAGCAGGGCAAGGCCCTGCGGCTCGGTCTCGCCGGGGGTGTGCAGAGCTTCTGTCAGGCTGGCACGCTCGGTCTCCGTCAGGGGCCAGCCGCCGCCCAGACAGTCCAGCCCATCTGCAGGAGTGGCCGCAAGGTCAGTCAGTTCCAGCTCCGGGGCAGCGGGGGCCAGCGCTTCCACGAGGGGTTCCAGCGCAGCGCAGAGGGTCTGCCCCTGCCCCTTGGGCCAGCTGAGCCACAGCCCCTTTGCAGGAGCGGTCAGGGCCTTGTAGAAGCAGACCTGCTCACGCACCACACGGTTCTCAAAGCAGTCGGGCAGGTCGATCTTCTGCGCCATCAGGGCATCGCGGTCGGCGTGGGTCAGCAGACCCACCTCGCCGGGCGCGGCCGGGAATTCCCCCTCGGCCAGCCCCAGCACAAACACATAGTCCGGCGCGTCCAGACGCATCTTGCCTGCGCTGGCCAGCACCACCGCATCCAGGGTCTGGGGGATGTGCCCCAGGTCGGACGAACGGAGCAGCAGCCCGAACAGGTCCTCGTATTCGGCCACGGTCACGGTCTGCTCCCCCAGCAGATGAGCCATCTCATTCAGCAGCCCCATGACCACGTTCCACTCCCGGGCGGCTTCCTCCGCCGCGGGGATGCCCCGGCCCGCGCGGATGGCCTTTACCTGAGCGGCCTGCTGTTCCTCAGCCCCCAGCGTTTTCAGGCAGAAATACACCGCCCGGCTGATGGCCTCGGCATTGACCCCGCGCACCTTGGCCCGGAATGCATCCACCGCCCCCACGAGCAGGGCACGGGCATGTTCTGCCCGCTCCCGGTTGCGGAGGTCCTCTTCGGTCAGCTCCTGTTCTCCAAAGCCCTTGGGGCTGCGCTCAAACTTCTCCCGCCAGGCCGCCGCCGTGGGGGCCCAGGTGTAGGCATAGTTTTCCAGCGCGCAGACCTGCTCCTCGCTCAGGGCACACAGGCCGGTCTTGGCAAGGGTGGTCAGGTTCTCGGTCAGGTCGGCTCCCCGGGCGATCTCCAGCAGGGCCCGCACCGCCGTGGCCGGGGCGCTGAATTCCGGGGTGGTGGGTTCATCGCAGTACAGGGGGATCTCCGCCATCCGGAATTCATACCGGACAGCGGCACGATACTTGGCGATATCGCGGCAGACCACAGCGATCTTTCCGCACCGCACGCCCTGCCGCATCAGCCGCCGGATGGCACCGGCAGCGGCACGGGCCTCCTCCTCCCGGCTGGGCGCGGCAAAGAGCCGCACCTCGCCCGCCGGGGCATCCACGGTGCAGCTGCCGTTTTCCAGCAGCTCTGCCACTGCGGCAAGGCCCGGGGCGTTCCGGTGGCGCAGATCCTTGCGCAAAAGCTGCGGAACGGCCACCTCCGCCCCATTTTTCCGGGCCAGCTGGCGCAGCTGCGCCGCCACCTGCTTGGCCCCGGAGAACAGGCTCAGGTCACCGGGCAGCAGGGGGGCTCCATCATCGCAGAGGGCCACCGTTACGCTGGGCAGCGCCGCCAGCATGGCCCCCAGCAGCCGCTTTTTGGGGGCGTTGAAGGTATCGAACTCATCAATGAACACCGCCCGGTCCCGCAGAAACTCCGGCAGGCTGTGCCGGGCCAGTGCTTCCTCCAGCCGGGTTCCGGCCAGCTCCAGCCGGTCAGAGGGGTCCATGCCGCTGCGGGCCAGCAGGGTCTCGTAGCCCTGAAAAATGAGGGCCAGCTCACTGAGCTTACCGCTCTCGGCTCCGCAGGCACCGGCCAGCTGTGCCAGCTGCTGGCCGGAAAGGCCCGCGCTTTTCAGCTCGTCGATGGTCTGAGCCGCCATCTGGCAAAAGGCCGCACTGCGCCGGTGGCGGTGATAATAGTGGACATTGTCCTGCAGCTCCTCCAGCGCCCGGCGCACCAGCACGGCACGGCCTGCGTCAGAGAGGGTCTGCACCGCCGCGCCGCCTTCGGTGGAAAGGATCTTTTCTGCCAGACTGGTAAAAGAAAAACTCTCCACCATGCCGGACAGGGCATCCCCCAGCTCACGGTAGATGCGGCCCTCGGTGCTGGAAGTGAATTGTTCCGGCACCAGCAGGATGCTTTTTTTCCCTTTTTCGGCCCGGGCACGGATGCGCTGGTACAACAGCGTTGTTTTTCCGCTGCCGGAACCGCCCAGAAGTAGCTGTAACATTGTTTTCTCACTTTCTATAACGAGCTCACCCTCTCAGTCAAAGCCTGCGGCTTTGCCAGCTCTCCCGAAGGGAGAGCCTTTGGCATATCGGGTCAGCCCTGCGCAATGGATAATAATTGAGTTTATTGTACCGCAAAATTGAAGAAAAATCTATTCTGTGGTAAACTGAGGAAAAACAGCAAAACAGGAGGGGCACTTCCCCATGAAGATTCTAGCAGTTGATTACGGTGCCAGCCGCACGGGGCTTGCGGTCTGCGACCCCACCGAGTTCCTGACCACGCCCATCACCCCGCAGATCACCCTGAAGGCCCGGCCCAAGGTGGCCGCCGAGGTCTGCCGCATTGCCCAGGAGCAGAAGGCAGAGCTCATTGTGGTGGGCCTGCCGCTCAACATGGACGGCACCGAGGGCGAGCGCGCCGAGAAGAGCCGCAAGCTGGGCAAGACTTTGCAGATCTGGAGCGGCCTGCCCGTGCGGATGTGGGACGAGCGGCAGTCCACCTGTGAAGCCGCCGACATCCTGGACGAGGTGGGGACTTTTGGTGCCCACCGCAAGGCCATTCTGGATTCCGTCAGCGCCACGGTCATTCTGGAAGATTACCTCGCCTGGCGCAAGGAGCACCCCGGCGAAATTTGAACCGGAAGCAAAAAGAGACGCTTTTCAGCGCCTCTTTTTCGTTTATATGGGTAGTGTCACGGTAAAGCAGCTGCCCTGCCCGGGGGCACTGTTCACCTGGATACTGCCGCCGTGGAGCTCCAGCACCTTTTTCACCATGGCAAGGCCCAGACCGTTGCCCTGGGTGGTGTGGCTGGTGTCGCCCTGATAGAACTGTTCAAAGATGTGCGCCTGCGTGTCGGCGCTCATCCCCTCGCCCTGATCGGTCACCGAGACCATCAGGGCGTTTTTTGCTTTGCGCAGGTTCACGGCCACGGTGCCGCCCTCAGGGCTGAACTTGGCGGCGTTGTCCAGCAGGTTGAGCCAGACTTCTTTCAGCAGCCCCTCGCTGCCGGTATACTCTGCCGGGGCAAGATCGGCATCAAAATCCAGCTCCTTCTGCCGCCACTTCTGCTGGGTCACCAGCACGCTCTGGCGCAGCTGCTCATCCAGGGAGAAGCACGCTTTATCGGTCAGGATCGTCTGACTCTCCACCCGGTTCAGGGTCAGGATATTCGTTGCCAGGTCGGCCAGCCGCCTGCTCTCGTCCCGGATGATGGTCAGGTATTCCTTCTGATCCTCGGGCGGCAGCTGCTCTTCCAGCAGCAGGTCGGCAAAGCCGCTGATGCTGACGATGGGCGTTTTGAACTCGTGGGAGAAGTTGTTGATAAAATCCTTCCGCAGGATTTCAGTACCGCCCAGCTCCTCCGCTGCCTTGTTGAAGCTCTGCTCAAACTCGACCATCTCCCGGGGCACATAGCCGTGTTCCGCGTGATTTACACGCACGGTAAAGTCCCCATTTGCCAATTTTTTCATAGCCTCAATGTTCCGCTGCAATGGGTGGATAAAAACCATCCGTATCATCACCACCATGCTCACAGCGATCAGGATGCAGACGGTATAGACAAAGGCCAGTGCACCACCGAGCTCGACCTGTCCATCGTGATAGAGAAATCCCTCGTCCACACCGGCCAGGACCAGCACGGTGCAGACGGCCAGCAGCAGAAAGACCATGAAAAAGAGGTTCAGGATCAGAAGCATGGTCAGGTTCAAGGTCTCCATGCCGCTGCGCAGCCGGTTGAATGCGTTTTTCATTGGGTCACACTTTCTTCACGGCCCGGTAGCCAAGGCCACGGACGGTCTGGATCTCAAACTCCGGCCAATCATAAAAACGGTTGCGCAGGCGGTTGATGTGGACATTCACGGTCTTGTCGTCGCTCTCGCTGTCGATGCCCCAGATCTCGTCCAGCAATTCCATCCGGGTAAAGGTGCGCTCCGGGTAGGCCAGCAGTTTGTACAGCAGTTCAAATTCCTTGGGCGGCAGGGTCTGCACCTCCATCCCCCGCCGCACGGTGCGGCTGTCCATATCCACCACCACATCCCCCACCGTGATCTTATGCTCATCCACGATGCGGGCCCGGCGGAGCAGAGCCTTGATGCGGAGCAGCAGCTCGGTCTTATCCGGCGGTTTGGTCATGTAGTCATCCGTACCCACCAGAAAGCCGGTGTGCTTGTCCTCAGGCAGGGCCTTGGCCGTCAGCATCAGGATGGGCATCATGCTGCCGCCATCCCGGATGGCCTGGGTCAGGGCAAAGCCATCCATTTTAGGCATCATCACATCGCACAGCAGCAGGTCAATGTGCTGGTGGTCGATGATGTCCAGCGCCGCTTCGCCGTTGAAGGCCGGGATCGCTTCATAGCCGTTGATCTTTAAGATGGCGCAGAGCAGCTTGTTGGTGCTCACGTCATCTTCCGCAACCAGAATTTTCAGCATGGCGTTCTCCTCACTTTCTATGGTATGGCTCTATTATACACCCAAAGATAAACAAAAGATAAACAGAAATATTCACCTTGCGTTTACCTTGGTCGGGTATCCTTTAGCCATCGCAAGGGAGCACGGAGCTCCACAACAGAACAAACAACAAACATTCAAACATAAAACGGAGGATACTTACCATGATGAACCGCAAGAACATGACCGCTTCCACCCTGGACGAGACTGCGCTGGACGCTTACTACACCCTGACTGAGGGCAGTGCAAACTACGGCATCGGTCTGGCACTCGCTGCCACTCTGAACAGCTTCAAAAACCGGAACACCTCTTCTCCCGTCCGTATCGACGAGGACACGATGGATGCCTATCTGGCTGTCTCTGAGGGGTTCGACAGCATGGGTCTGGGTCTGGCCGCAATGCTGTAAACCGTATCGTACACTTTGAGAGAAAAGCGGGAGGAAATGAATATGAACATCAACACCATTTATCTGCTGACCGGCGCGGCCGGTTTCCTGGGCATCAACATCTGTACTCAGCTGATCGAACGGGGCGAGCACATCCGGGCCTTCGTCCTCAAGGGGGATCCTGCCCGCAAGTATCTGCCCGCTGAGGTCGAGGTTTTTGAGGGCGATCTGTGCAGTGCCGAGGACTGCGAAGCCTTCTTCAACATCCCCGAGGGCAGCCAGAGCGTCTGCATCCACTGTGCCAGCATGGTCACCATCGACCCGGGTTACAGCGAGAAGCTGATCGCCGTCAATGTGGGCGGCACCGAGAATATGCTTGCCGCCGCCAAGCACCACCCGGAGTGCAGAAAGTTCGTGTATGTTTCCTCCACCGGTGCTATTCCTGAGCTGCCCGCCGGGCAGCCCATCCGGGAAGTGAATCAGTTCGTCCCTTATGAAGAGGAAAAGGTGGTAGGATGGTACAGCCGCAGCAAGGCCATGGCCACCCAGAAGGTACTGGATGCCGCCCACGCGGGCCTGAACGCCTGCGTTGTCCACCCCAGCGGCATCATCGGCCCCAACGACCCGGCCATCGGCCAGACCACCCGCACCCTGACCCAGATCCTGAACGGTGAAATGCCCATCGGCATGGCGGGCAGCTTCAACATGGTGGATGTGCGTGACCTGGCCGCAGGCACCATTGCCGCCGCCGACAAGGGCCACAAAGGTGAATGCTACATCCTGAGCAATGATGAAGTCACCCTGAAGGAAATGTGCCGGATGCTTAAAGAGGATACCGGCTGCAAGGGCTGTATGTTCTATCTGCCCCTCTCCTTTGCCCACTTTGCCGCAAAGCAGATGGAAAAATCGGCCGCAAAAAAGGGCACAAAGCCGGTTCTGACTGAGTTCGCCGTCTACAATCTGGAACGGAACAACCGCTTTGACTGCTCCAAAGCACGGAACGAGCTGGGCTTTGCCCCCCGTCCCTACGCCGAAACGCTCCACGACACCGCCGCCTGGCTCAAAGCCACCGGCAAGATCCACTGAGGAGGTGCACCATGAAACCTGTCTGTGTGATTACCGGCGGCGGCAGCGGCATGGGCCGCGCCACGGCCAAGCTGGTCTGTGAAGCCGGATATCATGTGATTTTGGTAGGCCGCACTGCCGCAAAACTGGAAAGCGCCGTGGCCGAGCTGACCAAAGCCGGACACGAAGCCGAAGCCTTTGCCTGTGACCTCTCTGACCGTGCCAGCTGCGAAAAGCTGGCACGGCACGCCGTGGAACGTGGGCAGGTGAAAGCTCTGCTCCACATTGCTGGCATGAGTCCCCACATGGGCAGCCCGGAAGCCATCCTGCGCACCAACGCGCTGGGCACAGTCAACATCAATGATGCCTTTTACCCGGTCATGGCCCCGGGCGGCTGTGTCATCGATACTTCCAGCATGAGCGCCTATCTGGCCCCCGGATTCATCATGCCAAAACACAGTTATCCCCTTGCCCGCACCGACCGGGAAAAATTTTTGAAAAAGATGATGGCCCGCATCAACCTGATGCCCAAAAACGCCCGCACCGGTGTGGCCTACTCCATCAGCAAGCATTTCGTCATCTGGTTTGCCAAAACCGATGCCGCCCGCTTTGGTGCCAAAGGGGTGCGCTGCCTCAGTGTGACCCCCGGCAACTTTGATACCCCCATGGGCCAGTTGGAAAGCGCCGAAGCCCAGACCTTTACCGCCCATTCCGCCCTCAAGCGGAACGGCAGGCCAGAAGAGATCGCCGCGCTGTATGCCCTGCTGCTGGACGAACGGCTCGGTTATCTCACCGGCACGGACATCGTCATGGACGGCGGTGTCATTGCCAGTGGGGTCAGCGGCCTTTCCCGCTGACCGATATATCCCCCATTCTCTCCATTCAGCACAAAACCGGCTTTCCTGCTGCCACGGGAAAGCCGGTTTTGTCATTTTCAGTTGTTACTGCGCCTGATATGTCTCAATGCTGACGCTGTTGATGGTGATCGTTTCCGTGGGCTTCTGGTTCTCATCCACGGCGACCTGAGCGATGGTGTCCACCACGTCCATCCCCTCGTACACCTGGCCCAGCACGGTATCGGTGTAGTCGAGGTAGGGTGCGCCGCCAACGGTCTGATAGGCCGAAACGACCTCAGCGCGGTAGCCTGCACTGTTCATCTGGTCGGTGAGTTCCTGGGTGACGGAATCCCCGCCGGGCAGAGTGGACATGATATAAAAGACGCTGGCGCACTTGCCGGAGGAATCCGCCGCCATGCAGAGGGCACCGGAATAATGGTGGAGCTTGTCGGTGGCCTCAGCCGGGTAGCGGCTGCCATTCCAGATGGTGGTGCCCTTGCCGTCAGCACCCTGACCGGCTTCCACCACAAAGTCCTGCTCCACACGGGTCACGGTCAGGCCGTTATAGTAGCCCGCCTGCACCAAACCCACAAAGTTATCGTAGGCCTGCGGGGCCTGCTCCGGGAAGAGCACCGCCCGGAACACACCCGCCGTGGTATCGAACACCGCCACGGGTTCCCCCGCCGCCGGGTGGGTGAACTGCAGCTCGGCCGATTCCACCGCCGGGCGGGTGATGGTCTTTGTTCCGGCTCCGCTGCTGCCGCCGATGTTTTTCACAAGGCTGCAGCCGGACAGTGCAAAACTCACGGCCAGCAGCAGCGCCGCCAGCCGGACACGGGTCTTATTCATAAACAGATCCCTCCGTTCATATTCTGATAGCAGTTCCCCCGCACGCGGGAGATACGCAGAATTCAGTATAGCATATTTCTGCCCGGGAAGCGAGAGGGAAATGCGTGAAAATTTGTCGAGCATTTTCTGTGCGAAAAACATCTTGACGAGCAGGCAAAAAAACGCTACACTATAAGCACAGCAAGGGACGGCGGGAACGCAGCAGATCCCGGGCTGTGTGCGTAATTTTATTTGAGTACCATCCCTTTGATTGGGTTTGGATAGACAGGAGAACGTATCTTATGGCAGAAGAGATCAAGAACCCGAACACCGAAGAGGAATATCAGCCCGATCTGATGACTCTTGAGGATGAGGACGGCAATGAGGTCACGTTTGAAGTGATCGATGCACTGGACCATAAGGGCGTGCATTACCTTGCAGTTGTTGAATACGCAGAGGATGAAGAGGATGTCAACGAGGACGCACAGCTGGTCATCCTGAGCGTGGGCGAGGACAGCGAGGGCGAATATCTGGACGTTGTGGAGGATGACGAGACTCTGATGGAAGTCAGCAAGCTGTTTGAGCAGCGCCTGAGCGACCAGTTCGAGATCGAGTAATTCCCCTGCACAGACAGATTCCCAGGCAAGACTTCCTGCCCGGCGCGATTTGTTGCGGTTTATATGATCCTACTAATCATTCAACGGGAGCCCGGAGTTCTCCGGCGGATTGCAGACCTCCCCGCCATGGGTCGACCATGGAGGTTCGATGAGGAAGCGTGAATCCGGTGACAGGGCACCCACCTGTCCGTAAGGGTAGGTTTGATTGCCGCAGACGACCGGGCGGGATCTTTTTATAGCATTGCATCCACCGCTGGCCTGCCACAAGGCCAGTGCGTGGATTTTTTTATAGGACGACCTCTCAGGTGCTGATGCCCCCGCTCCCCTATTAGGAGAGGTGGCATTGCGCAGCAATGACGGAGAGGTTTTGGTGATGATGGAAAGGATGTGCATTGCGGTATGAAAAGCGAACATCTTGTGGGGACGAGCATCCCCCGTTTCACCTACGACACCCCCACGGTGCCGGGCAATGATTTTTACGCCCTGTGCGAGGGGGAGCATCCGCTGTGCATGATCTTCCTGCCCGGGTTCGACCACCCTGTCAGCCGCGAATATATCACCCGCTACCTGAAAACGCTGCCCCAGCTCAAGGGGGCACGGCTTGTCTGTGTGGTGCGTTCCTCGGCGCAGGCGGTGGCTAAGGCCACCCACGGCTCAGATTTTCCCTTTCCTGTCATCTGCGACGGCCCCGGCGTACTGTACGGCTACCTGGGCGTAGAGCAGACCCGCGGCCTGCTGAGTTGGAGCTTTGCGGCCCAGAAGATCTACAAAGCCGCCAGAGATGCCGGTTATCACTACGACACCAAAGCCCCTCAGCTGCTGCCGCTGACGCTGGTGGTGGGCCATCTGGGCAAGATCCTGTTCACCCACTCGGGCCGCAGCCAGACCGACCTGCCCGAGGACTGCGCCGCCATCAGCGAGATCGTGCGGGCTGTGGAAAAGGCCACCGCCCCCACCGACGGCCCCGCAGACCCCCACTGCTCGGACGAGACCCTTACCCTGCCCGATCTGGTGGGGTGGGATAACTGAATGATCCACAAAAACGGCTGCTGCACATTTTCCGTGCAGCAGCCGTTTTTCATTCTTCCGTTTCCTCTGCAAACAGCCCCGGGATGCCGCAGACAGCGGCCACGCCCACCACCGTAAACACGATGCGCGACCAGATGGAGCTGCTGCCGCCCAGCAGCCAGCCCACAAAGTCAAACTGGAACAGGCCCACAAGCCCCCAGTTGATGCCGCCAATGATCATCAGGATCAGGCATACTTTATAAAAGGTCTGCACAAAAAGACCTCCTTTCCTTTGGGCAGTTTTCCCCATTGGAAAGGAGGTTATGCATATTACAGCATCCACTTCGGGCTGATGACCCGCGCGCCGCCCCGATCGGGCCGGGCCACATACACCTGCGGCCACTGCGCCCTGACAGCCTCGGCGGCGCTTCGGGCAGCTTCTTCGCTCTCAAAGATGCCAAACACAGCCGCGCCGCTGCCGGTCATCAGGGCAGTGACAGCGCCGTTCTCTTTCAGCGCGGTCTTGATGGCCTCGTTGTCTCTGGCACCGCTGCATTCCTCCAGCGCGTTGCCTGCGGCGGCACACACACCCGCCAGATCCTCGGCGCGGATCGCCTTTTCCTGGGCTTCGCAGTCGGGGTGGGTGCTGCTGCCCACTTTATCATAAGCGGCAAAGGCTTCCGGAGTGGAAACGCCGTAATCGGGCATGACCACCGTGAACCAGCAGTCCGGGCAGGGCGGCAGAGCTTTCATCACATCGCCCACGCCCTGCACCCGGCAGGTGCCGCCCATCAGGGCAAAGGGCACATCCGCGCCGATCTTTGCCCCCAGCGCGCAGAGCTCACTCATGGAGAGCTTTGCGCCGTAAAGGACGTTCAGGCCCACCAGCACACCGGCGGCATCGGCGCTTCCGCCTGCCATACCGGCACGCACCGGCACATTCTTGTAAATGGTGATCTCTACACCCGCCAGCAGGCCGGTATAGTGGAAGAAGGCCAGCGCCGCCTTGATGGCCGTGTTGGAATCGTTGGCGGCCACCGGGCTGCCCGGCAGGGTCAGGCTCAGGTTCTGGCTGCGGCGCAGCACCACCCGCTCATACAGGGTGATGGCCTGCATTGTCATATCCAGGTTATGGTAGCCGTTGGGCAGCAGGCCCACTACATCCAGCGCCAGATTCAGCTTGGCCGGGGCCAGAACGGTCACGCAGTTCAGTTTTGCCATCGTTCTTCCTCCTCACTGCTCTCCGCTGTTGATGCCGTTTTCTTTCAGGAACTCCCGGATGCGCTTCATGGCCTCGGTCAGATGCTCCACGCTGTAAGCATAGGAAACACGGCAGTAGCCCTCGCCGGATGCGCCAAAGGCATCGCCGGGCACCAGCGCAACATGCTTCTGCTCCAGCAGCTTTGTGCAGAACTCCTGGCTGGTCATACCGGTGCTCTTGATGCAGGGGAAGGCGTAGAACGCACCCCGCGGCTCAAAGCAGGTCAGGCCCATAGAGTTAAAGCCGTGCACCACCAGGCGGCGGCGCATGTTGTACTCGTCCCGCATCTTGTCGATCTCACCGTCGCACTCCCGCAGGGCGGTGATGGCCGCATACTGGCTGGTGGTGGGGGCGCTCATAATGGCGCTCTGGTGGATCTTGGTCATAATCTTGATGATGGGAGCCGGGCCGCAGGCATAGCCCAAGCGCCAGCCGGTCATGGCATAACTCTTGGAAAAACCATTCACCACAATGGTCCGCTCGGCCATGCCGGGCAGGGTGGCAATGGAGACATGGGGCCGCAGGCCGTAGTTCAGCTCGGCGTAGATCTCATCCGAAAGCACCATGACGTTGGTATCCCGCAGGACCTCCGCAATGGCTTCCAGATCCTCCCGCTCCATCACCGCACCGGTGGGGTTGTTGGGGAACGGCATGATAAGGAGCTTGGTCTTGGGGGTGATGGCAGCTTTCAGGGCCTCGGGCCTGAGGCGGAACTCATCCTCCTGGCGGCAGGGCACATGCACCGGCACACCGCCGGACAGGGTGGTGATGGGCTCATAACAGACAAAGCAGGGCTCCGGGATGATCACCTCATCCCCGGGCTGCACGATGGTGCGGATGCACATATCAATGGCTTCGCTGCCGCCCACGGTCACCAGCACCTCCCGCAGGGGGTCGTAGTGCAGGTGCATCCGGCGCTCCAGATATCTGCAGATCTCCGCCCGCAGCTCTTTCAGGCCTGCGTTGGCGGTGTAGCGGGTGCGGCCATGCTCCAGGCTCTCGATGCCTGCTTCCCGCACAGCCCACGGTGTTTTGAAATCCGGCTCGCCCACGCCCAGACTGATGCACTCGGGCATATCAGCGGCCAGATCAAAGAATTTGCGGATGCCGGAGGGGCGCATCTCCCGTGCGGCAGGCGCGATCAGTTTATCGTAATCCATCACAGAACCGTGCACTCTCTTTCATCGATCTCTTCGTCCTGATACAGGCGGCCCTCTTTTTTATAGGTGCGTAGGACAAAATGGGTGGCAGTGGACAGCACATCGTCCAGCGGGCTCAGACGCTTTGCCACGAACAGGGCGATCTCCTGGAAGGTCTGGCCCTTGATGACCAGCTGCAGGTCGTAGCCGCCGCTCATCAGCAGCACGCTCTCCACCTCGTCAAAGGCAGCAATGGTGGCTGCGATCTCATCAAAGCCGCGGCTCTTCTTGGGGCTGACGTTCAGCTCGATGACTGCTTCCACCCGGTTCACCCCGGCCTTTTCCCAGTCCACAAGGGTCTTGTAGCCCTTGATGATGCCCTGCGCCCGGGCCAGGTCGATCATAGCCGCCACCTCGGCGGGGGATTTATTCAGCATGGTGGCAATGTCCTCAATGGGCAGCCGCGCATTGTCTTCCAGAATCTTCAAAAGCTGTTCCATGGTCGTTTCTCCTTTGTTTTGCGCGGGTGGGCGTACCCACCCCGCTGTTATTTTTCAGTATAGCACAAGAATCGCCGCTTTGCATCTTGTTTTTTACATCAAAGCAGTATAGAATGTCTTTTCCGCCTGAAAACTGCTCTTTTTTCCAAAAAGAGTGTTCAAAAATCGGCAAATCTGCTATACTGGAATTAAACCCTTCCGTCAAAGCCTGACGGCTTTGCCACCTCCCCTAATAGGGGCGGCCTTGGCAGAATGATACAGTTTGTGCGGAACGGGGAACTTGCAAAACTCCACGCAACGCCAGAGGCCCCACTACTAGGGGGGCTGGCGCGAAGCGCCTGAGGGGTTTTTACCAGAAACAATGGGGGTAAGGAATATGAAAGCGTTTATCACTGTCATCGGACACGATACCGTGGGCGTTGTTGCCAAAGTGGCCGCCCTTTGCTGCGAGCTGAACATCAACATTGAGGATGTGACCCAGAGCGTTCTGCAGGGCATGTTTGCCATGATCATGCTGGTGGACATCTCCAAGTGCAGCGTCAGCCATGAGGAGCTGCACACCCGCACCGATGCTCTGGCCAAGGAGATGGGGATGCAGATCAATCTGACCCGTCAGGAAGTTTTTGACGCGATGCATACCATCTAACAGACAAGACCTCTCAGACGCTTTGCGCCAGCTCCCTGAATAGAGGTGGCATTGCGAAGCAATGACGGAGAGGTTCAGAAAGGATACTCTTATGAGCATGATGAATACCGGCGACATCCTCGAGACCATCGAGATGTTCACGCAGGACAATCTGGACGTGCGCACGGTCACCATGGGCATCAGCCTGCTGGACTGCATTGATCCGGACCCGAAGAAGGCCTGCGAAAAAATCTACAATAAGATCACCACCAAGGCTGCCGATCTGGTGCCCGCCGTGGAGCATATCAGCGCCGAGTACGGCATTCCCATCATCAACAAGCGGATCAGCGTCACCCCCATTGCCATGCTGCTGGGTGCCTGCCCCGATGCAGACCCCGTGGACTTTGCCAAGGCACTGGATGCCGCAGGCAAGAAGGTGGGCGTGAACTTTGTGGGCGGCTACACCGCCCTTGTGCACAAGGGCTTCTCGGCCGGTGACCGCCGCCTGATCGAGTCCATCCCCCGCGCACTGGCTGAAACCGACATCGTGTGCAGCTCGGTGAATATCGGTGCCACCAAGGCGGGCCTGAACATGGATGCCATCAAGCTGATGGGCGAAGCCGTGAAGAAGGCCAGTGAGCTGACCGCCGACCGCCAGTGCATCGGCGCGGCAAAGCTGGTGGTGTTCTGCAACGCACCTGAGGACAATCCCTTCATGGCCGGTGCATTCCACGGCCCCGGCGAGCCCGACTGTGAGATCCACGTCGGCGTTTCCGGCCCCGGCGCTGTGCGCGCCGCGCTGGCAAAGCTGCCCAAGGATGCTCCCATCGACGAGGTGGCGGAGCTGGTCAAGCGCACCGCCTTCAAGATCACCCGCGTGGGCCAGCTGGTGGCCAATCTGGCCTCCAAGGCTCTGGGCGTGCCCGCAGGCATCATCGACCTTTCGCTGGCCCCCACCCCTGCTGTGGGCGACAGCGTGGCCAACATTCTGGAAGAGATGGGCCTTGAGACCTGCGGCTGCTGCGGCACCACGGCATGCCTGGCCCTGCTGAACGATGCTGTGAAGAAGGGCGGCGTGATGGCCTCCAACCATGTGGGCGGCCTCTCCGGTGCCTTTATCCCCGTCAGCGAGGACGATGGCATGATCCACGCCGCCGAGTGCGGCTGCCTGACCATCGAAAAGCTGGAAGCCATGACAGCTGTCTGCTCGGTGGGCATCGATATGGTCATCATCCCCGGCGATACCACCCCCGCTGTCATCAGCGCCCTGATCGCCGACGAAGCCGCCATTGGAATGGTGAACAGCAAGACCACCGCTGTCCGCGTCATTCCCGCCATCGGCCGCAAGGCAGGCGAGATCCTGGATTTCGGCGGTCTGCTGGGCTATGGTCCCATCATGCCGGTGAATCAGCGTGACCCCTCGGTGTTCATCAACCGCGGCGGCCGCCTGCCGGCTCCCATGCAGTCCCTGAAGAACTAAAAGGAACAACCCTCTCAGTCAATGCTTCGCATTGCCAGCTCCCCCGAAGGGGGAGCCCTTGGCATTACAGTCAGGCTTCACTGCAAAAATCAAGTATCAGAATAAAATGTGTCAAACAGGCCCATTCTCTGGTTATCATTTCCAGAAAAGGGGCCTGTTTTTTATGCTGCCATTCTTTGCCCGCACGCTCACCCGCCGTGAGATGGCGCTGGGGTGCGCCGTGCTTTCCCTTGCGCTGCTTCTGAGCACCCTGCCTGCTGCCCTGCGCTGGGGGCAGGCACAGCTGGACACCGGGGCTCTCCTCTGTGCCGACACCCTGCGCTTCCACATCCGGGCCGACAGCGATTCCCCTGCCGACCAGACCGTCAAGCTCGCCGTGCGGGATGCTGTTCTGGCCTACGCCGATGCCCACTGCACCGCACAGGACAAGCCTGCCGCCCTGCGCTGGGCGGCAGAGAACCTGCCCGCGCTGGAGTTGACGGCCCGGGCCGTGCTGGCAAAGCGGGGGATCTTTTCCACCGTTACGGTACAGCTGGTGGAAATGTACTTTGATACCACTCGCTATTCCACCGGCATCCTGCCCGCCGGGCGGTATCAGGCCCTGCGCATCGACCTGGGCGGCAACGCCCGCCACGGCAAAAACTGGTGGTGCGTGCTCTACCCGGGCCTGTGCCGCTCTGCCTGCGGCACCTACGCCCTGCCGGAGGAAAACGATCTGGTGTGCGGGGGGTATGTGGTGCGGTTCAAGTGTGTGGAGTGGTGGCAGCGGGTGACGGCGAGCCGGGAGGATAAGGTGCTGGTCGAAACAGCCTCGCCCTCTCAGGCGCGAAGCAAAGACGGAGAGGGCAAAAACGCTATGGCACACCTCCCCACAGCGCTGCATACGCTGTCGTGGAAGGAGTGTGACCACAATGGCGATCCCCGCTTATTATTCGTTGATCCAAAAGGGCTCCTACGGCCCGGACGAAGCCCTGGTGCAGACCTGGCTGAACGGCGTACGTGACCAGTGCAGCTATTACCCCGCACTGACCATAGACGGCCGCTTTGGCACCAGGAGCGAAAATGCCGTGAAAGAATTCCAGCTCCGGAACAATATGAACATGGACGGCAAAGTCGGGGCCAACACCTGGAACGTCCTCTACGCAAAGTACACCGCAAAGCACGGGCTGGCGGTGCCCTATCCCGGCATCGTGATGCGCACCGGCATGTCCGGCGGCACCATCCGGCTCATCCAGCAGAAGCTCAACACGCTGGGGGAGAAGATCGGCACGGACGGAAAGTTCGGCTCCCGGACTGCCGACGCTGTTCAGCGGTTCCAGCGCCGCAACGGCCTGACCGCCGACGGTGCCGTGGGTAAGGCCACCTGGGAGAAGCTGTTCCCCGCCAGTTAAAAATTTCAATCGGCTCCGGGCAAAAATGCGGTTAAGAGATCTTCACGCCGACAGGCGGGAATCTCCAGCATTTTTGTTCGGAGCCCTCTGCTTTGGGGTTACTAGGGGCGAGCAGCCCCTAGTTCGTGCCTCCCGCGCTTCGAAAGTAGCGGGTGCTTTTCTGGTTCTCTTTTGGCACGCAAAAGAGAACATTCCGTGGTATAATAGAGCCATCCTTTTAGAAAGGGGGCTTCCCCATGCGTTTTCTCCACCTCTCCGACCTGCACCTGGGCAAACGGGTCTGCGAGTTCTCCATGCTGGATGACCAGCGCTATATTTTAGAGCAGATCTTATCCCTGCTCGATTCCCACCCCGTGGATGCCGTGCTGCTGGCCGGTGACCTGTACGACAAACCCGTGCCGCCTGCCGAGGCGGTCCGCCTGCTGGACTGGTTCCTCACCGAGCTTTCCCACCGGGAGCTGCCGGTGTTCGCCATCTCGGGCAACCACGATTCCGCCGACCGGGTAGCCTTTGGCTCTGCCCTGCTGGCCGAAAGCAGGGTCTACGTCTCGCCGGTGTTTTCCGGGCCGCCGGAGCCCATCACCCTCACCGACGCACACGGCCCGGTCGATCTGTACTTACTGCCCTTTTTGAAGCCCACTATGGTGCGGCACGTCTGGCCGGACGCGCCCATTGAGAGCTACAACGATGCCCTTGCCTGCGTGCTGGATCACTGTTCGCCTGACCCGGCCCGCCGCAGTGTGCTGGTGGCACACCAGTTCGTGGCAGGAGCTGCCTCCTGCGAGAGCGAGGAGCCCAGCGTGGGCGGCATCGACTGGGTGGATGCCGCCCTGTTCGACAAGTTCGACTATGTGGCGCTGGGGCATCTGCACAGCCCCCAGAAGGTGGGCCGGGACACCCTGCGCTACTGCGGAACGCCGCTGAAGTATTCCTTCTCGGAGGCCAGCCAGCACAAGAGCGTGACCTTTGTGGAGCTGGGCGAAAAGGGCAGCGTGACCATTGCCGCCGAACCGCTGGTGCCCCGGCACGATCTGCGGGAGCTGCGCGGCAGCTACATGGAGCTGACCGACCGCCGCAATTACGGGGGCACTGCCGTGGACGACTACCTGCACATCACCCTGACCGATGAGCAGGACATCCCCGAGGCACTGGCCCGCCTGCGGGTCATCTACCCCAACCTGATGCGGCTGGATTACGACAACCGCCGTACCCAGACCCGGCAGGAGCTGGATGCCCCTGCAAAAGCCGAACAGAAAACACCGCTGGAGCACTTTGCAGATTTTTACCAGCTGCAGAACAACCAGCCCCTGACCCATGAGCAGGCGGCATTCTGCCAGCAGCTCATTGAAAGCATCTGGAAGGAGGAGGACGCATGAGACCGCTTAAGCTGACCCTCTCGGCCTTTGGCCCCTATGCAGGCACCACCACCCTGCCGCTGGAGCAATTGGGCAGAGGCGGGCTCTACCTTGTCACCGGTGACACCGGCGCGGGCAAGACCACCCTGTTCGACGCTATCACCTACGCCCTGTATGATCATTCCAGCGGCGGCGTGCGGGATGGTGCCATGCTCCGCAGCAAATACGCGGACCCCGGCACCCCCACCTTTGTGGAGCTGGAATTTGAGGTGCGGGGGCAGCGGTACACCGTCCGGCGCAACCCGGAGTATCTGCGCCCCAAGGCCCGGGGCGAGGGATTCACCACTGAAAAGGCGGATGCCGCCCTGACCTATGCCGACGGCCGCCCGCCTGTGACCAAAGCCAAGGAGGTGACTGCCGCTGTCATTGATATCATCGGGCTGGACTACAACCAGTTTTCCCAGATCGCCATGATCGCGCAGGGGCAGTTCACCCGCCTGCTCAACGCCACCACTGAGGAGCGGAGCAAGATCTTCCGGAAGCTGTTCCGCACCCAGCGCTACCAGAAACTGCAGGAGGCGCTGGCCGAGGAAAACTCCGCCCTCACAGCCCGACGTGCCGCCCTGAACGCAAAGCTGGATGCAGTGCTTGCGGGCATCTCGTATGATGCCGCAGACCCGGAGGCAGAAGTGCTGGGGGCGCTTTCAGCGCAGATGCCGCCGGATGCAGTGACCCCCCTGCTGGAGGGGCTGACCGCCCGGCAGGAAGCCGCCGCCGCACAGGCCGCAGACGCGCTGGCTGCGCTGGACAGGCAATTGAGCACGTTACAAACCACGCTGGGTGCAGCAGAGCAGGCAGAGCGCCAGCGGCAGGAGGTTGCCGGAGAGCTGGCCAAGGCCCGAAGCACCGCCCAGCTGGAATCCGCCAAGGCCAGCACCCGGCGCAAAACGCTGGAAGCACTGGACGCGGCACTCACGGCCTCTGAAGCAGAGCTTGCCGCTCTGGCCGATGCCGACACCCGCCGGGTGGAGTTGGAGGCAGAAGCGGCCCGCCTTGCCCAGCGGGAAACCGCACTGAACGAGCTGGCCCGGAGCCTGACAGAGTGCCAGCACCGGAACACAACCGCACGCATCGCACAGGAGGCCTACCGGCAGGCGGCGGGCAGACAGACCGAGGCCCATTCTGCCCGTGACACGCTGGAGCGGGCTTTTCTGGATGCGCAGGCGGGCCTGCTGGCTCAGACGCTGGAAGATGGAGCCGCCTGCCCTGTCTGCGGCAGCACCCACCACCCGGCCAAAGCCCACCTGCCCCGCACCGCCCCCACCGAAGTGCAGGTAAACAAAGCCAAGCAGGCCGCCGCCCAGGCCGACAGCGCCGCACAGGAGGCCAGTGCCGCCGCGCGGGAAGCACTGACGCGGGAGCAGGAGGGCCGCGCCCAGCTGCGGAAGGATGCCGAAGCGCTTCTGCCTGAGCGGTTCACTTCGCCCGAGGGGCCGGTGCCCCTGACCGTGAGCCTGCTCAAGACTGCACTGGCCGAGGAAAATAATGCTCTGCACACCGCACAGGCTGACCTGAACCAGCGCCAGACCAAAAACCATACCGACTGCCGCCGCAAAAAAGAGCTGGAAGCCCAGCGCAAAGCACAGGCAGAGCAGCGCACCGCTCTGGAAGCACAGGTGACGGCAGCCCAGCAGGCTTCTGCCGCCGCCCAGGCTGCGGTGCAGACACTGGAAGCCCGGCAGGCTGCGGAGCAGATCGCGCAGCCCCAGAAGATCGCGGCGCTCAAGGCAGAGCAGAACGAGCTGCTGGCCCGGCGCAAAGCCCTTGCCGCACAGGAGAAAGACCTGAACGCCCGGCTGCTGCCCAACCGGAGGGCGCTGGCCGATCACCGGAAGCTTGCCGACCAGCGGGACGCGCTGGATGCCCGTTGGCAGTGGGTAAACGCGCTGGCCTCCACGGCAGGCGGCACCTTGAGCAGCAAGCAGAAGATCCGGCTGGAGGCCTACATCCAGATGAACTACCTCGACCGCATCCTTGTCCACGCCAACACCCGCCTGATGCAGATGACGGCGGGCCAGTACGAGCTGGAGCGCATCGGTGCCGAGAACCAGCGCAGCCAGTCGGGCCTTGACCTGGGAGTCATCGACCACTACAACGGCACCCGCCGCAGTGTCAAGACCCTGTCCGGCGGCGAGAGCTTCAAGGCCTCGCTGGCGCTGGCCCTGGGTCTTTCCGATGAAGTCCAGAGCACCGCAGGCGGCATCCGGCTGGACACCCTCTTCCTCGATGAGGGCTTCGGCTCGCTGGATGAGGAATCGCTGGAACAGGCCATCCGGGTGCTCTCCGGTCTGACCGAAGGCGACCGACTGGTGGGCATCATCTCCCATGTCGCCGCCCTGAAGGACCGCATCGACCGGCAGGTGGTCGTGCATAAGGAGCGGAGCGGGGGCAGCTGGGTGGAGATTGTGACGTAACCCCACCGACAAAGCCTATCGGCTTTGCCACCTCCCCTGGTAGGGGAGGCCTTGGCAGAGCGGTTCAGCCTGCGCACAAAGGGGAACTCACCAAACTCCATGCAACGCCAGAGGCCTCACTACTAGGGGGGGCTGGCAATGCGAAGCATTGACTAAGGGGTTTCACCCCTTTCCCGCATAAACGACCACACCTCCGCACACATTAAGTGCGGAGGTGTTTCTTATGTCCCACAAGCAAAAGCATGTCGGCCCCACATCCAGCCGGGTGAGCCCGCCGCTGGGGGCGCTGCCCAGCCAGCCGGACAGCCCGGAGGTGCAGCTGCCGCCGCCGGAACCGGATCTGCCGCCGATCCAGGCGGTTCCCATGACGGACGGCACACCGGCAGCCTGCATGCAGAAAAACGCCAAGGAATTTCTGGCAGGAAATACACCCGGCGTAATGGCGCAGTATGCCCCCGGGCTGTTCAGCACGGAGCAGAAGCGAAACAGCCGCCAGCCCGCACCGGATGACCCGGAGGCGGTAAAAGAACTGGTTCGCCTGCGGGAAGAGGAGCCTTATGGTTGACCCCCTCCGTCACGCTCCGTGCGTCAGCTCCCCTCGCAGGGGAGTCTTTGGCAGGACGCACCGTTTTGCGGATATCACATCCGGCTCCTGCAAGTAAATTTAAAATTTTCAAATTATTTTCCAATTACCTGTTGAAATCTTCGCCGCGTTCTTATATTATGATAACAAACAAAGCAAAGGCAGGTAAGGAAACATGGCAGAAATCAAATACGAAGTGGTCCAGCGCATTGCAGTGCTGTCTCAGCGGCCCCGCGGCTGGGAGCGCCAGCTCAACCTCATCAGCTGGAATGACGGCGAACCCAAGTACGACATCCGCGATTGGTCCCCGGACGGCACCCGCATGGGCAAGGGCATTTCCCTGAGCGGCGAAGAGCTGGCCATCCTCAAGGGCATTCTGGAAGATCTGGAGCTGTAAGATGGACTACCGTGAGGAGTTTTTGCAGATCTGGCACCAGCATGTCTCCCGCCCGGGCAGCGAAAAACTGCTGGACTGGCTGGACAACAAGACGGATTTCTTCTCGGCTCCGGCCTCCACCCGGTTCCACGGGGCCTGTGACGGCGGGCTGTGCATGCACAGCCTGAACGTCTACCATGCCCTCCACGACGGCTTTTTCACCGAGGGCGAGAGTGAGGAGAGCTATGCCATCTGTGCTCTGCTGCACGATCTGTGCAAGGCCAACTACTACAAAAAGGGCACCCGCAATGTAAAGAACGATGCCACCGGCCAGTGGGAAAAGGTGCCCAGCTACAGCGTGGAGGATCTGTTCCCCTATGGCCACGGCGAGAAGAGCGTGTTCCTGATCGAGCGGTTTATGAAGCTGAAGGTCGAGGAAGCGGTGGCCATCCGCTGGCACATGGGCGGCTTTGACGATGCGGCCAAGGGCGGCTGCTTTGCCATCTCGGAGGCTTACGACAAATACCCGCTTGCCGTCAAGCTCCACATTGCCGACCTGAAGGCCACCTACCTCATGGAACACCGCACCAGTGCCGTGCGGTAACATCCCCAAGACGCAAAAAAGACGATGCACAGCGTTTGTGCATCGTCTTTTTGTTATACAGTCATTAAGCTTTCCAGCTGATGTACCAGATCCACCGCCTGATGGTCGAGCGCCGTGGTGGGCTTCCAGTCCGGCTGCGCAAAGGGGCAGCGTTCCTCCTCCGGTTCCGGCGGTGCGGCCTGCGGGGCAGACTCCTGCTCCGGTGCACTCTGCTCCGGTACAGCATCCGGCTGGGGCTGCTCTGCCTTGGGGGCATCCGCCGCCGGGTGGAACACGATCACCGGCAGGCCGGGCTGTTCCAGCACCTTGGGCTGCGGGGGCACGGGCGGCAGCAGGCTGTTTGCCCGCGCCTGCTCACACAGAGCTTCCAACTCGGCGTTCTCCTGCCGCAGTGCCACCATCTCCCGCTCACAGGCGTAAAGCCGGGTCTGGTAACGGCGGATCTCCGCATTGGCAGCAGCAAGACGGCGGTTCAACAGCTCCGCCTGAGCGGGCTGGCTCGGGAGCCGTCTCCCGGTTTCCGGTTCGACCTGCGCCATCATTTCCTCCACTTCCTGCACCCTGCGCAGAGCGCGGCGGTATTCACGGGCAGCGGCGGCACAATAACGCTCCACACAGCGCAGCACACTGGTCCTGCGGCAGCTCAGCCATTCGGTGCGCAGCCAGATGTCGTTTGGTACCATCTCTGCTCCTCCCGCTCACGCGCGCAAGAGACCACGCCCCCTCCCGGGCGGTTCACACTGTAACTTACAAACTTACTTGCGCTTATTCAGGATCGCCAGCAGCTCATCGTAGTAACGGTTGTCGCTGCTCTCTTCCTCCACCGGCTTTGCAGCGCTGTTTGCGGCGGCAGCAGACTGCTGCTTTGCGGCACCCGCGCCGGACACATCAGAGCTGAACACTGCGCTGGGGGTGGAAGCACCGGCACCGGCGGCGTTGTTCAGGCTGCTGCGCAGGCCATCGGCGGCCTTGTTGTCAAAGCCGGTGGCCACAACGGTAACGCGCATCTCATCGGACAGGTTCTCATCGAACGCAGTACCCCAGATGATGTTTGCATCGGGGTGAGCGCTCTGGGTGATGAGGCCGGCAGCAGTCTCGACATCCTCCAGGCCGATATCGGGGCTGGAGGTGATGTTGATGATCACGCCGTGTGCACCGGCAATGCTGGTTTCCAGCAGCGGAGAGGAGATCGCAGCCTTGGCGGCGTTCTCTGCCTTACCTGCGCCCTTGGCGCTGCCCACGCCCATGTGGGCGTAACCGGCATCCTTCATAATGGAGCGCACGTCGGCGAAGTCCAGGTTGATGAAAGCGGGCACATTGATCAGAGCAGAGATGGACTCCACGCCCTGACGCAGCACATTATCGGCGGCCTGGAAGGCGTTCATCAGGGTGATCTTTTCCTGGCTGATCATCTTCAGGCGCTCGTTCGGGATAACGATCAGGCTGTCAACGTGCATGAGCAGGTTTGCAATGCCCTGCTCTGCCAGGCCCATCTTGCGCTTGCCCTCAAAGGAGAAGGGCTTGGTGACGATGCCCACGGTCAGGATGCCCAGATCGTGTGCCACCTCAGCCACAACGGGAGCCGCACCCGTGCCGGTGCCGCCGCCCATACCGGCGGTGATAAAGACCATCTGGGAGCCCTTCAGGGCATTTGCGATCTCGTCCTTGCTTTCCTCGGCAGCACGCTGGCCGATCTCAGGATCAGCGCCCGCGCCGCGGCCCTTGGTGAGCTTGGAGCCCAGCTGCACCTTGGTGGCAGCATGGTTCTTGGCCAGCGCCTGCTGATCGGTGTTCATTGCAATAAATTCTACGCCCTGCAGACCGTCGCTGACCATGCGGTTGACTGCGTTGCCGCCGCCGCCGCCCACGCCAATGACCTTGATCGTCGTAACATTTTCATCCATTTCTTCGTCGAGCATGAGTGCCATAACTTTTGTCCTCCATCGGATATGTTATCGTAAACCTGCGCTTTTCGCACAAGAAGAGTTCGATACTATACTTATATAACTGTATCGTATCATCTTTTTGCCCCGATTGCAAGACAAATTTGTTTTTTTACAGAGGTTTTTTTGGCCGACCCGTTTCCCGGGGCCGATTCCCGCCGAATTTGCGCCCCCAAACCGGCCAAAATCTCTGTAAATCCGGCATAGCCCCGGTCGATATGCGTCGGGTGGGTGATGACCGTGGTTCCCCGGGCCGCAAGCCCCGCCAGCACCAGTGCAGCCCCGCCCCGCAGGTCGGGGGCCTCCACCACGGTGCCGCACAAATGGCCGCCCGGCGCAATGGTCAGCACCCTGCCCGCCGTTTCGGCCTGTGCACCCAGGCGGCAAAAACCCTCGGCACAGCCGAACCGGCGCTCAAAGATCACGTCCTCGATGCTGCTCTCACTGTCGGCACAGAGCATTGCCGCCGCCAGCAGCGGGGCAGCATCGGTGGCAAGGGCCGGATAGGCTCCGGTGAACACCCGGCCTGCCCCGTGCAGCCGCCCAAAACGGGAAATTCGCACCGTATCCCCTGCCGGTTCCACCCGGCACCCCATTTGTCCCAGAATTTCCAGCACCGGCGCATAGAGCGCAGGGGCGCAGCCGGTCAGTTCCACCCGGCCGCCCGCCGCTGCACAGCCGCAGGCCAGCGTGGAAGCAAAAATACGGTCGGGCAGGGGCGAAAAACAGCACCCGGAAAGCCCCCGCCGCCCTTCGATGCGGATCGTGGAGCTGCCTGCCCCCTCGATGCAGCCGCCGCACCGGTTCAGAAAAGCGGCAAGGTCGGCGATCTCCGGTTCCCGGGCTGCTCCCCGCAGGATGGTCCTGCCTCTGGCACAGGCAGCGGCCAGCAAAAGCGTCTCGGTGGCCCCTACGCTGGGGAAACGCAGGGTGATCTCGGCCCCGTGCAGGCCGGAGGGAGCCGTCAGCACCAGCCGCCCTTCCCCAGCTTCCAGCTCCACCGCCCCCATTTTTGCCAGCCCCGCCAGATGCAGGTCGATGGGCCGGGCCCCGATGCGGCACCCGCCGGGCAGGCTGGTCTCGGCGCGGCCCAGCCTTGCCAGCAGGGGCGCGCAGAACAGGATGGAGGCCCGCATTTGTCCCGCTATTTGCCCCGGCAGGGTGCTGTTGGCAGGCGGACCGGAGAGTACTGCATCACTGCCCTCCCACCGGGCGGCACAGCCCACACCCCGCAAAAGCGCCATGCAGTGCTCCACATCCGCAAGGCTGGGCACAGCCTGGAGCCGCGCCTCTCCCGTGCAGAGCAGCGATGCAGCAAAAAGCGGCAGAACGCTGTTTTTTGCCGCCGGAATTTTTACGCTTCCGTTCAGCGGGCGGCCCCCTGTCACCACGATCCGTTCCTCCATGTCCGTGCCCCCATTCCGCAAAAGATACCCCACCGTATGCAAAACAGGGCCGGAGTGTGAGGCGGACAAGTTTGTTTGGCAATTTCTAAACCTCTCCGTCACGCTTCGCGTGACAGCTTTCCTAATAAGGGAGCCCTTGGCATTCCGTTACGTTCTCTTTTCGTCAGGTCTCTCCTCTTGAAACCGAGAGCACGATCCCCATTTCGCCCAGCAGCATCATTAAACTCGTTCCTCCGGAGGAGAAAAAGGGCAGGCTGATGCCGGTGTTGGGGATGGTATTGGTGACCACGGCCACATTGAGGACAGCCTGCAGGGCCACCTGCACGGTAAAGCCCACCACCAGCAGCGCCCCAAAACGGTCGGGAGCATGGGCGGCAATGGTAATGCCCCGCCAGAGCAGCAGCACGAACAGCAGCACCACGGCGCAGGCCCCCACAAAGCCCAGTTCCTCGCAGACGATGGAGAAGATGAAGTCGTTCTGGGGTTCGGGCACAAACAGATGCTTCTGGCGGCTGTTCCCCAGCCCCAGCCCGGTGGCCCCGCCGGAGCCGATGGCGTACAGGCTCTGGATGGTCTGGTGGCCGTCCCCCAGCGGGTCGGCAAAGGGGTCCTGCCAGGAGCGCAGGCGGTCGGCAGCGTAGGGCACAAGGTCCGGCATAACGACCACCGCCGCCCCGATGGCGGCCGCCCCGCCCACGCCCGCCAGCACGAACCACCGCAGACCTGTGCCGCCCACGAACATCAGCACTGCCCCGATGCCCAGGATCAGCAAAGTGCCCGAGAGATGGGGTTCCAGCAGCATCAGCGCCGCCACCACCCCCAGCACCAACACAAAGGGCAGCACCCCCACCGCAAAGCTGCGCATCCTGTCATGGTTCAGCGAGATGATGTGCGAAAACACCAGCACCACCGCAAATTTTGCGATCTCGCTTGGCTGCAGGGTACCCACCCCCGGCAGCACCAGCCACCGTTTGCAGCCGTTATACTCCGGCATAAAAAGCACCACCGCAAGCAGCACCAGCGAGACCCCCAGCAGCGGCCAGGCCAATTTGTGGAAGATGTGATAGTCCACCCGGCTGGCCAGCCACAGCCCCGCAATGCCCATGGCAGCGTAGAGCAGCTGGGGGCGCAGGTAGGCAAAGGCATCGCCCCGCCGGTAAAGGGCCACCGCCCCCGACGCGCTGCCCAGCATCACCAGCCCGAACCCCACCAGCGTGAGTACCAGCACCAGAAACGGCAGGTCCATGGCCGGCAGCGGCCGCAGCGGTGCCTTGTGCCGCCCGCCCCGCGGCAGTACCGCAGCTTCTTTCATCTCGTCACCCCCAGTTTTACTATTGTACGCCATGCTGCTGTTGGCTATACGGATATTATCGTGACGTTGTGCATATCTTGTACACTAGCTCACCCTCTCAGGCGCTTTGCGCCAGCTCCCCCAAAGGGGGAGCTTTTGACAAAATCATAAACTTTGTATCGAATGCCAAGGCCTCTCCCTTCGGGAGAGGTGGCATCGCGTCAGCGATGACGGAGAGGGTGAGCCCGTTAAAGGGGGTGACATCATGCCCAAAGTTCTCCGCACCCTGCCCGAGCGGGGATTCCGCCGCCGGGCACGGGCCGTGGCGGTGCTGTTCTGTGCCGTCTGCCTGGGGCTGGCCGTGCGGCTCTTTTTCCTGCAGGTGCGCACCGACGGCTTTTATGCCGACCGTGCACAGGGCCAGCAGCTGCGGGACACCGTGGTCCCCGCAGACCGGGGGCGCATTTACAGCGCCGACGGCCTTTTGCTGGCCGCCAACAGCAGCTGCTGGACCCTGCGGGCCTCGCCCCGGGAGATGCCGGAAGAGAAAATCACCCTTGCCGCCCACGGCCTTGCGGAGATCTTAGCGCTGGACGAAGCGGCCCTGCTGGAAAAATTCAGCGACCGCCGCTCCAACGACTGCCTGCTCCGCTACCGGGTGGACCGTGCCGCAGCCGATGCTGTGCGGGACTTCTGCGAAGAAAACAGCATCACCGGCATCCGCATCAATCAGGACAGCAAGCGCTGGTATCCGCAAGGCGCGTTTCTGGCTTCGGTGCTGGGGTTCACCAATGTGGACAACGCAGGGGTGGCCGGGCTGGAACTGAAATATGACGATCTGCTCACCGGGGAAAACGGCGTGGTGCTCACGGCTGTCAACGCCTGGGGCTACACACTGGAGCAGAGCTACGAGACCGAGTGTTTTCCCACCGAGGGGGACGGCCTGCGGCTCACCATCGACAGCTGTATCCAGCACTACCTTGAAAATGCGCTGTCCTACGCCGTGCAGGAGCACCATGTGGCGGCGCGGGCCGTGGGGATCGTCATGGATGTGAACACCGGGGCCGTGCTGGCCATGTCCACCACGCCCTCCTACGACCCCAACGAACCCCGCGTCATTGCCGACACCGCCGCCCGGAACGCCGTGGAGGCCCTGACCGGTGATGCGCGCAAGGCCGCTTTGCAGCTGGCCCAGCAGACCCAGTGGCGGAACAAGGCCGTCAGCGACCTGTACGAGCCGGGCAGCGTGTTCAAGCTCATCACCTGCGCGGCGGCGCTGGATGCCGGAGCCATCACAAAGCATTCCAGCTTTTACTGCGGGGAATCCATCTCGGTGGCAGGCACCCGCTTCCACTGTGCCAACCACAAGCGCCATGGGGCCCAGAGCGTGACCCAGGCGCTGGAAAATTCCTGCAACCAGAGCTTCATCCAGATCGGAGCCCGGCTGGGCAGGGAGGCCTTCTGCGATTATTTCGCCGCCTTTGGCCTGCGGGAGCCCACCGGCATCGACCTGCCTGCCGAACCGAAACAGAGCCTGTACTATACCGCCGACCGGATGGGCCCGGTGGAGCTGGCCTCCTGTGCCTTTGGGCAGAGCAGCAAGATCTCCTATCTGGAAATGGCGGCGGCAGTCTGCGCCGTGGTCAACGGGGGAAAGCTGATGCAGCCCTACGTCGTCTCGGAGATCCTGGCCCCGGACGGCAGTACCATTGAGCAGCTCTCCCCTGTCTGCAAACGGCAGGTGCTCAAGGCAGAGACCAGCCAGACCATGCGGGAGATGATGGAGGCCGTGGTGCTCTACGGCGGTGGACGGAACGCCCAGATCCCGGGCTACCGGGTGGGCGGAAAAAGCGGCACCAGCCAGAAGCTGGACAGCGCCGACGAAAAAGCCCGCATTGCCAGCTTTGTGGCGGTGGCTCCCATCGACGATCCGCAGTTTCTCTGCCTGGTCTGCCTGGACGAACCCCACAGCTGGACGACCGCAGGCGGCAGCCTGTCGGCCCCGGTCTGTGCCGAAGTGCTGGAGCAGACGCTGGTGTACAGGGGCGTGCCCCGCGCCACGGAAGCCCCGGCTGCCTCCACAGCAGAGACCGCCGCCGACCTCCCCGCTGACGGTGACAGTTTTGACGGGGCCTGAAAACGGGCAGCAAAAAAGACCGCCGAAGCGGTCTTGAATTGCTTGTTTTCAGTTCTGGTGCGGCTGCTCGCGGAACTTGATCTCGCCGGTCTCGCTGTTCATGGATTCCACAATGGCAAGGCTCTCCAGCTGGATGCCCTTGCTGCGGATGAGCTCGCCGCCCTGCTGGAAGCCCTTTTCCACGGCAATGCCAATGCCCTCAACCGTGGCTCCGGCCTCCTTGGCCAGATCCAGCAGGCCCATCAGGGCACAGCCGTTTGCCAGGAAGTCATCGATGATCAGGACATGGTCCTCCGCGGTGAGGAACTTTTTGGAGACAATGACATTGTAGATCTTCTTGTGGGTGAAGGACTGGATCTTGGTCTCATAGTTGTCGTAATCCAGGTTGATGCTCATGGACTTTTTGGCAAACACCACAGGAACATTGAACTCGCTGGCAACCACAGCGGCAATGCCGATGCCGCTGGCCTCAATGGTCAGCACCTTGTTGACGGGCTTGCCTGCAAACAGGCGCTTCCACTCCTTTGCCATCTCGCGGAACAGGGGGATGTCCATCTGGTGGTTGATGAAGCTGTCCACCTTCAGCACATTGCCCTCGCGCACGATCCCGTCTCTCTGAATGCGTTCTTCCAGCAGTTTCATATCCGTCTCTTCCTCCAAGCTTTGGTACTGCATTTTGATTTTACCTAGTATACCGGATTTGCCCCCCTGTTTTCAAGGTCTTTTGGCATTTTCTCTCTTGTTTTTCAGCAAAATTTGAGTATACTGGAAGCAACGGCTCCGGGTGGATTTCCGGGGCGCTCCGGGCACAGGGAAAGGTGCCCGTTTTCTGCATCCTGCCGCCTGTTCGGGCGGGATGCATTGTGAGGAGAAGGAGTATCACGCGTATGAAGACCGGATTGATCCTGGAAGGCGGTGCCATGCGGGGCATGTTCACTGCCGGTGTTCTGGATGTTCTGATGGAGCAGGGCATCACGGTAGACGGCATGGTAGGTGTTTCGGCGGGAGCAGTGTTCGGCTGCAACTACAAATCCCACCAGATCGGGCGGACCATCCGCTACAACACCACCTACTGCAATGACAAACGCTATGCCAGCTTCCGCAACCTGCTGCGCACCGGCAACCTGTACAGCGAGGATTTCTGCTACCACGAAGTGCCCGAAAAGCTCGACCCGTTCGATGACAAGGCTTTCCGGGAATCCCCCATGGATTACTTTGTAGTCTGCACCGATGTCCGCACCGGCGACCCCATCTATCATAAGTGCCGCACCGGTGATGCAGAGGATGTGCGCTGGATGGAAGCCTCGGCTTCCATGCCACTGGCCGCAAAGATCGTCAAGATCGGCCATTACGGCCTGCTGGACGGCGGCGTTGCCGATTCCATCCCCATCCGCTTCTTTGAGTCCATCGGCTACAAGCGGAACCTCATCATCCTGACCCAGCCCAAGGGGTTTGTGAAAAAGAAGAATCCCATGCTGCCCGCCATCCGGGCACGGTATCTGCGCTATCCTGCCTTTGTGGAGGCTGTGGCCGACCGCCACGAGCGCTACAACGAAACCCTGAGCTACATCTCCATGCTGGAGCAGTCCGGCAAGGATTACGTTATCCGCCCGCCCATCCCGCTGGAGATCGGTGCCATGGAGCGTGACCCCGACCAGCTGCGCCGCGTCTACGAGACCGGCCGGGCCGTGGCACAGATCCAGGTGGATAAGATCCGGGCCTTCCTTGAAACTGCAAAGGCCGAAGCCGAGGAATGATCACTGTGCTATACTGGGGCAAATCAAAACAGGAGGCACTGATCTATGAACACTCTGGATGCCATTCTCACCCGGCGCAGCTGCCGGGAATTCACCGACAAGCCCATCAAAAGCGAAACACTGCGCCAGCTGCTGGAAGCGGCCATGAGCGGCCCCAGCTGCGTCAATGCACGGGACTGGTCCTTCGTGGTGGTGACCGACCCGGAAAAGCTGGCACAGATGGCCGATGCCAACGGCCGCCCTGCTGAGCCGCTGCGGAAAGCTGCCGCCGGTATCCTCGTCTGCGGCGACCTTGACCGTGCGTTCCGCTTTGCAAAGGACTACTGGGTCATTGACGGAGCCATTGCAGCCCAGAACATCTGCCTTGCTGCACAGGAGCTGGGGCTTGGTGCAGTCTGGCTGGGCACCTGGCCCCAGATGGACCGGGTGGTGGCCCAGCAAAAGCTGTTCGCTCTGCCGGAGACCATTGTGCCCCACTCCATCATCGCCCTTGGCTACCCGGAAGCAGACCTAACTGCCCCGCGTAAGAGCCGCTATGAGGATGACCGGGTACATTTTAACCAGTGGTAAATTTTCCAGACGAAACCACGAGCATTCCTGCTTGATACTTTACCATATTGCTCCTCTTTCATCCAAGTGGAACAGACTGTGCAAAACAGACTTTCCAGCACGTTTTCGTTCTTTTCTATTATAACACAAACCACTTCATGGCTTCAAAGGTGATTTTCCACAAAGTTTGCATCGTGCAATATGCGCAGAATGACCCGCAGATTTCTTGTGCAAAAGTACCTTTGCAAATTGGGCAGAGAATCGGTATAATGATTTCGTACAACGAGTGGCACTCATGCGTAAGACCGGTTGCATGAGTGCCACTCG
>ERZ506753.404-NODE-404-length-38764-cov-5.366530_pt1 | contig 38764 bp, 60 predicted proteins | sample MGYA00513044_ERZ506753 | MGnify/ENA metagenome assembly ERZ506753 | reverse complement strand
TCTTTCCCTACACGACGCTCTTCCGATCTCTTGTTGCAGACATACTCCCCAATGACCGCTCGCCCTCCGTTACAATGGCAGATCATCCCATTCGGGCATCTGTAAGACAGATTCCCCGCCGTCACGTACAGGTAGGCCTTAAATGGCGTCGCCAGCTTTGGCCTGGTCTTCCGTACCTCGATGGTTTTCTCTCCGCTGGCGATCTTCTCCACCCACTTAGGGCGGATGCTGATAAGGACTGCCTTACTCATGGCTTTCCCTCCCATGGCGTTTCAAGCCATTTTTTAATTTCCTTCCAAGTTTCGGGCATGGTCGAAATGCCAGCAATGTGTTTCATTTCTGCATCGCTCCGAAACTTGCACAGAAGGCCGATCAGTTCGTTGTCCGTCATGCTCCGGATCCGGTCGGCGACGGTAGCGGGCCACGTGCGATACGGGCACTTTTCGATTGCGGCGCAGTTTTCAAAGTCATAGCCCATCTGCATGGGGCAGTTTTCACCGGTGCACTTTTTCATCACTTACCCTCCCTTTCAGTTTGATTCCATTCGCCTGCTCCACTCTCGTCCAGCCGCCTGCGCCTTGTCCAGCTCCGACAGTGCCCGATTCATAACATCCTGCGGGATATCCTTAATGGGCTTGCCATCGTATGGGCGAAGGAGGTCAAAATAGGCTGCATAGTGCTTTCGTTCTTCGTCAATCAGCTTCACACACCTTTCGTGGTGGGCGTCGTTGCGCTGGAGCCTAATTCGTCCCAGCGCACGATCCAAATAATACGGGCCTGTCTTCATGGCCAGCATTTCTACCACTTGCAGCAGTTCCGCCTTCGTCAGATCACTTGGTTTCAGCATTTTCCACCTCCGGCCCTTCCGGCAGCACCGCCAGCCGACCGGCTCTGTCGGCCTCCATCAGCGCAACAATGCGTTTGAATGGCACGCCCTTACTGATAGCCTCATCCTCAAACGTCTTGTAATTGGCGCACATCGCAGGTTCCAGGCCCGTGTCCTCATATTGCATGAGCCTGCCACGCAGTTCTGCGTATGACCATGCTGCGGTATATAGCAGGGCAAGCAATCCTGTTGGCTCATCAGGACCGTCCAGTAAAAGCTCACCCATCGCATAGTCTACGCCGTCATCATCTGTTGGGAAGTCCAAGTCCGGCAGTAAAATCTTTGCGGCTTTGCGGATAAAATCGTAGAGCCGGATGTCCGGGTAATCCGGACCATCACCTCCGCCCCGTACCCACGTCTCGGAGTCTTTGATGTAAAACAGATTCAGGGCGGCATCAAGGTTGTTATCCGGGCAATTAGTTGTCAGTCTTTTCATTTATTTTTCCTCCTCCGGCGGCTCCGGCCTTTTTAGCTCAAACTGACTATATGGCATAACACACAGCTTCTTGGAATCGCAGTCAGCCATGCCGCTTACGGTGCCCTTGCAATGAGCGCAATACTGGCACATCCACGTCTTTCCGGCTTTGGTAACATCCGCAATTATCGACATAACATAGTTGCGTTCAAGCATCAGTTGTCTATTCTGCCCCCGCAGCTTCTCAATTTCCTGCTGGAGCGCCGCGATGTGTGCGTTTTGATTCTCCAGCCGGTCAGCGGCTGCAAACAGGTCTTTCTCCAGCCCTCCCAGCGGATCCATCATGTCCCCATTTTCCCACCAATCTGCGTGCTCACGCAGCGCATTTACGAGTTCTTGATCTCTCAAAATGGCAGCTCTCCTTCCTCATCCTCCGGGATCTCCCGGAAGTCCCCTGACGCAGGCGGCGTGTCCGATTCGGACCGCTTGCTATCGCCAAAATACACATGCTCCGCCACCACTTCAGCGGAGCGCCGGTTGTTCCCGTCCTTGTCCTTCCAGTCCCGGATCTGCAAGCGGCCCTCCACCACGGCCATGCGGCCCTTGGTGAAAAACTTGCTCACGAAGTCCGCCGTGGAGCGCCACGCCACGATGTCCACGAAGTCCGGCTCCTTCTCGCCGGACTGGCCCTTATAGTCCCGGTCGACCGCCAGAGAGAAGGACGCCACAGCGGTTCCGTTTCCGGTATGCCGCAGCTCCGGGTCACGGGTCAAACGCCCCATCAGTACGATATGATTCAGCATGATTTCTCCTTTTTCCAGCGGCCCGGCATGTAGCGCCGCCGCCTGTCCTTGATATACTCTACCATGTCCTCCCGCTCTCTGTAGGACGGCATGGCCGCCAGCTCTGCCCGATGGATCTCATCATAGGCCGCCCACTGGGGGCAAACCGCCGGATCATGGCACCCGATCCGGCGATCCGGGCAGTTTAGGCACGGAGGCGCGATCATAGGGCCACACCCTTGGCCGCTACCGTCAGAAGGATCACGGCAGCCACGGCGGCCGCCAGAGTCAGCACCGGGAAGACCCGGCTGCGGCGCTTTCCGCGCCCTGTATATCTCATGTGTCCGCTCCTTTCCCTGCCGCTGGGACAGGCGGCAGCCGCATCCACCAAACCACGGGGGCCTGGGCCTCAATGCCGCCTGGCATCATCCAGTGTTGGCCATCCCAGTCAAAAAACCGTTTCAGCAGCTTCCCGTCACCCAGGTCCACATAGGCCGCAAACTCTCCCGGCTCCGCCGGAGTAGTGCTGCCGGGCATCCATCCGGCGATCATCAGCTGGCCCTCCGGCAGCGTCGGCGGGGTCAACTCATCCGTCAGGCCGTAGAGGTAATCAGTGCTGACGCCAAAGCACAGCGCCAGCTTGGCGATTTTCTCCGATCCGCACATGGAGTTGTTCTCGCACGCGCTGTACGTTCCGGGGAACTCGTCAATGCTCTGGGCAAATTCCTTCCGGGTCATGCCGGTCTGGATCCGCAGCTCCTTCACCCGCTGGCAGAAGGTCGGAACCATCACCTTGTAGTCCAGCCTTGGGTCCTTCGCCGCCGGATTCAGCGGCGGTTTTTCCGGCTGCTCCACCGGCTTTTTCTCCACATACTTGCAGGCCGCCGGGCAGGTGTCCCGGTCCAGACAGGACAGGCAGCAGTTGGAGCCGTGCCACTCGCCGTATCGGTAGTCATGATCGTACATCCGCTCCGCATTCTCGCACATCCGGCCGGTGTGCTCACACTTCCGGCGCGTCACTGTGTAGCAAGTGGAAAACTTCCGCACCTCGTTGATGGTGCAGCTCCGTCTCTTGTCGATGATCCAGTCCAGCAGCCGGTATTGCTCGTCGATGTCCATCCGGGCGATCTGCAAGGCCGCTGCCTCTGGGATCTCGTCCCGCTTCCAGCGTTCCACCAGTCCCGGCACTTTCAGGCCGTTCTTGATGGCCGACAGGTTGGCGATTTTGGTGGCTTTGACTTGCAGGGCCTCCGCCACATAGTCCCGGATGCGCCCCGGAAGCTGCTCACCGGCCTCCCGGCGCTTGATGTAGGCCTCCGTCAGACGCTCCGCCTCATCGGCCAGCAGGGCATTGGACTTCACCCGCTGGCGGTTGGCCTCGATCACCGCCGCCTGCTCCTGCCCCTCCGACATGGGGGGCAGCACCCGGCAAAGCACGGTTGCCCACTGATCCGGTGTTTCCGTCTCCCGGAGGGCCTTAATGGCAGCCAGACGGCTGTGGCCGGAGATCAGACGATAGCTACCGTCACCGGCGGGGACCACCGTAGGCGGCTCCAAAAGGCCGTTGGCCCGGATGGAGTCCATCAAGGCCCGCAGCGCTTGAGAGTCAGGCGTCGGGTAAAAGTTCCGGGGATTGTCCCGGATATCGTCAACCGGGATCTCCATCATGGTGTCCGCCACGCCGGCCAGCTGCTCGCCTAGCACGTCCATCACGTTAAATTTCCGCTTTTCCATCCTCAGCACCTCCCGGAGATCTCTTTCACCAGCTCGGCGTAGTCCTTGCTGGCCGCGCAGTAGGGACGGGCCACCGGCAGCGGGACCTTCTGGAAGGTCGCGCTGGGCACGGCCTTGGAGAACCGAATCACCGTCTCAAACACCGGCAGCGCACCGCTCCGGATGGCCGCGAGGGCCTCCTTTTCGTCCGCCATGTGGGTGAACTGCGTCACCAGCACGCCCAGCACCGACAACCGGGGGTTGATGGCCCGCATGTGCTGGAGCTGCTCCGCCAGATTGGCCATGCCGCCGGTGGAGTAGTAATCCAGCCGGATGGGGATGATCACCTCATCCGCAGCGGCCAGCGCCGCCGTGCAGGCTGCCGACAGCGCCGGAGGGCAGTCGATCAGGATAAGATCGTAGGCGTTGTCCTGATCCGCGTCCTCCTCAATGGCGTCCCGCAGATCCGCGATGGCCCGCTGCATCCGGCCTACGCCGCTCTGGGCCATGTGCCGGTCTGCCACCAGCAGGTTGATGTCAGAGGGGATCAGGTCGATCCCGTCAAAAATGGTGGGCGTCACAAACTCCGGATAGTACCCGGCGCCCTCGGTCAGGAGGGCCAGCGTGTCCGCGCCCTCATCCGCGTCGATCCCGAAGGACATGCTCAGATTGCCCTGACTGTCCCCGTCAATCAACAGGATCCGCTTGCCCTGCTTCGCCAGCAGATACGCCAGCGTGGCGGTGGTGACGGTCTTGCCGACCCCGCCCTTGAAATTCAATACCGCGATTGTTTTCATGTTCACCTTTCCCCCTTGTGTTTGCGTCAGACCGCAGTGCTTACGGCCTTAAAATGCGGCTGGCCCCGCCAGTTCTTCGGCTGCGGTTCCAGTTTCGTCCAGAAGGCCTCCCGCCAGTTGTAGCCAGTGATGGGACTGCGGAACTCCACCGTGTAGTACCGCCCCGCCGGGTGGATGTAGATCACCCGCGCCGTGATCGAGGCCAGCGTGGACGTGTCCAGCCCGCTGGTCGCCTCCAGCGTCGGCTCGATGCTCAAGATATCTCCGATTTTCATGTTTTCTTTTCCTCCGGGAAAACCTCGTCAATGTCACCGCGATCCTCCACAAGCTAGCTCCATCTGGACGCCGCGTCCCTCCCAGCCGTAAGCCCGCTTAGGGTCCCCGGTCTGATCCTGAAAGAAACGACGGGATTTCTTGTCGAAGTCAAGCCACTGGTGTCTGTGGGAGCCGTAGTCCCGGTTCTTCAGGATCTGCAGCAGAGGCTTTTCCTTGCCGTCCGTCTGATGGGTGGTGAGAAAAAACACATTGTCTGCCCGGTTGGTGATGTCTCCGGAACCGCTGACATCGTCTGAGGTGATTTTAGCGTTATTGTCACTGGTAGATTTCCGAGGGTGCACCACCAGATGGGTGTGGACACCCCGGCGCTTGGAGAAGGTTACCAGCATTTGCGTGAATTTTGACTGCACACGGTTGAAGTCCCGCTCTGTGGAGTTGTCAAAGTCCACGGACATGATGTTATCGACCAGAAATACATCTGCGTTGTAGCGCATGTGGGCGTACTCAAACTGCCGCAGAATGGTCTCCGGATCGTGCCGGGTGTTGCGCTCCAAGTCAAAGAGCCAGAATCGCTCGTTGAGCCACTCGGAGATCTGCTTGTCCGCCAGAGCGTCCGCGGATGCCAGTTTTTTCCCAGTGGCCTGATCCGTGATGTACCGGATGTGCTCGGGACCCGCCGCTTGCAGATATGTCCACTCCCGGAACTGCTCCTTCGGCAGCTCACCGGAATACGCGCAGACGGTGTGTCCTTGATCCAAAGCCTCTAAAAGCATCTGGCTCAGCAGCGTGCTCTTGCCGATGCCTCGCTTGCCGGTCCAAACGGACAACTCCCCGGAGTAAAACCCGCCGATGCTGCTGTCAAGCACGGAAAACCGGGAGAGGGTCCGGGGAATCTTGCTCATGTCCCGCCGGGGGACTTCCGCCAGATTCAGCAAGCCATAGGCGGGCAGCTCCTCCGCTCCGGATAGGATATCCGGGAGGTGGGCCGCTCCGTACAGGGCCACATAGTCCTCAACGGTCTTACAGTTCCGCCAGCCGGCATCGGTAACGACGTATATACAGCTGGCCGGGAGCCGGGGGCGCAGTTCCGCCACCATCCGCTCTCTGGCGATAGCGTTGGCGGTGACGATCACCAGATAGGGGAACGCCTCTAAAAACGGACGGCAGCGCACCACATCATCCCAGCTGCACCCCAGTCCAAGGCACACGGCATTCTCCCGAATAGCCGCCGCCTCCACAACGGTATCGCAGATCCAGAGACCTTGCGGTTTTTCCGGATCAATAAAAGCCGGTGAGAAGGTCAGGTATTTGCTGGCCTGCTCCATAGCTGCTTTAAATTCCATCCGTGTCACCTGCCTCCCAGCTCTCACCGCCCCGGTCCGATTCGGACCGCCCCGGCAGCTCGTCCTCCCACCGGCGGCCGTTGAGCCATGTGGCGGGATAGGGGATGTACGCCCCGCCGTCCCGGGTCCACTGCTCACAGGCTGCCTGTGCCTTCACCGCCCGGAGAATGGTTTCCACCAGCGCCTCGTCCGGCTTCAGTTTCGCCCAGGCCTTCCGCGCCCGCTGCTTGTCCACATGGCGGGGATACGCCGACCAAAACAAATCGAAGTGCGCATCTGCGCAGGGGGCTATAGGGGTATTTTTATTATTATCTTTTATACATTTAAAGGGGGGTGAAATTTTCTTCACCCCTGGGGTGCAGATTTTTTCAGGGGTGAAATTTTCTTCACCCCCCTGCGCATCGTCCGGGACCGATGCCAGAGAGCGCCCAATATAAATCCGCCGACCGGTCCGCACCGTGCCGCTTTTATCCGGAGGAAGGGGGCCGTTATCCGTGTGAATGTGTCCCCGCTCTTGCAGCTCCGCCAGCATAGACTGGACCGTCCGCTCAGACAGCACCCGCACGGAGCCGTCCTCGTCCACGGCAGTCATGTCCTCGATCAGCGTTGCGTTGGTTGCGTAGCAGAATCCCACCCGGTTGGCCCGCCGCGCGATCCGTGCGTATAGGATCAGCGACCGGGGCCGAAGCCCCGGATCGTCCAAAACCGGGCCGGGGATCCATGCCCCATAGCCGCAGTCATACCTTGCCATATTGCCCCCTTATCTTTCCAACCAGCATCGCAGAAGTTCTTCAAACAGACGTTCATTCTTTTCATATACAAAGATTGCTTGATTACTCTTAGCGGTTCTGGGAGATCCCCAGAAGCATTCCGGATTCTGCGTTGATTCAGAAATTGTTTGAACAAGCTCATCTGCCAAAACAGAGCATAATTTCCCAGCGAAATAGTCATCTTTTAAAGCTTCAAACAACTGCTGTTTTGCAGTCCTATACTGATGCATTTTGATTCCGCGCTGAGAATCTCCTCTGCTACACGGCTGTTGGCCAGCATCTATAAAATTCTTGTAAAGCCTTTCAATATCCATTTCTTTCACCTACCAATTGATTGTTTTATTAACTGCGTCCTGCTGCTGCTCTTTTGTCATCCGAGTATAAATTGCCGTTGTTGAAACGCTGGAATGTCCGAGAACATCAGCCAGCAGAGATAGGTTGTTATTACGCCGCAGAAACTGAATTGCAAACATGTGCCGAAAAGAGTGTGGATGCATGACTTTTTTATCAATTCCATACCGTGCAGCGAACGTCATAAGCATTTGTGAAACGCCTCTGGTCGTGATTGGGCCTCCGTCTCTTCCAACGGCAAGAAAATCGTCCGGCTCAAAACTCGAATAATATCCATCAGCTTCATTCAGAAATGACTTCGGAATGTAAATCCTTCTAATTTTTCCTTTCGTCCACATTTCCGCGTATCCTCTTGAAAAATCTGTTTTTTTAAGCCGCACATACTCACTCACACGGGCGCCAGTTGAAGCAAGCAACTTGATATTGTAATACCAGCGCATATTTCCATCATTTTTCAATCCATCCAGCAGCTTTTTGTAGTCTTGTTCGGATATAACATTACTAACAGCTGTAGCCTGATGGACGCGCATCGTCTTGACTTTGCTTCCATCATCGTGGACCATCCCGCAGAACGAATTAAAGGCATTGAGCTTAATGTTGATAGATTTCGCTTTCAATCCTTTTTCTTGCAGTTCCCGTTTCCAATCGAGGCCGTTCTTCTTTGATATTTCCGCAAATGATGAAAAGAACTGTTCCATCGCAGTTATGTAAGCCCTTACGGTATTATCAGATAGCTCTTTGTCCTCTAAATGCTCACGGAAAGACTCTATTTGAGTTTTGCACGCCTCACCGCTTCGTCTTTTGCCCACGGGTGTTCATCCCCTCCTCTGTTGTGAAATCTTGCCTGAATATCGTCGTAGTGTTTTTGACAAACCTTTTTCCCTTCTAAAGCCGGAGAATCACAAAACCAACACAGCCCATTTTTAATACGTTCTCTACGAGGGTCTCCGCGCAATGCGCGTTGTTGCTTCTCTTTTTCATGCCTTCTCTGATGTTTCATATAGCACTCAAGGCACAGTTGACCTTTTACTGCCGCTTTGCCACAGATTGGGCATAATCCAGCGGATATACGGGCATCCCGCTTTTCTTTTCTTCTCTGGTAATAGTTGCGTTCCCTTTCGAGGCTCCTGTATTTTATGTTATTTAGCGTCGCTTTTTCTAAACATTCTGGGCACTTTTGGCGCCCGTTGAATGCATCACGCTGTCCGCAGGAAACGCATATTTTATGCTCTATATACCATTGGCGCAGAGGAACGCTATTGCTCATGCGATCACCTCAAATTCCACAAATTATACGGAAATCTACGTTGCCCTTCGCAATCCGCCAATACCACTATCTCTCCATCCGATCCACGATCCGCAGCGGGATCGCCGCCACCGTCGCCACGCCGACAACCATGAAAAACATTGCCCAACCGGTCACAGGGATGCGCCCCCTTCCCGGCAAAAATTAGGGCTTGCGTGCAGCGTGGATCTTGTGCTATAATTGAAACATCCAGTGGTTGATCCAATACCACACACTTTTTCCCCTGAACGCTCTGAGGTTGCCGCCTCGGGGCGTTCTTTTTTTGCGCCTGAGTAGATCACCTGATAGATGGCCGCCATGGTATCCCTCAGCTCCAGGACGATGTCATCAAACTCCGGCCGCTCAGCCTCGTCGATCACGCCGTCCTCCGCGATCCGGAGCAGGGCGTCCAGCCGGCCCGTCGCGTCTTGCAGACGGTTCCGAAGGGCGATGCTCGCCATTGGCAGAGGCCTTGGCGTCACCTCCGGCATTACGCCCAGCGTGTCCGTGGCCTGCGCGTGCTCCAATGCCAGCCATGGGCAGCTGTACACCTCCACCATCTTGGCCACCGTCTCGTCCTTGGGCACCGTCTTGCCGCCCTCGTACTGTTTCAGACTTTCCGGGGACAGTCCAAGCAGCTCCGCTGCACGCTCCTGCGTCAACCCGGTACTCAGCCTTGCCCTCTGGTACAAATTCGGGTACTTTCGTTCCATTGTCTTTTCCTCCTTCCTGCGCTACCATGTAACCATCCAACGTGCCAATGGTACAATGGGGATGATGTAGCGCTTCCCAACTTTCTTGGCCGGGAAGCCGTCATTGTGGACCAGTGCATCCCAGTCCAGACCCAGCAGCTTGCAGGCCTCGTCCTTGGTCAGGACCTCCTGCTCCGGGAATTTGGCCTGTAAGGATTGCAGCTGATCCCGGAAGCTCTCACGCTCTCGTGCCATGTCCGTTCCTCCCTTCTCACGCGCTCTCCGTCCGCTGGACGATCTCCTCGATGGGGACACCGAAGATCAGCGTCATGCGGAAAACTCTCTCCAGCTCCGGAGTCCGCTGGCCCAATTCCCACTTGCTCACCGTGGGCACGGTGACGCCCAGCTGATCCGCCAGCGCCTTCTGGGTCATCCCGGCAGCCGTCCGCAGCTCCTTGATTCTGTTAACGATCATAATTGCTCCTTTCCCGCCTTGACGGCGTTGCCCCGGTGTGGTATATTGTCCTTGGGGCTATGTCCTCTATGGCTATAATATACTCGTAACTTTAGTAACCGTCAAGCTACTTTCGTATATTTCTTAATTTTCGTAACTTCTGCCGAATAAGGGGCGTGTGAAATTGTGTTTTATGACAATTTCATAAAGGCATGCAATTCTGCCGGAAAATCTCCGTCAGCCGTAGTTGTTGAGGCTGGAATTAGCAAGCCAGCTGTTACCCGCTGGAAAAAAGGGCAACAGCCAACAGACGCATCACTGCAAAAATTATCAGACTATTTTGGGATCTCCAAAGCGGCGCTTTTGGGGTCAGAAAAAAGCCCGTCCCCCGAAGGGGACGAGCGTCCGGAATGCTGGGACCTGCTTACCCGCGAGGAGCGGGAGAAGGCGCGGGAGTATATCGAGATGCTAATAGCTGCGCGAGGTAAGCGTTGACTTGCTCACGCTCCTCCGGCGTCAACTGGCGATAGAGCGCCAGGGTCATGTGGTCGCGGTCCGAATCGGACACCGTGCGGGTGATCTGGTTGCTCATGGTGATGCCTCCCAAACATATATTCAAGGCCCAAGCCTCGGGCCTAATTTTAACAGATTGGATGTGGACGACATGAAAAGAGGATTCTTAGCCGGAGTTCTGGCCACGCTGCTGCTCATGTGCCTGGTTGGCACGGCAAGCGCTACCAGCGGCAAAGTGCAGCAGGAGATCGAATACCGTGATATCAAGGTATCTCTGGACGGTCAGGTACTGGATCTGCGGGACGCCAAGGGCAACACCGTGGAGCCCTTCATGTTCGCCGGAACGAACTATATCCCCGCCCGCGCTCTGGCGGAGTCTCTGGGCCTTCAGGTGGCGTGGGACGGCTCCACCGCTACCGTGGTGCTGACACATCCGGAGGCATCCAAGCCTACCTACATCACCCGCACCGGCAGCAAATACCACAGCGATCCCCATTGCAACGGCGGCACCTACTGGGAAGTGCCTTACAGCACCGCCACCGGCATGGGTCTGACGCCCTGCGACAAGTGCGTCCACTGACCTATGGGCTGGAGATATCGCAAAAGCGTAAAAGCAGGCCCGTTTCGCCTGAACTTTAGCAAATCCGGCATAGGGTACAGCGTCGGAAGCAAACGCTACCGCGTCGCCAAAACCGCCAAGGGCACCGTCCGGGAAACCGTCACGCTTCCCGGTGGCCTGTCCCATGTGACGGAGCACAAAATTGGCAGCGGCGCAAAAAACAGCGCTCCCCAGCGCCGCCCCCGATTCCGGGCAAAGATCGTCTGGGGCGTACTGTTTCTCATAAGCGGCGCGGCCTATGGCGTCAAAGATCCGGAAACGGCATGGTTGACGTGCCTCGTGGGAGCCGCTTTGATTGGCTGGGGCGTGTACATCCGCAGAAAACTCAAAAATCCGGAACGTCCTGTTGCTGAGACGTCGGACGAAGATGAATAAGTAAGTGCCCCCATCGCCTCTGCAACAAGCGGCGGGGGCACTTTGCGTTTCCGGCAGAGGGGGCGTCTGCCTGTCCGCAAGAAAACCGTACCCCAAATGGGCTGGGCAGCGCAATGCCCAAATTGGGGAAATGGGCAATATACTGCCGGATCGAATTTGAGACTTTATCTGCCCATATTGGGAAATTTGACACAGGATGGTGATTTTTTGACGATTCAAGACTTATGCAGAGATAAAAAAGCCGCATTGCACATGACGGCTCAAGACATCGCGGACAAATCGGGTGTGCCGCTGTCTACCGTCAACAACTTTTTTGCAAATGCGTCAAAAGCGCCGTCCATCAATACCGCAGGGCCGATCTGCGCTGTCCTGGGGATTTCCATAGATGAGTTTTTTGACATCGGGGATCACTATACAGCCACCGAAGAAACCTTGCAGGCTGAAAAAGTCGGCCTTGAAAAGCGCTTGTCCAATAAACGGCAGATCATTACGATGATGGAGCAGGGCGTCCGCATCCGGAACCGGATTATTGCCGCTCTGCTGGTGCTCCTGTGTCTGGTTGCCATGTATGCGCTGTATCTGGACTTCCATTGCGTCCAGATCGGCTTCTGGCGGGAGTAACCCATGGCAAGATACCCGAAATACTACGTCCGGCCTGACGGCCTCCACGAGACCATCCTCCGGATCAACGGCAAGCGTAAGGCCTTCCGGGGGAAGACCGACAAAGAGGTCTGGGAGAAGGTCAAGGCCTTTGACCGGGAGGCGGACCGCATCGAAACGGAAAAAGCCGCCGTATTTGAGAAAATCGCAGACGCATGGTGGTCGGAGATCGAACCGACCTTAGAGCACAATACCCAAAAAAGCTACCGTCCGGCGCTGGCCCGGGCCAAGACGGAATTTGCCGGGAGGGCACCCGGCGAGATCACCGCGAAGGAGATCGACCAGTATATCAAGGACTTCGCCGCCACCCGCGCCCGGAAAACCGTGGTGACCCAGTTGCAGATCATCCGCCAGATCTTCCGCAAAGCCGAAGTGGATGGCGTTATAAGCTACAACCCGGCCAGCGCCGTGAAGCCGCCCCGGAATCTGACGCAGACCCACCGGGACGCGCCCCCTCCGGAGCAGATTGAACTCATAAAAAAAGGCGCAGGCCTCCCCTTCGGCCTGTTCGCCTTCCTCGTTTATTACACCGGCTGCCGCCGTGGTGAGGCGCTGGCCCTCACCGGCGCCGACATCGACCGAAAGAAAAATCTTGTGCACATCAAAAAATCCGTGTATCATGTAGGCAACTCGCCCCACATCAAGCAGCCGAAGTCTGACGCCGGATGCCGGGACGTTCCGCTTCTTCCGGCGCTGGCTAAGCTGCTCCCCAAAAAGCTGGGGAAAGGCTACCTGTTCGCGGAGCCGGACGGCAGCCTCCTGACAAACGATCACTTTACCTCGCTGTACGATGCCTACCGGGATGCCAGCGGCGTCACCGTCACGGCGCACCAGATCCGCCACGGCTACGCCACCGCCCTGCTGGAAAGCGGCGTGGATCCTAAAACGGCGCAGGTGCTCCTTGGCCACGCCCAGCTGTCCACCACCATGGACATCTACACCCACGTCCGGGACGGCCAGCTGAAGGCCGCTGCGGAAAAGATGGAGAAAGGCTTCTGAACACATATTTTCCGGCTGAACACAGTTTTGAACACAGAAACCCGCAGGCTGTTGAAAACAGTCAGAAAGAATAGGGTTCAAATCCCTCCTTCCGCGCCAAATGAAAAACCGTTGGAATTGCTTGTAATGCTTGCAATTTCAACGGTTTTTCGCTGTTTTTAACTGGCTGTTAGAGCCGGATAGAAACGGTTATAAGGGGATGTGTGAACACAGTTCCGAACACAGTCGGCCCTACTTTCCCGCTTGGACGATACCGAAATAGTAGGCAGCCAGCTTGTCCCGAAAACCAGGACCGTCTTTGTCAAACAAAAATGCTTGCGCCATCTCGCCAAAAAAGCCAACGGTCTTGATCCCATAGTGCAGCGCTACCTCGCTGTAGTCGGCGTACATCATATTTACGGTGATCCACCAGCACCACGGGGGTACCTGCTCTGGAGAGATCCCCATGCTGTCCGCCAAAGCGCTGGTCTGCTCAATAGGCCAGTGCGGGCCAGTGGTGCCGTCAGAGTTTTCCAACCCCGCCGCCCATTTTTCCGCTTCTGCCTTGGTAAAATCCATTTTCCAGCGGAGTAGCATGTCCCGTCTGGTCAAAGTTTTTTCCGCCGATGCGGTAAGGTTGAGCTGAGATCGGATCGCGTAAAGGATCGACAACCGCTCATAGTTTTTCCAACTGGACGGCTCAGCCTCCAGCCGTTTGATCCACAAGGACAACTCCTGCTCATCGATCATGGGGCCGCACCCCCTTATCCCTCCACGGCGTCCATGCAGCGCTGGATCGCGCTACGAATGGTATCATCATCGGCATCGTCCAGCATATCCCGAAGCTGACGGCGCATGGCCTCCCGGCCGTCGTCGCGGCTGTAATGGCCTCGGACGTAATGCCGACGGGCATAGGAGCTGCCACGGCTGTAGCCACGCAGATCATCGTCCAGATAGCGCCCGGAATAGCCGCGCTCGTCCATCGCCTCGATCTTGTCGATGTTTTTGATGGTGTCCGTCAGCTTGTGAGCGATATCCAGATCACCGGCACCCAGTTCGCCCTTGCGGATCAGTTCATCAAGCTCTTTGCAGAGCATATCCCGCAGTTCATACATAGATTTCATTCCCATTGTGTTCTCCTTTCTCAGCAAACTCTGGTAATGATAAGGTTCGCGTTTCTCACGTCAATGTCCTCGCCACTAACGTTGCGGATAGACAGCGACGCGCAGCAGCCCTTTGTAACGTCAACGTACTCGGATGCAGCCACGTTAAAAAATGCCCCCGCCGCTGCGGGCGTCACCGTCGCAACGGAGGACGGGAGCGGCTCACCGTCAACCGCAATGGCAACGGAGATGGGGCCGGGGGTTCCGCCGGTGCTTACGGCAATATTGCCGATAAAGTCCACTTTATAGCGGACGCGGCACTGAGAACAGTTACCACGGAGGTTAAGCAGGCCGGAGCCTGCGCGGTGCGTCACAAGGCCCTTGGTGCAAGGGATCGGTGCCTCGGTAAAAAGCACGTTCTGGTTTGCCGCTACAGTTTGCGCGGCAACAGCAGTGTATTCAGGCATAAAAAACTCCTTTCATAAAATCAGCGGCAGGGCTATTGCCCCGCCGCTTTGGTTTAGTATCGGCATGGGGCCGAACATTTTCGTGAGATCACGAAAAAGCTACGCTATGCAGTTGTCAGCAACCGCATCCGGCAAACTGGTTGCAGCAATAGGGATTCTGCACCGTGTAGGCCGGGATGGGAGAAGGACGGAGCTGAGACACCAGATAGCTGTTCTGTGCCGCCTGAGATGCGGCCAGCTTCAAACCCTGGTTCTCGCTCTGGAGATCCTGCAGCTTGCTCTGGGTCAGGAAATCGAGGATCGCGCGGCTGTTGCTGTTGGCGTTGTCGATGATGTCCCGCGTTGCGGTCTGGATGGTGTTGCGGGTGTCGCAGCCCTGCGTAGCCATGTCATACCGGAGCTGTGCCGTGTCGGCCCGCTGGTCGCAGCAGCACTGCTGGGCCTGCATCTGCATGGCAGTCAACTGCTGCATGAGAGCCGCCTGCTGGTTGCTGCGGGAAAGCTCGGCCTGTGCAAAGCCGTTTGCCATCGCCATGTTGGTGCCGTTGACAAGCTGCGCCTGCTGGTAAAATCCGTCGCAAAGGCCCTGATTTACACTGTCGATCTTGCGCTCGACATTGGCAAAGTCAGAGGTCAGCACATAGCCGTCGACCACGCCGCCGCCATTGCCGCCGTTGTTGCCCCAGCCGTTGCCGCCCCAGCCGCAAAAAACAAACAAAAACAGGATAATGATCCACCATGCACCGTCACCGCCCCAGCCAAAGCCGTTTCCGCTGCCGGAGGTGTTGGCGGGAGCCACAGGCATGGTCATCGTCGGCATACCGTCAGATAGAGACATAATATCTCTCCTTTCAAAATTTTATCAATCAAATCGTGGCCACGATTTTGATTACCGCAAAAAGCTCTCAAATTGCTTTGCCATTTCTTGCAGCTGGTTTAACTGCTGCTGGCTCATTTTGCCGGATTGCAGCAGCTTTTCCACCTCCGCTTTTGGATCGCCCTGAAACGTGGCGCGGAACTGGTTAAATTGCTGCATGAGCCGCTGGAATTGGCCCATCGGCCCCGGCATCTGACCGCCGCCCATGGCCTTAAAAAAAGGATTAGCCATCAGCGTCAGCCTCCTTTACTTTCTTCGCGGGCTTTTCTTTGCCCCGAATTTCGCCCACAATCGCCGCCAGACGGTCAAACTCCTCCCGCGTGACAAAATCCACGGCCTTAGCCTGCGGTGCGGCAGGCGGCGTCTGAGAGCGCTCTACGAGGTCATAAATTTTAAGGGACGGTTTGCCGCTGGCGTCCGCCTGCTTGAGATATACCGTTGGGGCCGTGCTGTCCCACAACGCCACGGCGGCGTTAGGCGCGATCATCCAGTTGCGGGCTTCTTTCTCACCGGCTACCCACTGGACGCCGCTCTGCGCCACCGGGTTTTGCGGAGCCTGCGGCATCTGGGGCGTCATGGGCTGCATCTGCTGCTGGCGCATCTGCATGAGGTTATCCGGCATAGGCGGTGCGTAATAGGGATTTTGCCATCCGTAAGGTGTGTAAGCCATTTTAGTCATCCTCCTTGACCCAGTAATACAAGATGTTCTCATTGCTGCTGTCCCAGCTGTCCCAGATCATGCCGTCGCAGACGCAGACCACATGACCGGACAGCGCCAGAATATAGGTGCCTTTTGGGTGATCCTCCGCAAATTGCCCAACCGTGTAGCAGTCTGGGCAAGTGTCCGGCACGATATACCGCCGATATCCGATGCTGCGGAGATACCTCCCCCAACAAGCGTTTGCCGACGGCATATCCCCATCCAGATACCCTTGGATACAGAGCCGCAAATAAATTTCGCCCCAATCCTTGCCGGTAGCCTTTACGATTGCCCGCACGGTGCAATCCCCCACATTTTTCCCGCAGGGGTTGGGGTTGAAATGGTTATACATATTCCCTCCGGTCATCGTATAAAAGCTCAATCATGCGCACGTATCGTTCCAGCTCCGCCGGGTCGGTCCGCGCTATGATCTCTCGCGCCATCTCTGCCGGATACCCGCAGGCCAAAAGCCGCTCGTACATTGTGTGCGCCTCCTTTACACGTATATGATACAAAAAATCCGGACAGCCAAACTGCCCGGAAACTGCCTGTATTCTGCCCTCAAACTGCCCAAAAAATATTTTGTATTTTTTGCTTTTTCCTCTTGACATACCACTAAATTGGTGGTATTATAATAACAACAAGAGGGGCAAAGCCCAGGAGGAAAATAAAATGAAAATTACTGATGGAAAGAAAACCGTAGAGATCAAGATCCAGCGCTGGAATGGTTCCGGATACGATCCGGACTGGAGCCGCGATTATTTTACCGCCGGTTCCCTGCCCTATGATGAGGAAACTGATACTTATACCGTTGAGGATGTTGATTATTGCATCGAAATGGCCAACAACAGCACCTGCGAAGATGGCGCTTGCATCAAATATGACGAGGACGGAGTCCTTGTCCCTGACGAAGATATGGTTGTCTTTGTTGATGAACTGAATTAAGGAGGATATACCATGACTGACAAGCAGTTCAGCACCCTCTTTTTCGGTGCACTTGCCGACCAAGACCGGGACATGTATGTATCAGACTGGGCGCTATCTGACATCTGGGGAGATCCGGAAGGCGCTGACATCCCGGATGATCGGATCCAGTCTTTGGGAGCGTTGTGGGATGTGGCTCATATTACGATCCGCGAGATCAGAGCAGCCACTGGCTTGTCTCAGGTTGCTTTTGCCCAGCGCTTCTGTATCCCGCGCCGGACGGTGGAGAATTGGGAATCTGGGGCAAGCGCTTGCCCGGACTATTTGCGGATTTTGCTGGCGCAAGCCGTAGGGCTATACACGCGGGGCTAAAATATGCGGCTCAAGGCGTGCATAAAATGCGGGAAGCTGTTCCCCGCCACCAAAGTTGAGCAGCGTGTATGTGCGGAGTGTTTTGCGGCAGAGAGATCTACCACCATACGCCCACGGACTTGCCGCGAGTGTGGTGCGATCTTTGACGGTGGCCCTCGGGCTTGGTACTGCCCTAATTGCCGGGCCATCCGCAAAAAAGAGTCAGCTGCACGATGCCACAAAAGCGGAACAATCCGGCCTCTTGGCAGTATTGACCATTGTACGATCTGCGGGAAAGAGTATATTGTCAATTCGGCGCGCCAGCGGTACTGTAAAGACTGTGCCCCGGGAGCATATCGTCAGGCGGACCGCGAGGCATCCAAAAAATGGAACGAGGAAAATAATTATTATGAGCTGCGGGCACAGAAGCCGCGAAGAGGTCAAAAAGTCTGCGTGATTTGTGGAAAACCGATTTCCCCCGGAACCCCTCGAATCACATGCTCTGAGGAGTGTGACAGGCTCCGGATAAAATGGCATCAGGAGCGCACCCAAATCAGACAAGGGACCCGAAAAGCACCTACCACAGTCAACCGCTTGGACAAGGATTTTATGGCGCAGCGCAAGAAAAAGCGGGGAAAAAAATAAGGAAAGCCGTGTCCGATTCGGACACGGCTTTTCTTTATCCCTGCATATCATCCGCGATTTTGGCGTAGGCGCGCCGCCGGATCTTGGCCAACCCGTCCACGCTGACGTGGAGCAGCGCCGCCGCCTGTAGGCAGCTTTGGCCGTGGACATCCACCGCCAGCACCGCCGTTTCCTCGTCAGGCGGCAAGCCTACCAGCCGGACGGCCTGCGCCGCTCGGGCCGGGGCCATGGATGACAACAGCGCCCGGATCTCTCGGTTTGTTTTTTCCATGGGTTATCCAGACTTGCAGAGCGCGGATTAACCGCGTGGATGTTGTTGCCATCTTCTGGCCCTCCTTTCAGATGTTTAGCCCGTCCAGTCGGAGCGTTTCTCTCGCACGTCGATGTGGGTAAAGCCCTTCTTGGCGTAGATGCCTACGCCGCCCAAATCGGGCATCAGCGTCCGGGCGAAGGCCGCCACCGTCTCCGGTTTCTGGCCGCTGACGGAAATATCCGCCGCCATGCCATAGCAGTGCTGGCTGTGAGCCGCGCCGTTCACTTTGGCATTGTACTGCGGCGTGCGGTAGCCACTGTGGATGACCACCGGAGCGCCGAAGTGGGCGCGAATGGTCTCCAGCACCATCACCAGCCGGGGCGCCACCAAAACAGCGTCAGACCCGTCTCCACACGCAAACTCCCGCACCTTGAAATGCGCGGAGAGCTGCTTGCCCCCGGAGGCGGCTTTGCTGTAAGCGTGGATCTCAACCATGGTTATCCCCCCAGATCTGATACAGCGCCCAAACCATGTCGGCGCGGGTCACGGTCTCCCCGGCGTTGGCGTCCGTCAGCAGGCCGTGAGACTTCCCCCATGCGAGGGCTTGATCTTCCGCCTTAATTGCCGACCGCTCCCAAAACAGCAGCAGCGTAGGCACCTTCCTGGAGCTGGTCACCTTCCCGCCGGGGAAAATACCCTGGGTGGAGCCGCCGCCGTCCAGCATGAGGGCATCCACCACGCCCAGCCCCAGCAGTTTGTTTTGGAGCTGCTCACGGGTCAGGCTGGCCTTGTCGCACCACAGGCATACCTTGCCGTTGGGCATCCAGCCCACCGCCGTCCGGGCAGCAGGCCGGGCCACGTCGGCGGTCAGGCCCCGGTAGAGCTTGGACCCGCCCTTGAGGATCGGGACGCCGGAGAGGAAAGATCCTCCCCGGTCCGTCAGCATCTGCGGTTTGCCGTCACTGCCAATGGACACGCCCCAGTCCTGATACGCGTCCCGGCTGATGACCTTGCCGTCGATCACCGTCCAGCCCACCGGCTGAAACTTGCCGTTGAACAGATAGCCGTTGATGATGTGGGTGCAGCCGGTCTTGGCCTTGATCTGGGCCGGGGTCAGCTTGGCGGTGTTGTGGTAGATCTGCGCACGGGCGCAGTCGAACGTATCAACCATTGATTCTCACGGCCTTGGTGGCGTGGCCGTCCTCGTCAAAGGTAATGCGGTAATGGCCTTCCGGGACCCAGACCTCCTCCTCGGTGTTGGCCTTGGCGGGGTCACGCCGCATATAGTCATGCAGGTGCTTGACGTCCTCTGCAGGCGCACCGGGCCGGAAGCCCTCGGCCATCTCCGCCTCGGTCCAGTTGGCCACGCCGCCGTCGGGATTCAGGTGGAAGTTGGCACCGGCCTCCTTCAGCTCTGCGTTGATGGCCTCGATGGTTTTGCCAGCCTTGCAGCCCTCATTGATAATGTCAGCAAACTTCTTTTCCATAATATGTACTCCTTTCAAAATTCGGTTGATTCTCCAACCGTTTTCAACTGTTCTTGTCCTCCGCTACCCGCTGGGTCCCGAAATAGAACCCGATGACCACCGTGAAGATGGTCAAAAACTCGCTGCCGCTGATGCTCTCCCGCAGGGCCAGCACCGCGAACACCACCGTCAGGGTGATGGTCACCAGAGACTTCACCGCAAGCAGATTCCCCAGCCGTTTCTTGATGTTTTCCATGTCTCCTCCTTTCATCGGTCGCTCACATGCTCCAGATCCTGAATCCTGTGATTGATTACTTTAATCTGTTCCTCGATCACCGGCACCCGCTGGGCAAAGTTGTTGTGCTCCCGCACCTCGCGGGTCAGCTCGTCCAGTTTGGTGTCCGTGATCGCCTGCTGTTTGCCGTTGGCGATGAGCACGCCCATCAGCGTCAGCCCCCCTGTGATGAGGGCGCAGATTATCGTCTCCGTCATAACACACTCCTTAAAAGTTGCAGTTTTAAGGCGTCTATATGCTTTCCGATCAAAAAAAGCCGCCTTGTCATCCTTGACAAAGCGGCGTTGGCATGTATATAATGGGGCCAGTAAGGACGGCTCACTTTGGTCGGTGCAGGTCGTTCCCCAACAGATTTAGAATCCGTAGAAAAGCCGCTGCCGATTTAGGTGGCGGTTATTTCTTTAGGTCAACGCCTAATTTGATAGCCGCAATCACAAGCATAAGTAACGCAATGGTTTCTGCTGTGCTCATGCGGTCACCCCCCTTTACGGGGAAACAACCGTACCGTTCTTACTGGCGAACCCCATCATACACGATTCGCCTTGCTTTGTCAATTTTCTACGCCGCCCGCTGGGCGGCTTTTTTGTTACTCCACCTTCGCGGTGCCCCCAAACTCCGCAGGCACCAGCTCCGGCAAGCCGCACTCGTTGATGAGGATGTCCGCCACCTGCTTCTTCAGCTTCGGGGGCACATCCGCAAACTCCCAAGGCTTTTTCGTCTTGGGGTTGATTGCCTCCATGCAAATCTTGCTCGCATATAACATAGCCATCATTTCTTGATCTCCTTTCGATAAGTAAAAATATAGGTTCAGGGCCAGACCGGCCCAAAACTCACGCATAAACAACATCGCCCATCTCTAACAAGCAGTTTTCCAGGAATTCCTGTTGCTGTGCCTGCATCTGGAGCTGACTTTTCAGCTTGCTGTTCTCCGCTTCCAGCTTCTCAAGCCGCTCGTCCGTGGTAGGCGGCTCCGGCTCTGGGGGAGGCGGTGTGTACGCCCCGCCGATGGCCGCGCCGTCATACCCCGGCAGCGCCCCGATCTCTGCGGCAAAGTCCGCCTCGGCCACGATCATGTTGACAATCACGCCGTCCTCTACGATGCAGTATTCCATAGGCCGCCTCCTTTACGCCGCGGATTTCAGGTGCATCCGGATGCCGATGTAACCGGAATAACCATAAGAGCCAGAGCTGGTATTGTAATCACCATCTTTATCTTTTCCGGCACCATAGCCTCCGCTGCCGCCTCCGCCAGTATTGGCTGCACCGCCGACAATGCCATCTGTCGCACTGGTACCGCTATAATTTTTGCCTTCTCCTCCAGCGCCGCCGCCACCAAGGGATTTTGTTTCGGCAAAAGAGGTAAACGCTGTTGCAGTAGCATTGCTACCGTTTGAGCCGTTATCAGAATTACTGCCGCCATTTCCGCCGCTTCCACCGCCTTGAGATCCGCTTCCCCCGATGCCACCGGGTTCACCACTGCCCCCCCGGACCGGAGATAGCCCGGGATTTCCGCCAGCAGGGGCATCTCCCATAAAGGATGATTGACCGCCCGGATGCCCATCATAATCGAGGTATGTTCCGCCTTTCCCGCCAGCTCCAACAGTCGCTGGATATACTGTATTAGGTGATATTTCGACGCCTGTCTTTGTGATGGTGCCGCCTCCTGCTCCACCGCCTCCGCCGGGATATCCATATCCTGCGCCACCGCCACCGCCTCCTGAAGTTACGGAATAATCAATCGTACTCACATTCCCAGTAAACTTTACAGAGCGGCTGGACTTTACGCTCAAAAAATTATTTGTTGTCAATTTCCACGTTTTTGAGATGTTCGTTCCTTTAACTACGGTCAGGGTTTCGGAGTAGTCCTCCACGTCTGCATAACCGCTGACTTTCACAACCTGTTGTCCCTCGCCGATGTATCCGGTGGCCACGCCATTGGCGTCTGTGTACACTGCCTGTCCGTTTTCGCTGAGGATGCCCTGCACCAACGCATCCGGGATTGGCTTGCCGTTGGTATCCTGCACCGTCAGGGTGATGGCCGCCATGTCAGATTTGATGAGCTTCAGCTGACCCGCGATGCCCGCGAAGGCCTCATCCACCGTCCGGTCCGCCGCGCTGCCGAAAAGGGATACCTCTGTGGAATCCTGCAGCAACGTGGACTTCCTCAGTTCCGTGCCGGGGTCTGCGGGATCATCCTCCAGAGCCAGATACTCATGGCGCAGCAGACTACCGTCCTCCGCGTAAACGCCGTAGCGCAGCGCACCGTTTTCAAGGGCTTTCGTGGGTGTTCGGTCTCTCATGCTCTCACTCCTTTGCTCCCGCACACCGTCACGCCGCAGTGGCAGACGGCTGTGTGGATTTTACTTAAAATAGAATTCAAGGCCAGCAAAATCGCCTCGATGCTGTTGGCCTCCGCCGTTGTCAGCCGCCGCATGGTCTCTGGCACCCCCGGCGTCCCCTCCGGCAGCCGCAGCACTGCCCGCACCGCCGCCACGTTGGCCCGGTAGCGGGCCAGCAGGGATGCCGTGGGCACATCGCTTTTGTACCATGTGTAGGGGTCCAGCCCCTCGTTGGGGTCTTTAGGTCGTTCTACCACCGGCCCCGCTGTGAAGCTGCCGGTTCCGGCGTTGCCGTAAAACTTCTGCCCGATCAGATCGTAAAGCCCCACCGCCCCGCCAGCGTTTTTGCAGGGGATATAGTCCCGAATGATGGTATTGCCGTCATAAATCCGGCAATAATAGAGCGCCATCGTTGTTTTTTCCTGAATCCCTCCGGCGCGGTTATTTGCAAAAAGCGCCAGATTGTGTGGGACGGAAAATGTCGAAGCCCCCATAGCCAGAACAGTTGATCCGTCCATAGAGATGATGTTTTTATTGAAATCCACCTCATGCGGAGATCCGTTATTCAACCCGGAAATCGTTCCGGTTTCTTTTCCGTAATGGGTAAATCCAACGCCAAGCGCAAAGCCATTATCAACCCAATCAATATCTGCCCCAAACACTGTATGACTACCGGTTTCCGACGTAGATAGTTTTATGAGTACACGCGAATCTTGGTTTGGCTTGAACCCGGTATCGACATACTGCGTCCCGCTGCTTTGGATATACTGCACTTCCGCATACCCCTCCGGCAGACGGGAACTGGGCGTCACCGCCCGCTCAATTTTCACCCGTTCATACACCGGCACGTTGTAGCCTATCCTACGCAGCCGGGCCACCAGATCCTCCAGACACGCATCTACCCGGTTGAAATCAGTGGCATTGTAAAAACCCTTTGCGGTCTTATTCGACACATCCTCAAGCGTCCGGTCCGTCACCAATGTTGAAAAATCAAAAGCCATAATTCCTCCGTGTCCGAATCGGACCGCTACTTGCTGTAATACACCACCGCGCAGCCGGAAGCGCCCATCGCGCCATCCGCACCAACGCCAGGATAACTGTAGATTTTCCAATAGCTGTGAGAAAAACCGCCTTCATCTTCCCATGTTATTTTTTGCCGCCGGCCCTGTTCACCGCCCTTGCCGCCGGCCCCGCCGTCCCCGGTCCCCGGCCTTGGCTTCGCCACGCCCGTCCGGGCGAAGCTGTCGCCGCTGGCCACGTCCGTGTAGCCGTTATCGTAGCGCTTTCCGTTGGCGGAGGAATACGCCCCGAAGGTTGTATTTTCGCCAAAGGTCACTGGGAACTCTTGCCCATCGTTGATGTTGATGGTTCCGGCCCATACCAGACCGCCCAGACCGTCCACGCCGCCCGCGCCGGCAGCGTCCCACGTGCCGTCCTGGCCGCGGGTGCCGTCTCCACCCTTGCCCACAAGGATGACCCGCAGAGATTTCTTCCCAGCCGGGGCTTTCCATGTGCCGGGTGTGGTGATGATCTCCCGCCCCTGATACAGGAAGCTGCCGTCCGCCTGTAACAGCTGGCTCTGGCATCCCTGCATGACGCCGCCCGAAAACTGGAACGTCTGCATCGTCAGCCGTGCCGTGGTGGCCTGACTTTCGTCCAGCCACACCGTCTCTACGTCTCCGATCTCGGAGGACGGATCGCCCCGGCCCGTCAGATCCAGCACGTTGCCGCCGTAGGTGGAAAGGATCAGCCGCGCCGCCGCCAGCGCCTGCGCCTCCGTTTTGATGAATGGATTGTCGATGCTCACCGTCTCGCTAGACGATGTGGCATTGCCGGACACAATGTATTTTGTGCCTGCCCCATCGTTGAGGGTAAAGATCAGCGCCGCCACGTCCCCGTTGGCCTTCATAACCGGGTAGCCGTTGAGGTTGTCCAGTATCACTTTGTTGCCCTCGCTCCACAGCGGCTCGGCGGTCAGGTCTCCGGTGGAGGCGTCCGCCCGGGGCCATGTGCCGGTTGCCTGGCACACCCAGCGGAGGATGTCCCCGCACTTTTTTCCCTGCACATCCTCTGCCGTCCGCACCGTCACCGGCAGGGCCGTGAAATCCGGGTCCACGTGCCAGCGGTCCTTGAAATTCACGCCTAGCTGGGCCGCCAGAGCGCCGATCCACCCGCCCAGCGTAGTGGGAAGCGTGGCAGGTGCCAGAAATTCCCGATTTGCCAGCAGGCCAATAATGTCCACCAGATTCCACTGCATCGTCAGGCCGTTGTCGCCGGTTTTCCACCCGCCGGAAAACTGATAGAAGATCCCCAGCCGCTTATATTCGTCCGTTCCGTCCGCCAGCCGAACGCCCAACGATACGTCGATGCCCTGCCGCTCCTCGATGGACTGAAACAGTCCGTTTTTGCTGCGCGGCTCAAACCGCCGGGAAAGATTGTCGATCTTGAGGGTGCACGTTCCATATGGCAGCGCCGTGGCCGCGATGTTGCCCTGCTGCTTGACGTTGAACTCCGCGATCATGCCTCCGTCCCACGCCTCATATACGCCGGGGACGATCTCCACCACTCGCATCCGCCGCCCGGGGCGGGACCATTTGGTCACCGTCACCCGGATGGCGTCAGGGTTGTTGACCGTGAAGCCCTCCAGCGATACGAAGGAAGCTGTGTTGCCGGTGTACGTCCGTGTGTGGTACGCCGTGCCGCCCTGCTTGATCTCCACCGTAAAATCCTCCGGAAGGCCGTCATAGTCATTGTCCGGGAAATATACGGAGCACGCCTGCAAGACAGACACGCCGGAGAATTGCAGCTCCACCCACGGCGGCGCGGAAAACGTCCCGTCCGCGCCGGAAAGCACGCTGCCGATGTAGCTCATCTGGCCCACCGTCTGAGCGGGATCGTCCGGGAGAAGGTCCCACGTCCCATCCAGCGCCCACCGGTCACGCTCTAACGTAGCGTACTTGGCGGGATTTCCAAAAACCTTATCGTGGAGCTGCTCCGGCTTGCTCCACGGAATCTGCCCGGAGGTATCCCCGGCACCGAACACGATGTCCGGGGAAATGATGTCAATGACCACCCGCAGCAGTACCCGCCGCGCGTCTCCTGTGATCGCCGCATGATACGCCTGCCCGCTTTTAATCATGCGGCGTCACCTCCCGCAGCGTAAAGCCTACATTGTGCCACAGCCCTACGCCATTCCGGGAGAAGGCGTAGGTTGGCTGTGTCATGGATTCCACTAAAAACGTGCCGGTGGCCATGGTGTCAGAATCGTCCGGCAGATACACCACCGGAAACGCCTTGCCGGAGCGCAGCACCGCTGCCAGCTGCCGCCAGAGGGCGTTGCCCATGTAATCGTAGCTCCATGTGATCATCTGCACATGGCCCCGGACTTCCTGTACTGTCCGGCCGGAGATCATCTGCACGTTAACAGACAATTCTCCGGGATAGCATTGATACTTGTCCCTGCTGGTTTCCGGCAGATAAATGCCGTTGATAATCAACTGTGTCATGCCGTTGCCACCTCCGGGTTGCTTCTGGCCGCGTCTCGCAGATCAGGCAGAAGCCAGCTGGCGATCTGCTGGCCGTTTTGCAGGATGAGGTTGATTGTATAGCTGCCGCCGGGGCTTCCGGCGCTCTGTGCCGCAAGTCCGTTCACCAGGCCGGCAGCGGCATTGTAGACGGTGTCCACCGTCGGCGTGGGGATGGCGTCCTGGATCCCGGCGGTGACGCTCTGCATCTGCCGCTCAAAGCCCTGACCAAGGCCCAGCGCCATATTCTGGCCGATTCCGGCAAACACTCGGGAGGGCGAGTGGATCCCCAGCACGCCCTTGACGCCGTCCACGAGGCCGCCGACAAAGCCGGAGACCTTTTCTCCGATCCAGCTGGCCATAGCCTTGATACCCTCCCAAAGCCCCCGGACGATGTCCTTGCCGACCTCGATGATGTCCGGCAGGGAATCCAGAAAGGCACTGATGATGGTATCTACCAGCGCCAGCGTACCCCGGAGCAGTTCCGGCAGATTTTGAGCCAGCCCCTTTACCAGAGATACGATCAACTGAATGCCCAGCTTCAGCACTTCCGGAAGCTTTTCCGTAGCGTATGCCACGAATTTTGTGATCATATCCGGCCCCTGCTTTTTTACGGTTTCCGCAATATTTTTGACCACGTTCTCAATCACCGGCAGCACGTTTTCCGCCACGGTACCAGCAGTCTGGATCAGTTCTTCGGTCAGAGCACCGATATCGGCGTTCTGATCGCCCAGGCCCGTGACAAAATTCTGATATGCCGCCTTCACGGAGTTGATAGAGCCCTCCACGGTGGTGGATGCCTCCAGTGCCGTGGTACCGGTGATCCCCATTTCCGTCTGGACCGTGTGGATGGCGTCCACAATGTCCGCATAGCTTTCGATACTGTAATTGGTGTAGTTGCCTTGCGCGGCATTCAAAGCGTTGGCATCGTCGATCAGCCGCTGCATTTCCTCCTTCGTGCCGCCATAGCCCAGTTTCAGGTTGTCCAGCATGGTGTAGTTTTGCTTGGCAAAGCCCTGATAAGCGTTCTGGATGGACTGCATGTCCGTGCCCATCTTGTTGGCGTTGTCGGACATATCCGTGAGCGCCTGATCCGCCTTTTTAGCCGCCGCCTCCGTGTCGTTGCCCATGGATTGGAGCAGGGACGCGGAGAAGCTGGTCACAGTCTCCATATAGGCGTTGGCGGAAAGGCCTGCCGTTTTGTAGGCGTTCTCCGCGTTTTTGATTACCGTGTCAGCAGAGCTGCCAAACAGCGTTTCCACGCCGCCAACCAGCTGCTCATACTCGCCGTAGCCCTCAATAGCGCCGCTGATGAGGGACTTGATCCCGCTGGCTACCGCCTTGATGCCGGACACGATAGCGCTGCCCAGCAGATTTGCTTTCAGCACATCGCCAAAAACGCTGGTTTTCTGTCCGGCGCCGTCCATGGCGTCGCCCACGTTTTCTACGCCGGTCTCCAGCTCGTTGAGCTGCTTTTTCGTGCGGTTTACATCGGTGGTGGCGTTGTTCAAAGCCTGCTGCCACCGCTGCACCTCGCTGCTGTTTTCAGAGTAGTTGGCCTTGGCGTAGTCCAGTGCCTTCTGCACCTCGCCCAGGCGCTGCTGCTGGACTTCCAACTGCCGGTTCAGCACGTCGGACTGCGCCGCCAGCTTTTTCTGGCTGTCGTTGTCAACGTCAAAGGCGGAGGTCACCGCCTTCATCTCCGTTCCAAGGGTCTTGAGCTGCTGTCCCATGGCACGCAGGGACTCTCTAAATTCCTTTTCGCCGTCAATGCCGATTTTCGGGCCAATATCAGCCGCCATTGTATCACCTCACATTTGGGATAATTTCGTCATCTGTCAAAGCGTGCTTGGGGGCAAAACCCTCCCGCTTGATCTGCTCAATGGCGATATAGTCCAGCAGCTCTCCGAACGGCACATCCAGCGCCTCGGTGTAAGACAGGCCGACGGCCATGCCATACCATAAAAACCACTCCGGCGCTAAGGGGCCGCCGGAGTGGTTTCCGCGTTTTTTCCGGGGTCCGCCTCCACGTGGGTCTCTCTGCCGGAGACTACTGCCTCCGTGATTTTTGTCCGGAGCTGGCCGAAATCGCTCAGATCCATCACGTCCAGCAGCTCATCCGCTGTTAGCGGAGGCGCGGTTTCCAGCCCGTTTAGTTTGGCATACCGGGCGCCGCCGTCCATCATGGTCGACAGCAGCCACACCGCCTCATCCAGTGCCTTGAGCGGGTCATCGGCTGAGAGCGCCGTGTCAATGCGCTCCACGCCTCCGTAGCGTTCCGTTACTGCCCGGACCACCCGGGCGGAAAAGCACAGCAGGTGCGCCTTTCCGCCTATCTCGATACTGGCCGTTCTCATGCGGTGATCCCCAGCCGCGCCTTGATATAAGCCTCAGCCTGGGCCTCCGAAGTAAAGGTGGCTTCCTTTTTCCAGGCATGGGTGGCGGAATCATCCCGCATGATGGCGCCGGTCAGCTCCGGGGTCTGCCACTCGATGGACTCACCCTGCGTGGTGGCCGCGTCTTCCGGCACGGAAAACATGATCTTCGGCAGGACCACGCCCCGCCACTTATACGCGCCGTTGACCTTCTTCTTGATGATGAAACCCACGCCCAGATAGGGGGTCACCTGCGTATCATCGTAAACCAGCTCCTTTACGGAGGTATCCGTCACGCCATCGATCCCGGTGATCGCCTGCTCCGTCAGGCCCAGAATGGCCTTGCTGACCTCCTGACTCAGATCGGTAGTAGACAGGGTCAGGGTGCCGTTGGCAAAGCGGCGGTCGGTCTCCGCCAGTCCGTTGTCGCCATAGAGGTTGTTGTCCTCCGTGGTCTCAATGGAGATATTGGCCTCCGTTGCCTTACCCATTACCGCACCGTCAGAATAGCTCACCACGCCGCCGGCTTCGGCATAAATAGCGTAATACGGCTTGCTCAAACCAATGGTTGCCATGTGCGCTCCTTTCTCGCGGTCCGAATCGGACACGCGCTCACTTCATAATTTTGTTGATCTCGCTCTCCGCCCGCTTCTGCATAGCGGCAAGGGCCTGCTTTTTCACCCGGCTCACCGCCTTGCCTACAAAACGGTTTTTGCTCATCCAACTGGTACCGCTTTCAATGGCCCGGGCAACCATCTGATTCGGCTGGCCCTGTGGCCAGCGCTTTGATCGAATGTTGTTATACCCGTCAAAACCGATTTTGACGTTATACATTCCGTCATTGTCCTTCTGCATGGAGGTAATGCCCAGGGTTCCCAGCAGCGCAGCCTTTTGCGTTTTCTTGGGTCCGCGGACTGGATTCTCCTGCGTGCCCCAGCCCTCGTCTGTGGGAACAGTCTGCAATTCTGCCCGGATAGCATCAGCCACAACTTTTGCTCCGTCATGGATAGCAGGGCCGCAGACTTTCTCCACAGCCTCTTTTTCCAGCCGGGTGAGCTTCAGAATGTATTCCTCGCCGCTTTTAAACGTGATGGTTGCCATTAGGTCACCTCCCACACCCACTCGTAGTGGATAAAGCCGGTGTCCGCCTCGTACTGGACGGAGTTCAGCGTCCAGGAAATGCCATGGGCGCTGAAACTCTCGCCCAGCTGCTCAACCCATGGGTCAAACTCGGATTTGGTAAACAGATCCGTGGTGCCGGTGACGGCGGTCTCTCCGTGGCCGTTGTCTCCGGGAAGATCATGGCTGCCGTCCTCTTGCCACACAAAATAGCGGTCGGATTTGAGCCGGACGGCGTGGCTCACTGCGTCTGTCACCGCTCGGTGGGCGGCGATCACTCGCTCATACCAGGTGGTCATGTGGCACCTCGTATTTCTGCTCAATCCGCAGCAGCGTCAGATCCATGCTTTCCGGGAAAACGTCGGTTGTTGTCTGGATCAGATCGATGCGGTACTGCTTGCCGTCCTCCGTCACAGCCACGTCCTGGCTGCTCACGCCGGGGACCCGTGGAACCCGCAGCACCCGCTCGATCTGAGCCTGATTCTGCCGTCCCTCGTAATACCGCTGGATGCCAAGACGCCGCTCCTCGTATCGCAAAGCGGCCTTAAATGTCAAACCCTCCACAGGCTTGTAGCCCGGCGCCGCCGTATCTGCAACGGCATAGACCTTGACCAGTCCGTCGGAATAGGTCTGAGTAATCTCGCTGTCACGGCGAGGGCGATACGGCGCTTTCCATGGCATACGCGCTCACCCGCCTTTCGCTCTGCATACTCAAAATGAGAGATTGATAGTTGTTTTCAAACACGTCCAGGGCGCTGTCTCTGGCGTAGCGGACGTATTCCATCAGCAGCGTCCGTGCGTCGCCGTCCGCTGTATAGTCCTGCGGGCTTCCGGCCTTCTTGTCCAGGTACCCGATCCCGGAGGCGATGAGCCCGGATACCTTGGTATCCGTGGCCTCATCGCTCCAGGTGATGTTCAGGTAGTTCTCCACATCGGACAGCAGGCCGGGCGGCAGGCTGTTCCGATCCGCCATCAGCTCTTGGTGACGGTGACCGTGTAGGTCTTCTTGGCGGTGCCGTCAGCGGCGGTGACGTTAACCTTCACCGTGTTGCTTCCGGTCTGCCAGGTGGCGGCGCTGCCGTTGTCGATCTTGCGGTTGTTCACCAGCACCTCGATCTCCGCGCCTGCGTCAGAGGGAACGGCGGTCACGGTGTTGGTGGCGTTGGTAGTCTCCGCCGTATAGGTCACGGTGCCGGAGGCAAAAGCGGGGGACAGGGCCAGAGAGCCAATAGACAGGGCGCTCAGAGTGGCATCGTCAGAGGGTGCGGTCTCCGTCACCTGAGTCACCTTCCAGGTGGCGGGCTTCAGGCCGGAAATATCCAGCAGCAGGAAGGCGTTGTTGTCCAGAGGCATACCGTTGGCGTAACCCTTGATAAGGTATACCCGCTCGTCCTCCAGGAAATGGTAGTGGTCGCTGTACTCAATGCGGCCGTTGGGCGCGGTGCCCGCCATAGCCAGATACCGGTTGGAGAGGCCCATCACTGCCTTGCCCCGGCTCAGCGCGGGGGTCTGGATGATGGTCATGGGGTAGGGCATCACGTCGTTGCGGTAGGTGCCGTCAGGGGCCATCAGCGTAGTGGCGGGCATCACCGTCTGGTAGTAGTCCTGGGGGTTTACCAGCAACAGGATGCTTTCCACACGGCGGGCCTTGCCGTTGGGGTCTGCTGCCATCAGGGAGATCAGATTGCCCACGGTGGCGGGGCTGAGATCCCGCACCTTCACGGGGGTCTTCTCGGGATAGGCGTTGCCGGAACGCACCACATTGTCGCCAACCTGACGGGTCATGCCGATGGGCTTCTTGTCACCGTCGCCGGTCACGATGCCCGCCTCCATGCCGTTGGCGAATGCCTCGTACAGCACCTCGCGCACATAGCGGTCCAGCCACTCGGGGCCAAGATCCAGCATGGCCTTGCACACCGGCAGGAAAGCGGAGAGCTTCAGCAGCTGGGCGGGAATCTTCTTAAAGCCGGAGGTCAGCTCCTTGACGATGTCGTCGCAGAGATCGCCCCACGCCGCCTCCTCATGGCCGTTGGTGTTCACCATGATCTCCACGGCGCCGCCGGTGGCCCGGAAGTTGATGCGGCTCAGCAGGGGGTGATTGGTTTGGAGATCCTCAAAAACGGAGTCGATCACCGTCTTAGGGAGCACAGCGTCCATGCCGGTCACGGCCTGCCGGGGATCAATGGCCTTCATGGCCTCGCCCAGCTTCTGGTAGTAGGCGTGCTCCTCGCCGGTAAGCTGGTGGACGCCCCGGGCCGTCAGGATACGGCTGTCCATTTCCTGGCGAAGGTCGGCAAGCTGCTGCTCATACTCCTGCTTCACGTCCAGGCCCACACGCTGGAGCATTTCGTCAAAGGCTGCCTGGAAGCCGGCAGGGTCATTGTCGGCAACTGCCTTCTGGATGAGGGTGCGGAGCTCCTCGCGGCTCCGGATGTCATTGTTCTGCATAGTGTTCTCCTTTCATTTTTAGCCAAACAGGCTCATAATACGGTTTTTCTGCTGGGGTTCGGGCTGAGGCTCCGGGCCTTTCGGATCAGGGGGGCAAGGCGGTTTAGGACCAGTGTCCGCCGCCAACTGCCGAAGCTGAGCGGCAAGGCTTTTCTGCACGGTGATCCGCTGCTCCAAGGTCAGGTTGGCCTTTTGCAGCAGAGCCGCAGCCTGGGTCATGTCCGCGTCCTTTTCCGCGTAGCGGTCGGCCAATCCCAGCTCCATGCACTGCTCCGCCGTCAACCAGGTCTCCGCGTCATACATTTCCTTCAGGGTATCCGGGTCCAGCTTGTCACCGGCCTTTTGGAGATAGGCTTCCATCCCCGCCTGATTGATGGTGTCCAGATTGTCTGCGGCCTTTCGCAGCTCAGCTGCGTTTCCGTAAATACCCATGCTCATGTTGTGGATCATCATGAGTGCGTTGCGCGGCATCACCACCGTGTCGCCGGCCATTGCGATGACCGAGGCGATGGAACAAGCAAAGCCGTCCACATACACCGTCTTGTGGGCGCTGTGCCGCTTGAGCTGGTTGTAGATGGCCGTGCCCTCAAATACACTGCCGCCGTAGCTGTTGATGTAAACGGCGATCTCCGTCGCCTCCGGATGCTCCGCCAGAGCGTCCCGGAAGGCGTTGGCGCTGGTCTCGCTCTGGATCGTCTCGTCGGTCCACCAGTCATAGCTGTCGCCCTCCACATCTCCGTAGATGTAAAGCTCCAGTGTCTTGGCGTCCTCCGCCCGCTGCTTCAGCGCCCACATTCTCCGGTCCTTCTGCTTGGGATTACTCATTCCCGCTGTCTCCTTTCTGTGCATTCATCTGCTGCGCGGCTTCTTGGATCCGCGCAATGTTCAGGGTCAAAAAGTGTTCATCGGCCCACGGCTCGTTGATGGTGGCCTGGTTGGCCGCCCGCAGCACATCGTTGACCGAGAAGGCGCCGCTGCCCACCAGCTTTTCCACGTTGGCAGCGTTGGCAAACATGTCAAAGTGGAGGATAGCAGAGGAATCGACCCGGACAAAGTTGCCCTGCTTCCAACCGTCAAAGCCATACCGCTTTCGGGTGATTTCCTCTTGGAGCTGATCGCAGATGGGGTCAATACACTGGGTCAGAAAACGGCTGTTGGCGTCCGCTGTGCCCTGAACGGTGCCGTTCACCAGCACAGCGGGGATCAGAAAGCCCCGGGCGGTAAAATCGAAAATGTCCTCGATCAGGTTCCGCACGTCCCGGCTGTCGCCCACCTTGCCATCGCCAGATTTATTGACCTGCTGATAGTCGTAGCCGTCAAACTCCGGGAGCACCGCCGCGCCGCTGCCAAAAAACGGTTTGATCTGCTGCTCGATGATCTTGGCAAAATTTTGCTCAAAATTCTGCGTGCCCGATGCGATCTGATTAACATGGACCTTCCAGTGCTGCCCACGCTCCCACTGATAGCGGCTCATAGCCGCTGCCACCAGCCGCATGTAGGACTGGCACAGACCGTCCACCACCGGGCGCATGGCGTTGTGGTGGAGCTTTAAATGCAGTACCTCGTTTTCCCGGAAGGTTTTTTCATAGGCGGTGTCGCCCACCGTCACGTTAATGTACTCATTCATCCGCATCGGCCAGAAGGTGCTCTGCTGCCAGCTGTCCGCCACCATCACCGCGTCCATGCCGTCCCGCCGCTTACTGGAGATCACCAGCGCTTCATTGTCCAAAAACAGTTTGGCGATCAGCTTGTGCCAAAAGGCGGAGCTGTTCTGGTTCACGTTGGGCTCCACATTCCATAGGTAATACTCCTGCTCCTGGATCTCCTCCCGCCCCCGGAAGGTCTTTACCTCGCAGCGGCCCACGGCGTTGGCCACCATGTTCACGCAGGTCCAGAAGGAAAGCTGCCGCGCCTGGAAGTCTTCGGCCGCTGCCAATAGCTCCTGACAGGAGACCTCCGCTGTGGCGGTTCGCCCGCCCTTTCCCGCCAGCCATTCAAAAAATCTCAATCCCATAGTTCAGCCTTTCTCCGGTCCGATTCGGACCGTTATAGTCTGATGGCCCCTATCGGCGGGGCCGCCAGCGGAGCGCCGGTGCCCAGCAGCGGTTCGATCGTCATGCTGGCCACCAGTGCCATAAAGGGGTCTGTCTTGCGGCTTTTCGCTTCAATTTTGGCGTAGATAAAGTTTCCGGTATCGACACCCTGCTTCCGTGAGCTGCGGACCCTCTTGGTATTATTCACGCCCCATCGAAGGTGCGGCTGGTCGCCCCAGTAAAACAGCTCCCGGTCAAAGCATTCCTGGATCACCGGCTCCACCTGCATGATGTCTGATGGCCGCACCAGCTTTACCCGGTTCTTGTCCGCCGCGTCAAAGCCGATGGCGCGCATACTTTCGGAAACCAGCGTCCACCGGTAGTGGTCCATTGCCAGCGCCTTGATGTTGTAGCATCTGGCAGCGTCCTGGATGTATGCCGCGATCAGATCAGGGCTGATGCTCACATCATCCACCGCCGTCAGGTGTCCTTCCTTTGCCCACGTCTGCCACGGAGCCTTGATCCGCGGCAGGGTTTTGGATTGCAGGCAAATCCATGCGTGGTTGATGTCAAACCGGTCTGCGCCTCGCCGGAAGTGGAGGTTGACTGCCGCCCAGTCGCTCAGCTCCGCATAGTCCAGCCCTACCGTGCAAGTCCAGCCACGCAGATCAGGCTGTGGCTTATTGGTCTTGAGGATCTTTTCATAGTCTGTCACGCTGATCTCCTGAAATCCGGCCCGCAAGCCCATTCGCTTTGTCAGAAAATCGCCGTTTTGCTCCGGGTGCTCCACCCAGTCCCGGTATTCGTCCGCCGTTTCTTGAAATAGATCCGGCAGATAAAACAGGGATGGATTTGCCATGTACCAGTTTTCCGGATCATGGACCTGCTCCCGGGTCTCCACGCAGCAGATGAAGGGAAGAAAGCCGTTGTCCGGCTCGTTTTCAAATAAGATCCGCCGTCCTCTGGCCAGATAGTCATCCAAAGGCCCGTCATTGACTTCGCCGTTGGAGGTAAAGATCCCCACGCGGGGCTGAGCTACCTTGCCCTGACCGGTAATAAACACCTTGATGTTGTTGTAGTTTTCAAACTGGTGGACCTCGTTAAAGATCACCATGCCGGAGCGCATACCGTCCCGTCCCTTGGGGTTGTTGGTGCGGCCCTTGACCACGCCCCGGTTTTTTCGGCCCTGCACCAGCTCCTTTGTGTGGTAGTAAAACCGCTTCAGCTTCGCTTCGTTCTTGGGTAGCTCCAGCGTGTTCACCAGATCCAACACCGGCGTCATGGCCTGTTCCTCGTTATTGGCGCAGATATCTACGTTGTAGCTGCCAACCGGGTTGTAGGGAGAGGTGGCGCACATGGAGATAAATGCGATAAAGCCGTCCTTTCCCGCGCCACGGCCAACCATGGAAAACAGGGTCTTCCACCGGGGCCGTCCGTCAGAAGTGTAGGTGCACATCCAAAGCGCCGTCAGGAATTGCTCCCACAGGAAAAGATCTTTATACGGGAAATAGCGGGACAAACTCAAATACCGCCGAAGCTGCTCTGTATCTACCAGCAGATCTTCTGTCTCAAAGCACCGCCGGATATGCGCCGCCAGGGCGTGCTGCTCTGGGCAGGCCCGGGGCTTGTCCGCCTCCACCGCCTCCAGATACGCCTGGACCTCCGGCGGCAGCTTACAGTTCATCGTCCATGCCTCCCGGCACGTCCGATTTTGCGGCGGCGTCCTTAAAGCCAAGTGCCGTCCATACGGCCAGCATTTGCCGGGCAACCTGAATTTCCAAAGACACGCTGCGATTTTCCGTAATGCGGCCCCGGTCATCCATTACGGAAAGACCGCGCTCAGCCACATCCGTCTGCAATTCCTGCCGCCGTACCCAGAAGTCCAGATACTCGTCCACCTTGTCGGTGTACGCTTTTTCCAAAATGCCTCTGGCTTCCAGATTGTCCAGCATGGACTTTTTCAGTTCCCGGTACTGTTTGGTTTTTCTCCAGTCCTTTGTCTGCTCCATAAGGCTCCTCCTTTCCCGCTTCTTTCCATCCGGCGCACACGGCGGCTCTCGCATGGCAGCCAGAGCCGCCGACAGGAGGATCAAACCCGCTGCGGCGCAAGCGCCGCCGTGTGCGTCGGGGGAATGTGTCCGAATCGGACCGTGCCGCCCCACCGCGTCTACATCAATACCCCGCGCATCCAGCGCAGGCCTTCGGCGCAGGCAGGGCGGAAGCTCCGGCTCATGACCCGGCCTCCGTGGTAGGGCACGGAGACCGGAAGGGAAGAAAGAGTGAAGCCGGCACAGGGGCCGGGTCACAAACCGGATCGTGTTTTTCCATCAGCCAAAATCAGCTTTGTTTTCGCCCTGCAAGTCGGGTTTAGCAGATTAAGGGGATCAAAGACCGGCGGTAGCCTTCTCAGCCAAAATCAGGGCTGGCTTTCTCAAGACTCCGCAGGGCTCTGCCAGATATTGCTGGCCCAGCTGGACGCTTTCCGTAACCAAATCTGCTTCTGTGCCCTTGAAACCGGCAGCATGCGTCCCAATCGGGCCATTCACCCCTTCTGTGCCCTTGCACCCGGCAGCATGTCTCCAAATCGGTCCATCCACTGCTTCTGTGCCCTTGAAACCGGCAGAATCATTTCCGCGCCCGCGCCGCCTGCGCGTCACGGCGCCGCGCACGCCCGTCGGCCCCTCTTTTGTCCTGGACCCACCCGATTAGCAGCAAACGGGGTAAAGCCGTTTTTCTCGATGGGGGGTTAATCCCATCGCTCAGCGGTGATTGGCAAGGCCTTCGGCTGAAATTGCCGCTGGCTCTCTGGGTGCTCCAGCTCGTGGCATTGCTTGCACAGCGTCTCAAGCTGACGTTGGCCCGTATCCGGATCAACCACGCTCAAAGCCAGGTCAGGCCGCTGCCGAAGGTGCTTGACGTGATGCACGATGTACCCCTTGCGGTAGCGCCCCGCCGCCTTGCAGTGCTGGCACTCGTACCGATCCAGCCGGAGGACTTCCAGCCGCAGCGCCCGCCACTCAGGCCAAGAATAAAATTTATACTCATGGCCCGCCGCCAGCAGTGAGACCAGCTCCTGAAGTCTTGCGCCGGAGATACCGGCACCGGCCATCTGTTCCACGGGCTATCACCTCCGGGCAAAAACAAAAGCCGATGCCAATACCCGCCGCAACGGCGGAGCATTAGCACCGGCTACAAGAGCACAGGCCAAAAAACAATGCAAAACAAAAACCGGTACCGACGCCCCCAACGCTGGGGATCATCGGCACCGGCTAATCATCGAGCACTGGCCACGGTCAATTTTCACGAGATGGATTGCTTTGCAGTTTCGGCACCAGAGCTGGAGATTATCCGCCACGGTGTCCGGTCTGATTGCCTGACTGGTCTTGTGTCGGCAGACCGGGCAAACTGCATATCCATCCTTTATGGCAAGTTTATCACCTTTTCTCATCGTTTGCAAGGCTTTTCCCTCACTTTCTTGCGGTTGTCCGTAGATATTCCGTAGGTTTCAAGAGGATACGCTATCTATAGTAGTACAGACTAAACCTTGTTATTAAAATAAAAGCACTATTTCTCCGGCATCAAATAGCGGCTATACCCATACAGCCCCCAATCTCCCAGCTGCGGCCGGTCCCGGCCCTGCATGGGCAGCGGTGTGGCCCCCTTGGGCAGCCGCACCATGCCGCTCTTGCAGGTTGTCACCTCCGGAGGCGGGATGTACTTACTCAGCGCCCTGGAGCAGCCCCACGGGTGGCGTCCCACCTCCGGGACCTCTTTCGTAAAATAGATTGCCAGCCCCCGGTAGCCGCCCTCTGACAGCACCCGCGCCCGGTCCCAGCGCACATCGTAGGCGCTGCCCCAGGTCCAGAGGTATTGCACTACGGCAGGTGGGAAATCTTGGTCACGCAAAAATGCGTGGATGTGGTAACGGTGGTCGCCGTGTAAGCCCTCCATCCGATAAACGTAGAACTCTACAGGCTTGCGGCTCCATCTCCGGAGCCGCTTGAGGAAGGCATCCCACACGCGCTCTACACCGGCCCAGTTAGCCGGAAGATGGGCATTGTCAAAGTTGAGGCTGTAAAAAATGCCGTCATAGGCAAAGAGCGCCAGCCGCAGTTCCAGCTTGTCCAGGCTGGTGCGGCTGAGGGCCGGCCCGCACCGGCCCCGCACCGCATCCGGCCCGTAGCGACGGAGATATCCGTAGTTGTCCGTCACCAGCGCCTTCACCAACGGTCCCGCCCGCTGGCGGACGCATACAAACGGATCAGCCATCCCCGCCGTCCTTTCTCTCGCCGTCCATCTTGGCCCCGCAATGGCAATACGGCTGTCGTCTACTCTCTACTCTACCGCAACGTGAGCATCGGTAGTATCGTTCCGGCATGATGTGGTCACCGTCCAAGAATGAGATCCACCGCCCATGCACCACCGGGGCCACGTCGGCGACGGGCAGGATCTCAATATACTGCGACGGCTCAAGCCCTTTTGCCCACGCGTGCTTTGCGGCCTTAATCGCCGCGTCCCGTCCAATGTACTCAGCCATCGTCAGCCCTCCTCCACATAGCACCAGCTTTGGGGCGGGCGGTGAAGATATAGCCGCCCGTCCGTGTTGCAGTCCGTTTCGTCGCCATCTCCGCAAACATTTTCGCAAGACCAACAGTTTGTGCTAAGCTCCGAGTATTCCAGACAGTCTCGCCAAAACTCCCCCAGCTTTTTCGGTGCGTCGTAAATACGCAGGTCGGAGATATGCCAGCCGTAGCCCTCGCCGCCAGCAAGATAGTCCGCCAGCTCCGGATATGTCAGGCGGGCTGCATAGAGCAAATCGTTGATGGGTAAGACATTCATATTGCTGTGGCTGCAAATGCTGTACCTTGACGGGACGGGGGAGCCGGAAAAACCGATTCGAGTAATCCAGTCCACCTTGCTGCAGACATACTCCCCA